>FWPV01001532.1_pt1 | contig 48582 bp, 51 predicted proteins | sample 2228371 | NCBI WGS metagenome assembly FWPV01 (sample SAMEA103939776, study PRJEB20133) | metagenome | reverse complement strand
TCCGTTCCCGGGTCACCCCATGCAGTCCAAACGACAATGGCCCCTCAGACCTGCCACCATCTCCTACATGTTCTGTCTGGTTGTGGTGGAGAGGGGAGGATTCGAACCTCCGAAGGCTTCGCCGGCAGATTTACAGTCTGCTCCCTTTGGCCGCTCGGGAACCTCTCCACATTCGCGCTTTTATTCGGAACTCACGCCCCGAAAGCGCCCTTTGATATCACAGCGACCTGCAAAAGGCAAGAACATTTTTGCCGTTTTCCCGACCCTGGAGCTGGCGATGGGATTCGAACCCGCAACCTGCTGATTACAAATCAGCTGCTCTACCGTTGAGCTACGCCAGCGCAAACAACCTAGTATGATTAACCGAAAAGTCGCCTCTTGGCAACCGAAAATCTTCCTGGTACATGTCGGAACGCTCGGCATGGCGGCGAGAGGGTCGGCCACACGGCCCACCTGCGTCGCCGATTGGGGTCCGGCGCTCCCGACGTGAACGGCTTTTTTCATTTCATTCTAAACGGGTGATTTCATGAAGCAAGCCTTCGAAGGCCGAAGGGCTACGGGCGCAAACGGGTACCCCGCATGACGCCCCCCGAATCCGGCTCCTCTTTCCCCACCCGACCCGTGATGCTGTGGTCGGCCGCCGCACTGGGCATCGCCGCCATCTCCTGCGCCTCCCTGCTGATTCGGCTCGCCGACGCTCCGGCACCCGCCATCGCCGCCTACCGCGTCACCCTGGCGACGCTTTTCGTCGCGCCTCGGTTCTTTTACCGGGCTTCGCGGGCCCCCCTGGCTCCCCGCCGTTCCGATCTTTTTCTCGCCTTCCTTTCCGGCGTCTTCCTCGCCCTTCACTTCCTGTTCTGGATCCAATCCCTTCAGAAGACCACCGTGGCCATTTCCGTCACCCTGGTGAGCACCACGCCCCTTTTCACCGGACTCTTCGGCATGGTCTTCCTCAAGGAACGTCCTCACCGCCTGTTCTGGCTGGGAACCCTCGCTTCCATCGCTGGAATGGCCGTGGTGGGAGGATCCGGCGGGCACGGCGGCTCCCGGTCCCTCGAAGGCGCCGTACTCGCCCTTGCGGGCGCTTTCATGGCGGCCGGCTATTTCCTTTGCGGCCGCCGCCTCCGGCAGGGGATGGATCTCGTCTCCTACATCTTCGCCGCCTACGGGAGCTCCGCGGTCGTGCTTCTCGCCGGTTGTCTGGCCACCTCGACACCTCTCACCGGCTTCTCTTCGAAGACTTACCTGGTCCTGGTGCTGCTGGCCCTGGTCTCCCAGGTGATCGGGCACACCACGTTCAACTGGGTGCTTCGTTTCCTTTCCGCTTCCACCGTGGCCATCCTCACTTTGGGCGAACCCGTCGGCGCCACGATCCTGGCTTATCTTTTCCTGGACGAAACCGTAGCGCCGTTAACGGCCTTGGGCCTGGGCCTGGTGGCGTGGGGGATCTTTTTGGGATCCACCGCTTCCGCCGGTCCCTCGTCTCCGGAATCCACCTGAAACCGCTCAAGGCAACCGTTGACACCCACCCTTGAAAAAGGGTAGTTTGCAGGCGTCTCCGACGATACCCACAGCATCGTGCGGCTACCCGAAGCTTCTGCGGCAACACTCACGGAGAAACGGTGAATCATGTTTGTGATCAGTTATTTTCTCATCGCCCTGGCCAGGATTCTGGACATCGTCTTCACCGCCTACATGTGGATCATCATCGCCCGCGCGATCCTCTCGTGGGTCAATCCCGATCCCTACAATCCCATCGTGCGCTTCCTCTACAGCATCACGGAACCGGTACTCTACGCCATCCGGCGCCGCATCCCGGCTTTCTTCGGAGGCATCGACTTCTCACCCATGATCGTCATCCTGGTACTCGTCTTCCTGCAGAGTTTTCTCGTCCCGTCACTGCGGCGCATGGCCATCGCCTTGGGAACATGAAGACTCATCGCAGGGGGCCGACACGGCCGGAACCCGTGCAGGAAAGGACGCCGAGTCATGGACTGGACGCCTCTTGAACTGGAAAGCCGCAGATTTCGGACGCGGTGGCGGGGATACGACCGGCGCGAGGTGGAGCTTTTCCTTCAGCAGGCCGCCGAGACGCTGCACCGCCTTCAGGTGGAAAACGGCCAGTTGCGAAAGGAAATGCAGCAACTGAGCCGCGAACTGGCCGACTACAAGGATCGGGACAAAACCATCCGAAACGTCCTCTTCAGCGCACAGAAGGCCACCGAACACATCAAGGCCAACGCTGAAAAAGAAGCAAGGCTCATCGTCTCCGAGGCGGAACTCAAGGCCGAAAAGATCCTTCAAGGAGCCCACCAGAGGCTTGCGCAGCTGCACGAGGACATACTCGAGTTGAAACGCCAGCGAACGCAGCTCGAAACCAAGCTTCGCTCCACCATAGAAACGTACCGGCAGCTTCTGGACCTCGAAAAGGACGACGAAATCGAGGCCGAACTGGAAAACAAGGTGAAATTCCTGAACCGCTGAAGGAGCGTTTCCGCCGATGAGTATCAGCCAAGAACTTCTGGACATCCTCGCATGCCCCAAGTGCAAGGGAGACGTCCGGCTGGACGAATCCGCAAACGGTCTGGTTTGCGACCGCTGCAGGCTTCTCTATGAAATCCGCGACGGCATTCCCATCATGCTGATCGACGAAGCGCGACCTCTCGCACCGTAGCCGACCTCCCATGACCGACGGCCTGCCGTTCACCGCTGAACAGAGACTGCTGCTGGTCCGAGCTGTCCGGCGATTCGCAACCCTCAAGGTCCTCGTCGTCGGGGACGTGATGCTCGACATTTTCATCTGGGGGGACGTTCAGCGGATTTCCCCGGAGGCTCCCGTGCCCGTGGTGGAAGTGCGCCAGGAGTCTTTGCTTCTCGGCGGTTCGGCCAATGTGGTCCGAAACGTGGCGTCGCTCGGGGCGGGAGTCTTCGTCGCCGGCGTCATCGGAGAGGACGAACCGGGGCGGCAGGTCGAGCGGCTGCTCAAGACCGACGGGATCGACAGTGACGGGCTGCTGGTTTGCGGCGAACGCCCGACGACGGTCAAGACCCGCATCATCGCGCAGAACCAGCAGGTGGTCCGGTTCGACCGAGAGAGGCGCGTGCCGCTCGGCCCCGGGGAATGCGCCAGGCTCGTGGAGTACGTTCGTGCCAGGTTGCCCTCGGTCCATGCGGTGGTCTTGTCCGATTACGGAAAGGGCGTGATCAACGGGGAACTGATGGCAGGCTTGAGGGAAACGGTCCGCCCGCCGGGGCTTCCGATCCTCCTGGACCCGAAAATCCGTCCTCTGGATCTTTATCGGGGCGTGACCGTCATCACGCCGAACCATCACGAAGCGGCCCTGCTCACCGGAATCCCGATCGAGGACGACTTGGGGCTGCTCGAAGCCGGCAGAACCCTCCTCGCCCGGCTGGCCTGTGAGAGGGTTTTGATCACCCGGGGGAAAGACGGGATGAGCCTTTTCGACCGCGACGGTTCGGTGCTCCACATCCCCACGGTGGCTCGGCGCGTGTTCGACGTGACGGGGGCGGGCGACACGGTGATCGCCCTCATGGCTCTCGGGCTGGCCGCCGGCCTCAGCGCCGCCCACGCCGCCCAGCTCGCCAATCTTGCCGCCGGAATCGTGGTCGGGGAAGTGGGAACGGCCTGTGTCAGGCCCGGGCAACTCCTGGAGGCGCTCGGCGCGGGGGATTCACCGTGAGCCGGCCCCGGGAGAGCGAACCGCAGACGTTGATCGTCGGCCTGCTTTATCGGGAGAAGGAGATCCTCACCGAGGCCCTCCGGCGCTTGGTGGACGGTTATGGTCCGCTGGATTTCCTGAGCGAGTCCATGCCTTTTCACTACAGCGCCTATTACGAGAAGGAAATGGGGTCCGGCATCCTTCGCCGGTTTGCGGCTTTTTCGGACCCCGTCGGCCCCGAAACGCTGCCCGATGTGAAGCTCCGGACCAACAACATCGAAGGTCATCTCGCGGAAAACCATAAGCGGCGGGTCAACATCGACCCGGGGCTTTTGAGTCCCGACCGGCTGGTGCTCGCCACGGGGAAAAGCGCCGCACACCGCATCTACCTCCGCGCAGGAATCTATGCGGACCTCACCTTGATTTTCCGAAAAGGTGCCTACGAACCTCTTCCCTGGACGTATCCGGACTATCGAGAACCCGTGGTTCGCCATGCTTTCGGGGCGCTGCGGGCGGCGGCCGCGGGCCGTCGTTGGTCGCGGCTGCCGCGAAGCCCTGTGGCCCTGCCGGAGGATCCCTGTTGATCGTCAGCATGACCGCCTACGCTCGAGCCCAGACCGAAGACGCGCGCTGCCGCGTTACCCTGGAACTGCGCACCTTGAACAGCCGTTCCCTGGACGTGTTCGTCCGCCTTTCCAAGAACTACGGAGCCCTGGAAGACGCCCTCCGGAAAAGGATCGCCCGGGCCATCCGAAGAGGTCGCGTGGAGGTCAACGCCCTGGTGGAACCCCTCGCCATCGAGGTGAGAGCCCCCCGGATCAATCGTTCGCTCGCTCGTTTCTACTGGGAGCAACTGCAGGATCTCCATCGCACCCTCCCCGGGCTGGATCCGCCCACCCTGGATCATCTGCTGCGCGCCCCCAACCTCTTCGAGGCTGCGGAGACCGCCGAAGACATGGAGGCCATCTTCCCGCTCATGAACCAAGCCGTGGAAGACGCGCTGCGGGACCTTGCCGTCATGCGCGCACGGGAAGGCAAGGCGCTCCAAGAGGACCTGCTGACGAGGCTCGTTCAGATCCGGGACGCGCTGGAGGTGGTGGAGTCGCGCAGGGAGCCACAGCTGCAGCAGGCCTTCCAGCGTTTGAAGGACCGGATCAGGGACATCCTGGACCAAGTCCAGATGGACGCCGACGACCATCGGCTGTTTCAGGAAATCGCCGTTCTTGCCGACCGATCGGATATCAACGAAGAGGCCGTGCGCATCCGGAGCCATCTTGACCAGATGGAGTCCATGATCGTCGCCGGGCCGGCGGCGGAAGGCCGCAAATTGGACTTCCTGACCCAAGAACTCCTTCGCGAAGTGAACACCATCGGGTCCAAGTCCAGCGATCTGGAAATATCCCGGGCGGTCGTTCACATGAAAAACGAGATCGGAAAACTCAGGGAACAAATCCAAAACGTAGAATGAGGGGAACCCCATGGAAATCAGACTGCTCAATATCGGTTTCGGAAACACGGTCATCGCCAACCGCATCGTGGCCATCGTGTCCCCCAGCTCGGCCCCCATGAAGCGGCTCAAAGAAGACGCCAAACAAGCCAACAAGCTCATCGATGCCACCATGGGCCGCCGGACGCGGTCCGTCATCATCACCGACAGCGACCACGTGATCCTGTCCGGCGTGCAGGCGGAAACCATCGCCCAACGTCTCAGCCAGGATCACGCCTTGAAGGAATCCTCAGCTTCCAGGAAGACCTCCTCTTCATGAATCCCGTCGCCCGTACCGGCTTTCCCGCGCCTGCGGCATCGCGACAGGGGGCCCTTTTCATCGTTTCGGCGCCCTCGGGGGTGGGAAAGACCACGCTCATCCATGAAGTGCTGGCCCGAGACCCCCGGCTGCGGTTTTCGGTCTCATGCACCACACGGCCGCCCCGCCCCGGGGAACGTGACGGGGTGGACTACCGGTTCCTGGACCGGGCATCCTTCGTGCAAGGCATTCGCGGCGGCCGATTCCTCGAATGGGCGGAGGTTCACGGGAACCTCTACGGCACGGACGGCGCGCAGGTCGCCGCCCGCCTCAGCGAAGGATACGACGTCCTGCTCGATATCGATGTCCAGGGCGCCCGTCAGGTGAAAGGCAAAGTCCCCGGTGCGGCGGCCGTTTTCATCCTTCCGCCGAGCCTGGCCGTCCTCAGGGAACGCCTCGCGGGGCGGGGGACCGAGTCGGAGGCGGACATGACAAGAAGGCTGCGGGCCGCTGATGAAGAAATCCAGAACGCGCCCTGGTACGATTTCCTCGTGGTGAACGATCGGTTGGAAGAGGCCGCAGCCGATCTTGCCGCCATCTTTCGCGCCGCCCGTTTGTGGAGGGATCGGCGCGTGCCCGAGGTCGCCCACCTTTTCGGGCGGCCCTTTGCCGACGTCCGAGACTCCTGAGCCGGCCGGCGCGAAGAGCCGCCGGGTTCTCATCGGTTTTCGAACCATGAGCCGCAAGAGAAAAGACAGCCCGCCCGCTTTTTGGATTTTCGGCGTGCACCCCATCGAGGAAGCCCTGAACCGCCGGGACGTGCAGATCCTCGAATTGGTCTACTCCCGCGGGAATCCGCGGTTGGAACGGCTTGCAGAAGCGGCCCGCCGCCGAAGCATCCCCATCCGGCTGGAAGACCGCCACGCCCTCAACGCACTGCTCGGAACCACCCACCACCAGGGGGTGGCCGCTCGAACCGAACAGTACGCCTACACTTCACTGGACGATTTCCTCCGGGCAGGACCGACATCGATCGATCCGATCGTGATCCTCGACTGCATCCAAGACCCCCAGAACCTGGGTTCCATTATGCGCAGCGCCTGCTTCCTGGGGGCACGCGGCGTGATCCTTCCCCGGGATCGTTCCGCCCGGGTGACGGGTACCGTGATCAAGGTGGCGGCGGGGGCCACGGCCTATCTTCCCGTGGTGCAGGTGACCAACCTGGTACGTGCCATGGAGCGGCTGAAAGCACTCGGAATCTGGATCGTGGGGCTGGACCTGGAAACCGACCGCAGCCTCTACGAGGTGGATTTTCGGCCCCCCAGCGCCCTGGTGGTGGGAAACGAGCAGAAAGGACTGAGGCCCCTGGTGCGGAAAGGCTGCGATCTCCTGGCCCGCATCCCCGCCTCGGGCCCGCTCCAGTCCCTCAACGCCGGAAACGCCGCGGCCGTCGCACTGAGCGAAATCCAACGCCAGCGCCATGTCCGGCAAATCAGGTCCTCTTCGCCCGCTCCCCGAAAATAGCGGTCCCCACCCGAACCAGGGTCGCCCCCTCCTCGATGGCCACCTCAAAGTCGTGGCTCATGCCCATGGAAAGCTCCGTGAGGCGCTCCGGGTGCGCGGCCCTCAGGCGGAGTGCTTCCATGGCCTGCCTGACGGTTCGGAAGTGGGGTCTCACGGCCTCGGGGTCTTCCGAGTACGGGGGGAGCGCCATCAGGCCGCGGACTTCGATTCCCTCCAGCCTGCAAGCGACGTCGAAGAGGGTCTCCAAGTTCTTCAGCGACACCCCGGCCTTGCTGGTTTCGTCGCCCACGTTCACCTGAAGGAGAACCGGCATTCGGCGGCCGACGCTCCGAGCTCTCCGGTCCAGTTCCACCGCCAGCTTTTCACGGTCCACCGACTGGATCCACTGGAACGTTTCCACGGCCTGCCTGCACTTGTTGGTCTGGAGATGACCGATGAAATGCCAGGTGACACCCGGTTCGTTCAACAGTTGCACCTTTTGCTGGGCCTCCTGCACGTAATTTTCGCCCAGAAACCGCAGGCCGGCCTCCAATGCCTCCCGAATGCGTTCGACGGGAACCGTCTTGGTCACGCCGATCAACCGGACCGAGGAGGGGTCGCGACCGGCGCGCCGGCAGGCCGCCGCCATCCTCCCCCTTACTGCCATCAGGTTTTCCCGGATCGAAGCCACCGTTGCATCCTTTCGGGCTGTCTGCGTGCGGCCCCGGGCGGGTTCGGTCGATGCGCTCCCGTACCCATCCCATGCCGGCGACCGGCCTCCGCACCGCGACCTCCTCCTTCAGTACCTGTCTCCCTTCCGCGGGATATCCCTCGGCCGATGACCCTCACGCCCCCGCATCACGATCCGCCCGGGTTGGAGCGGCGATGCCGAACCGGCAGATCCATTCGAGGGTCTCGCAAAGGGGGAGCCCCACCACGTTGGTGTACGATCCATGGATGGAACGGACCAGGCAGGCCCCCATTCCTTGGATGCCGTAAGCTCCCGCCTTGTCGTAGGGCTCTCCCGTATCGACGTAGGCGTCGATTTCCGCGGAGCTGAGTTCCTTGAAGGTGACTTGTGTTCGCACCGCGCGTTCGAACTGCACATGCCTTGCGGCGTGGGCCAGGCACACGGCCGTCATCACCTCGTGAGTGCGGCCGCTGAGTTCCCTCAAGCAACGCGCCGCGTCTTCGCGGTCCAGCGGCTTTCCGTACACGGCGCCGCCGAGAACGACGATGGTATCCGCCCCCAGCACCCACCGATCCGGAAACCTCCGGCAGACGGACTGGACCTTTCTGCACGCCCAGACTCTGACCTGTTCCTCCGGTGCCCCATGGGCGGGCCATTCCACCCCATCGCTCGGGAAAACATCGAACCGCAGGCCAAGCCCCTGGAGCAGTTCCCGCCTTCGGGGGGACGCCGACGCCAGCACGAACGGTTCCCGGGTGGTGAACATCCCGGGGGATTTCCCAGCGGAGTCGATCATGGCGTCAGAGAATCTCCTCGGACGGCAGGCCGAAAACCCGCCGGGCGTTTGCCGTGGTCTGCAGGGCCAGCTCTTCGGGAGCCATCCCCCTCAGTTCGGCCATCTTTCGAGCGGTGTGCACCACGTAGGAAGGCTCGTTGGCCTTTCCACGAAACGGAACGGGCGCGAGAAACGGTGCGTCGGTTTCCACGAGGATCCTGTCTGCAGGCGCCTTCCGGACGACTTCCCGCTGGTCTTCGGCTTTTGGGAACGTAACGGTTCCGGGGATGGAGAGCACGAAACCCAGGTCGAGGCAGCGCTTGGCGACGGTCCAGTCACCGGAGAAGCAGTGGAGGATTCCGCCGTCCAGGGACACGGAGTAGCCCCTGACGATTTCGAGGAAGTCCGCATGTGCGTCGCGGACGTGAAACACGACGGGCTTTCCGAGCTCCACCGCCCATTCCAGTTGCTGCCGGAAGCACCGCCGCTGCGTTTCCCGGGGTTGACGGTCGCGGTAATAGTCGAGACCGATTTCGCCGACCGCCACCACCTTGGGGTTTCGAGCCAGGTCCTGGAATCGTCGGATGGAATCGGTGTCCAAGGACCTGGCTCCGTGCGGATGAAGACCCACGGTCGAAAAGACGCCGGGATGGGCATGGGCGATGTGGATGGCCTTCCGGCTGGTCTCCTCGTCGATGCCGATGGTGATCATCTGGACGACCCCGGCATCCCGGGCTCGTTGGAACACTGCGCCAAGGTCGGTCGAAAGCTCCGGAAAGTCCAGGTGCACGTGGGTGTCGATGAGGGGTGTCAGAGACATCGCGCCGTCGTGGCTCTCGATTTTCATCACAGCGATTCCGCCCTTCCTCGAGAAGACGTTGCCGTTCCGTGCCGCAGCGTGGACCCGGCGGTTCCGCCCGCGGGGCGGACGGGTCGCTCGCCGCGTGCTCGACGCACCAACGGTTTTGCTCCATGAGATTGAAGGGAGGACTTTAGCGCAAGGAGGGCCCGCGGATCAACCGCCCGTTGCATCCCTTGGGAGGGGATTGAATTTCCTGCGTAAGTGCATGGTGTTAGAGCAAACTGTCCTTGATGTATCGATAAATTAAAGGGTTGAGCCGCCCGATTTTTCTGTGTTACGAGTCCTTCGTCGAGACCGTCTCCGCCCCGCCCGAACGCCGGAACAGGGCACGGCGATTGCCATGGCCCGCGGCGAACGCACGTTTCGGATTCGTTGTTTTGTGGTAAAATTCACTGAAAAACAGACGGAAGCTCCGTGAGTCTTTTCATGAGTCGAGAAAGGGATGCGCGCAACATGTCCGACCGAGAAGGTTTGTCCGCGAGCCCGGCGTCTTCGGACGCCGCCGTTTCTTCCGCTCCGTCCTGGTCTTCGCAAAAGGGCGGTCCGTTGCAAGGGTCAGCCGATATGAGGAGCGCTCGAAAGCGTCGCAAATTGAAGGGGTTGGGGTTGAGCCCCAATGCCATGATCGTTCTCGAAAAGCGGTACCTCAAGAAGAACGATCAGGGCGAACCCATCGAAACGCCGGAGGAACTTTTCCGGAGAGTGGCCGAGACCATCGCCGAGGCGGATGGCCGCTACGGCGCCACCGCCGAACAGGTGCGGGAGACGGCCGAAAAGTTCTACGACCTCATGACTTCCTTCGATTTCGTTCCCAACTCACCGACACTCATGAATGCGGGAACGGAACTGGGGCAGCTCTCGGCGTGCTTCGTCCTTCCCGTGGGTGATTCGCTGGAAGAAATCTTCGAAGCCGTAAAGCACGCCGCGAAGATCCATCAGAGCGGCGGCGGAACGGGCTTTTCGTTTTCCCGGCTGCGCCCGGAAGGTGACGTGGTGAAAAGCACCAACGGTGTGGCGAGCGGCCCCGTGAGCTTCATGACCGTCTTCGATTCCGCCACTGACACCGTCAAACAGGGCGGTCGGCGCCGGGGCGCCAACATGGGGATCCTCCGGGTCGACCACCCGGACATCGAGCAGTTCATCACCTGCAAGCACCAGAACGACCGGCTCACCAATTTCAACATCTCCGTGGCCGTCACGGACAAGTTCATGGAGGCCGTGGAAAAGGACACGGACTACGACCTGGTGAACCCCAGGACGGGCGAGCGGGTGAAAAGCCTCTCGGCGCGGAAAGTCTTCGAAATGATCGTTCGGTCGGCCTGGAAAAACGGGGAACCGGGAATCATTTTTCTTGATACCATCAACCGCTTCAACCCGACGCCGCTCGCCGGAGAAATCGAAAGCACGAATCCCTGCGGCGAACAGCCGCTTCTTCCCTACGAATCCTGCAACCTGGGTTCCATCAACCTGGCCCACATGGTGCGCGACCGTGAGATCGACTTCGACCGCCTGAGAGGCGTCATCCGGGATGCCGTTCATTTTCTGGACAACGTGATCGACGTGAACCTCTATCCCCTTCCCCAGATCCGAGAAATGACCCGGGCCAACCGTAAGATCGGCCTGGGCGTCATGGGTTTCGCCGATCTTCTGATCGCGCTCGGGATCCCTTACAATTCGGAAGCCGCCGTGGAAGCCGCCGATCGGCTCATGGCTTTCATTCAACAAGAATCCAAGGCCGCCTCCGCCCGTCTGGGCGAAGTGCGGGGAAGCTTCCCCAACTTCAAGGGATCCGTCTACGATCCGGACGCCGCCCAGACCTTCCCCGAAGACGTCCGATCCACCTTCGGCTCTTTTCCGGCCATGAGGAACGCCACAACGACCACCATCGCCCCCACGGGCACCATCAGTATCCTGGCGGGATGCTCCAGCGGCGTGGAACCGGTTTTCGCCATCACTTTCGTCCGCAAGGTCCTGGACGGGCAGGAACTGCTGGAGGTGCATCCGCTGTTCCAGGCGGTGGCCAGGGAACGGGGTTTCTACAGCGAAGCCCTGATGAAGAGGATCGCCGAGAAGGGTACCGTGGCCGATTTCGAGGAGGTCCCGGAAGACGTCCGGAAGGTCTTCGTGACCGCCCACGACGTCGCCCCGGACTGGCACATCCGCATTCAGGCCGCATTCCAGAAACACACCGACAACGCGGTCAGCAAGACCATCAACTTTCCCTTCTCGGCCACCGCCGAAGACGTGAGGAACGCCTATCTCCAAGCCTACAGGTTGGGCTGCAAGGGACTCACCATCTACCGGGACGGAAGCCGCGAGGCGCAGGTCCTCAACATTCAGAAAAAGCCCGATTACCCCCAGGTGGAACCGCGCCCCCGGCCGGACCGCACCATGGGATCCACCGAAAAAATCAACACCGGCTGCGGCAAGCTCTACGTGACGGTAAACCGGGATGACTACGGGTTTTGCGAAGTGTTCGCCCAGATGGGCAAAGCGGGAGGATGCGCCGCGTCGCAGATCGAGGCTACCGCACGGCTCATTTCGCTGGCCCTCCGCTCCGGCGTGAAGATAGAGTCCATCATCCGCCAGCTCATGGGCATCCGCTGCCCGTCGCCCATCTGGCAGAACGGCGAACAGATCGTGTCCTGCACGGACGCCATCGCGAAAGTGCTGAACCACGTTTCCGGGATGCAGGCCGACGTGGCGACCCTGTTCGCCGAGATGGGAGCGTGTCCGGACTGCGGCGCGGCGGTGGAACATGAGGGCGGATGCATCGTCTGCCGGTCCTGCGGCTTTTCACGCTGCGCATGATGGGGAGCGGGCAAGACCTGATGCACCGCTGGGACCTGAGCCCGCGCGAGGCCGTTCAGCTGCAGAAAGAGCTGGCGCGGAAAATCGTGCTGCAACCGCTCCCCCGGGACTTCGACGTCCTTGCCGCCGCCGATCTTTCCTACTTCAGGGGCAGAGCATACCTGGCCGCCGTGATCGTGACCTTCCGGTGGCCGGATCTCAGCCCGATCGAAACCGTGCACGTGAAGGCCCCGGTCAAGTTTCCCTATGTTCCGGGGCTGCTTTCCTTTCGAGAAGTTCCGGCGCTCCTGGAAGCTTTCCAACGCCTTCGGACCCGTCCCGACGTGTTCCTGTGCGACGGGCAGGGACTGGCTCACCCGCGAAAATTCGGGCTGGCCTGCCACCTGGGCTTGGTGCTCGACCTTCCGGCCGTTGGTTGCGCCAAGAGCAGGCTTTGCGGCGAACATCCCCCGCTGGAGCTCCGCAAAGGGCATTCCGTTCCCCTCGTCCTGAACGGTGAACGAGTGGGCTCGGTCTACTGCTCCCGAACGGGAGTCAAGCCGCTTTACATTTCCCCCGGGCACCTGGCCGATCCCCCTTCGTCGCAGGAACTGGTCAGCCGTTGCGTCGGGCGCTTCCGTATCCCCGAGCCGTTGAGACGGGCCCATGCCGTGGCCACCGCGCTGCGCGAAGGCCGCCCGCCCATCTGAACCCCGCCTTTCGCACAAGGAACCTCCACCGTGAGAAGAGGCGGCGGAATCGGGCCGCTTTAAAGGTGAGAACCTAACCAGTCGATGGTGGCCTGCATGGCCAGGGACCGCCATGAAGGATCCGTGACGCGATGGTCCGCGGCCTCCAGCAGCAGGAGCCTTCGAGGTTCCCCCATCCGCCGGTAGATGGAAACGGCCTGAGGCCACGGAACCATCTCATCCTGTTGGCCGTGGATCACCAGCACCCGCCGGGAAGGCACAACCGCGGAAAGATCGGTTGGCTGCCCCAATTCGCGGATGGGCGACAGGCGTTTCCGGAGGATCTCGGAAGATTCCATGGTCCGGGCCAGCGACCCGATGCCGAACGGGGTGGCCCAGCAGGCCGAGGCCCTCACCGTTTCACGGTATTCCGCCGCTGCAAGAAGCGCAACGTAACCGCCGAAACTCGATCCCCACAGAGCCAGCACGGGCGGTCCTTCAGGAAAGTGGGATCCGAGCGGGGCCGTCGGCGAGTGAACTTGCAGGGCGGCGTCCAGAACCGCCCGCAGATCTATCATCCGGGTCTCGACCAAGGTCAGGCCGGCGTCACACGCCGTGTCGCCGCAGCCCGTAAAATCAAACCGCAAGGCCCCCAGGCCGGCTTGCGCCATGGCTCGGGCTCCAGCGACGAATTTGGTGCTGTCTTTCGAACTCAGGAGGCCGTGACAGCAGATGACCAGGGATCCGGTCGGGCTCTCGGGCAGGTGAAGCACCGCGGGGATCCGGCCGCCGGCGACGGGAATTTCAACCGGGTACTCACGGCTCGCCGTGGGCGCCCCGTCACGCCGCTCCGGCCGCCGCGGGCTCCTTGTGTCGAATGGCATACAGGCAGACCTCCTGGCGGCCCTCTGAACCCGTTACGGGCACCCGCCTTTCCTTGAACTTGAAGAAGCGTGTCAGTTCCGAAAAAAACCGAGGGGCCTGGAGGTCGGCATGTTTGGCGATGAAAGCCGTCCCGTCGGGACTCAAGGCGCGACGAAGGAAGTCCACCAGCAGCGGATAGCTTTCCCGGTCGTAAACGACCTCCGAACCGATGATCGTATCGAAGCGCGTCTCCAGTTCCGGGCTGCTCCAGTCCAATTTCATCACTTCGGCGTTGAGGCACCGGTTGGCCAGGACGTTGGCCCGGGCGAAAAGAAGCGCGTCGTCGTTGACGTCGGTGATGAGCACCCGGTGCCCCCGTCGAGCCGCGTAAACGCCCACGACTCCGAGTCCGGCCCCGATTTCCAGGATTTTGCGTCCCGGCAGGACGGGCTGTGTCCCGATGAAATACGCAAGTACGAAGCTGGAATCCCAAACCTTGGCCCAGAAGGGAAGGTCCGAGACGGTAGGGGATTCCGCATCCAGGAGCCCGAGGAAAATTTCTTCCAGGTTCGCTAGCTGGAGAATCTGAAGCGTCTCATCCCCGATCCTTAGGGGGACCGTCTCCACATCGAATCGTTGCCTGATCTGGCCGATCAGCCTGTCCAGTTCCTGTTGCGACACGTTGCACTCCTTGGTCACCATCCGAGAAAACGATTGTAACGGGCCCTTTTCCCTTGTCCGGACCCGGGCTTGAGACTAAACTCCAACGGCGAAAGAGAAAAGATCCATTTCCGTGCACGAGTGCTGCAAACCACCATTTGCCGGGGCGCCGGATCATGGCCGAGTCCATTCCCTTCGCGGAAGGGTCCTATGTCATCGAAGAGAGTCTCCTTTACGGGCCCTCCGGCAAGGCCCTGCCCCTTTCTGAAGCCTTCATCGAAGTCTACCGCGATTCCAGGGGACGCCGGCACCTGAGGGGCCAGGGGTTGGTTCAAAACCTGCGGCTGGTAGACTTGCTCGAAGACGAGGACCGGTTGGACCTCCTGATGGATCTGGGGGAAGGATTCCGTTTTCGCCTGAAAGCCCCGAAGCTTCAGGCCGGTAAGGTCTTTTCCCCCACCACGCGTTCCATCGTCCATTTCGCTCCAAGCGGGAACATCGAAACGCTCTCCGACGATGCCTTCGCCCAGGAACGCGCCGCCCTCACTCTTTTGGAAGGCTCCGACCCCCTCACGCGGTGAGCTGTTCGAGCCGGGCCTTGAAGATTTCCAGGTCTTCCTCGGACCACAGGCAAAAGATCACCTCCTCCAGGCTCGTCGACTCTTCCGCCAGATACCGCGCGGTTTCCTCCAGCATGATTTCCGCACAACGCCTCTTGGGAAAACCGAAAATGCCCGTGCTGATCGCCGGAAAGGCCAGGCTCCGAAGCCCTCTCTCCGTGGCGCGGGCCAGGCTGTTCCGCGTGGCGTTGAGAAGCTTCGCATCCTCGTCGCCTTCTCCCATCCGGGGTCCCACCGCGTGGATGACGTACCGGGCCTTGAGACGTCCGGCTCCCGTCACCACGGCCTGCCCGACCGTGGTTCCCCCGATCCGGTCACACTCTTCCTGGATGGAAGGCCCGCCCTTGGTCCTGACGGCGCCCGCGACTCCGCCACCCAGAACGAGCTGGGCGTTGGCGGCGTTCACGATGGCGTCCACATCCAGCTCCGTAAGGTCACCGCGCTGCACGCGGATTCTGCGGCCCCTGATCGCCTTTTCCATGGTCTTGCCCCTTTCGGCCCCACCCGAGGGTCAGTGTCCCGAGAACCCGGCTCCGTCGGGGTCCGTGATCCTTTCGGCCGAGTCGTCAGTCCTCTGGGAAGGCCACATTTTCGCAAAGCTGTTCCACAGCCCGGTCGATGGGAATCCACTCGTCATCCCACAAAACGGCGACGAATGACCCGCCGTGTTCCAGGCGTCGAAGCTCCGCCCGTTCTTCCAGAAAGGACACCGCGCGTTCGGCCTGTCTTTTTTCGAGGCTCTTCACGGCATCCCGAATACGCGAACGAAGGATCTCCCGTTCCCTTTCCGCCACCACCGACTCGATGTCGGAAAGCGTCGGCATACCTTTCGAGTCCACCGGCCCTCCTTTTTCTCGGGCTCCCCTGAAATCGTTCGGGCGGCCCGGGCATCCTTCGGATTCAGGATCGCTACCGGGCGGCCTCGACGAGCGCTTCCAGCCGATTCTCCACTTCGGCCAGCTGTTCTCTCAACGCCTCCAGTTCGTCCCGTGAAACCATCCCCGCATCTTCTCGAAGCAGCGTTTTCATGGCTTCCGCCCTGAGGGCGATCCTCCGGGCGGCACGGTACCAGTCCGGCTCCCGCTCCTCCATGACCGCGGCGCGTTCATCGGCCAGCATGAGTGCGACCCTCTCGCCGATCGCGGGGGTTTTCACCGGAAAGCCGAAGCGTTCGCGAACGACCGTGGCGAAGGCGCGACTGACGCCCTGCTCACCATGAATCACCACCACTTGCATGCGCGGGTTCTGAAAATGGCTGATCCAGCTCAACAGCTCGTCCTGGTCCGCATGGGCGGAAAAACCCCCGATGGTGAAGACGCGGGCGCGGACCGCCACCGTTTCACCCAGGATCCGGATCTTTTTCGCTCCCTCGATGATGCGGCGCCCGACGGAACCTTCCGCCTGGTATCCCACCACCACCAGCGAACTGCCCCTGCGCCACAGGTTGTGCTTCAGGTGGTGCAGGATGCGGCCCGCGGTGCACATGCCGTTTCCCGCGATCACGATGGCCGGGCCGGGCGTTTCGTTGATGGCGATGGAATCCTCGGTGCGCCGGGACAACACCAGCTGGGGAAAATCGAAAGGGTCGTGCCCGCCGTCCACGATCTTCAGGGTGTCTTCATCATAAAACGACCGCATCTCGCGGAAAATCCCGGTCGCCGCAATGGCCAGCGGGCTGTCCAGAAAGACGGGGATACGGGGGATCCGTCCATCGCGGAAAAACTCACCCAGGACGTACAGCAGCTCCTGGGTCCGTTCCACCGCGAAGGCCGGGATCAACACCTTCTCACCGTACCCGTAGCTGTAGTGGATCGCCTCTAAGAGCTCCTGCTTGCTTTCTTCGAAAGACCGGTGATTTCGGTTGCCGTAAGTGGACTCGATAAACAGCGTGTCCGCCTGAAAAACCGCGTGAGGGTCCTTCACGATGAGCTGGTCCCGCCGCCCCAAGTCTCCCGAAAAAACCACCTTGTGCCGCCTCTCTCCTTCCTCGATCCAGATTTCCAGGATCGAAGATCCCAGGATGTGGCCGGCGTTTCGGAATCGGACCCTGAGCCGCTCGTCCAGCGTCAGGGTTTCGTCGGAGGCCACGGTCTGAAACAGCGGGAACGAAGCCTCGACATCCTCGGTCCGGTAAAGCGGCGGCACCGGCTTTCCGCCCTTCCGGCGACTCTTGCGCGACCGCCATTCCGCCTCCATTTCCTGGATGTGGGCCGAATCCATGAGCAGGATCCGGCAGAGTTCCGCGGTGGCCGTCGTGGAAAAGATCTTTCCTTTGAACCCGTCTCTCACCAGCTTGGGGATGCGGCCGCTGTGATCGATGTGGGCGTGGGTGAGGAAAAGCGCCTTGATTTCCCGTGGGTCGAAGCCCCACGCCTCGCGGTTGAGCCGTTCCATGGAACGTCCGCCCTGGAAGAGCCCACAGTCCACCAGGTACTTGTTTCCATTGTCGATGAGAAAGCACGATCCGGTCACACAGCCTGCGGCTCCGTAGCAGGTGATCTCCATGGGCGCTCCTTTCCATAAATCAAGGCGTTGGGGCTCGGGATGCTCGGTTCCGGGGCCGCCTCCACTCCACGGAAACGATACCTTCTATTACGTGATTCCTCCCGTTTCTGTCCACTGGGATGCGGTGGCACCGGGCTTCTGATAGATGTGAGGGTCCCAGTCGGATCGCCGCATCAAGGAAAAGCCGGGGGGTGGACGTTCGCGATTGCCCAACACCAGGAATCCACCCGGCGCGAGCACCTGGAAGAACCCGGCGAATACCCTGGATATTTCAGGTTCCCGGTGATAGGTCAGCAGGCTGTTTCGAAGGAAAATGAGATGAAAGACGCCGGCAGGCGGCGGATCCCTGAGGAAATCCAGAGCCATCCAGCGGATGGAACTCCTGAGGTCCGCCGCGACCCGAAACCGCTGCGCTCCTTCCGGCACAAAATACGCCTCGAGGACGTCCGCCGGCACTTCCTTGAGGCTGCTGCGCCCATAAAGGCCCTCCCGTGCCCGTTCCAGGACCACGGGGTTCACATCGGTCGCCAGGAATTCCAGGGACGGCGGCCGGGGTCGGCCTTCATCCACCCGGTGCCAGAGAATCAAGAAACTGTACGCCTCCTCCCCGCTCGCGCATCCCGCCGACCACACCCGGACGCATTCCGGAAAGCGTCTCAACACCTCGGGCAGCAACGTGGACTCCAAAACCTCCCAGAGCCTCCGGTCCCGAAAAAAGCGGCTGATGGATACGGTGAGAGCCAACCGGCACCGCTGCCGGACGTCGCGGCCGGCGGCACCCGGGGATCGGGCGAGATCGATGAGTTCGGTCACATTCCGGCAGGAAAGATCGAGCATCAGCCGGGTGAGGCGCTTCTTCACCCCTTTTCGAACCTTCCGATAGCCCCGCCGGGAGAGGCCGAAATGGTCCAGAATCATTGCGAATTCTTCGTCGGTCATGGCGCGGGTCGAGCGGCCGCCCCCCCTTCCTCCCGTTCCATTCCCCATCGGGGACGGTTATAAATCAGAAGTCCAGAGCAATCGTTCCGACGGCCTGCAAAAGCAAAACCTCCAGGAGTGTTCCGTGGCTTCAGATATTTCCGCCATTGCGGCTCAAGTGCAACACAATTGTCATGTTTCGGACGCAAATTTCGGGAGCACGTTTTCCCTCTGCGGATTCCTGCTGCGCCTCAGAGAACTCTACAAGTGGGAATCGGGCCTTTCGCCCTGGGAAGAACCGGAACCCGCAAGCCTCCTGGAATGGATCGAAGATCGGGAAGGCTTCTGGGAGCCGCTCTTCGACCAGGAGTTTCGTCCCGTCACCTGGAACGGAACGGCCTTCGATCCATTCGACGCCGAAGGCATCAACCGAACGCTCCGACCCCGTGGCTACGTCTACGGAGCCGGCTACGTCACGGGCATGAAGCCCTCCTTTTTCCTCGGGGAATTGGTGTCCTCGAAGACCATCGGAGGACTCCGTGTGGACGTGGTCGGAACAGAACTGGCCCGGGACCTCTTCACCAGCCCGGCCATGCGCCTCGAAAACCAGATCTTCGCTCGAAGGCATCCCATGACCGCCTTCCTTTGGGGGCATCTTTTCGAGATGAAACCCTCCGCGCGGAACGCGCTCCAGTTCGCCGTGGGCCAGTATGGCGTCTCCCTGGAAGAATTGCGAAGAAGCCCGCGTGATCGCGCTTCTTCCATCGTCGCCATGGCCCACGCCGAACTGGACATCTGGATCCACCATGAATTGGGCGAGGTCTTCCAGGAGGGCTTCGAAGCGGACACCTGGCGGGAAATCGTCGGTTCCCACGCGGGCACCCCGGTGGAACTCTACGCCCGGACCCTCAAGGACATTCTGGCGGATACCCACCACCACGGGCTCCTGGGACACATCGCCAGACACAGGCGGGCCGCTTCGCTGGCTTTCTACGTGGCGTTCCTGCCGCCGTTTTCCAAGATCCTCTTCCCGGAAATCCTGAGAGCGTTCAAGGTGTTTCGCAGATCCGGAGATTGGGAGTCCATCGAAGACGTCCGGAAGAAGGCCTATGAGAGAACGCGCTCGCTCGCCGCTTCGCTGGTGACGCTCCACGGGCAGCAACCGGCCAAGGGCTCCGACTGGGTGAGGGAACGCATCCTGGCGGAACTGATCGAACCGCTCGGGATCCTGAGGAAACACCCCCATTGACTCGCCCGGGAGACGGCCCGAACGTCGCTTCGCGGGCGGCGTCGAAAGACGCCGCCTTTTTCGCCTTGACAGCTCGCAGACATTGGAATATCTGACTATACAAATATACGTACCTTCTGATAAGGAGAGGCTCATGGAGGAAGCCGCCGCCGGGCTGCCGTCGGTCGAAAGGCTGGAGAAGGCCGCCGAAGTGCTCAAAGCCGTGGCCCACCCCACGCGGCTCCGGATCATTCAGCTTCTGGAGGGTGGTGAACGAAACGTTTCGGATATCTGCCGTTGCCTGGACATCCCCCAGGCTTACACGTCCCAACAGTTGGCGCTGCTCAAGTCCAAGGGCGTTCTCTGCGCCCGTCGCGACGGAAACCAGGTTTATTACGCCATCGAAAACCCCAACGTGGTGAAGATCATCCATTGCGTTTGCACTCAGCCGTGATCGCTTCGGAGCGGCTCGAGCGTCACGGGGACCCTTCGCACCGGCTTGGAAGGCCCCGCCACTTGAGAAAAGCAGAGACCGTAACAAGGAGGAACATCCGCGATGTCTGAGAAACGGAACGAAAACCACCCCGGGGAAAAAGCCTGCACCTTCATCTGCAGCCGCGACACCCTCGACGGCGCCTTCCCTTCGCTCATCCTCGCCATCAACGCACGGAGGCTGGGCATGGACGCCACGATCTTTTACACGTTCATGGGCATCAACGTCATCCGGAAGGGCAACGTGGGCAAATGTCGTTTCATCCCTCCGGGAACCATGGGGGCCATTCCCGGCATGGCATCCGTCGCCACCTGGATGATGAAAAAGAAGATGGACGACGCCCAGATTCCGTGCCTTGAAGACGTGATGGAAATGGCGAGGCTGGAAGGGGTGAGATTTGTCGCCTGCAGGATGACGGCGGACATGATGGAACTGAACCAGGAAGATTTCATGGAAGGTGTGGAAATCCAGACGGCGGAGGACTACTTGCGGCACGCGGTGAACTGCAGGATCAACATGTTTACGTGAATCGGAAGGGCCAGCCCCAAAGCGTGCCCGAGGGAGGCCGAACCTGGACTCCCCTAGGGGGCTCCGACTCATTGAGACAACAGCCCAGCACCACGGCACGGTCCCGGCAGGTCGGTTCCTCGAGGCAGCGGGCTGGGGAATCCCGAGGTCCTCTCAGGGGCCGGCGGAGTCGGGGATGTCCGCCGGCCGCCTTTGATCCCGGGGTGCGCGCGCTTGGATCAGTTTGCGATAAACGGGGCATCGTGCGATTTCCGCGGACTTTTCCGCCATCTCCTGTTTGGTCCGGAAGATCCAGGTGCTGGGTTCCGAATGGCAATAGACGGCCAGCTCGCAGTCCCTGCATTCTTTGCAATCGATCGATGCGGTCATGATCCTCGGTCCTGAGCGTTTCCGCCGTCCGTACCGGAACCGCCGGCGGACTTCCCGTCTATGGAAAACCCTTTCAAGTAGTCATCCCATTCGATGGGGAGTAGGTACTTTTTCCGGTTGTTGCATTCCTTGCAGCAAGGCACCACGTTTCCCCGCGTCGAGCGGCCTCCACGAACCAGCGGAACCACGTGGTCCAGCGTCAACTCCCGGGGGGCCACCGCCTTTCCGCAGTAGTGGCAGCGTCCCTGAGCGATCCGGCGCTGCCACCAGCGGGTCTTGCGAAGCGCCCTCGCCTTCTCCTTCTCCTTCTGTATCTCGCGGTCCGAAACGGAGACCACGAAGCCCTGACCGTTCATGGTTTCTCGCACCGGGCCTAGAGTCCCAGCATGCCCTTCATGAGGTCCTCTGAGGCGGGATGTCTGCCGAACCAGATGCTCCAGAGGGCCTTCATGAAATCGTCGCCGGAGACGGTCCCTTCTTCGGTGCCGGCGATCACCACCGTGGTGCCAACCCCGGGTTCGTAGACGATCCGGACCTCTTCGCCTTTTTTCACCGGCTGGTCGAAGAAAGCCGTGAAGCGTTCCATCTTCTTCTTGAGTTCGGGAGAGGCGTCGGGGACGTTCTTCGAGAAGCCCTCACGCCATCCTTCCACCCATTTGTCCGGATCCACCTGCTTGTACACCACGTGAAGGACCACGGCCTTGGCCTCTGCGGATTGGATCACGGCTTCCGGGTCCCGGGCCGGCGTCTTCAAGTAAAGGCCGCCGTAGTAAATGTCCATGAAAAATTTCTTGCGGACTCCCACACCCGCCAACCGGCAGGTTTCGCCGCCCACGGCGAGTTGGTCGGGAAAAGAAACGCCTTTGAAGTCCATGGCATGCAAAACCCCCGCGCATCCGAGAAGCACCCCCAAAACCGACAGCAACGCGGCCCGCCCCTTCCTGAAACCAGCAAACCTGCCCATCCTTTTCACCTTTTCCCCTCCTCGGTCCCTGCGCCCAAGCCCATCGTGCTCCCCGTCACCTCTGTCGGCAGCCGACCCTGCCCAAACGCCGTGCACGGTTCAGGAGCGGCCCGGACCGCCGCCGCGGTCCGGACTCCCCTCCGCCCGGAACCGGACAAGCCGTCATCCGCCGTTTCGAGCGGCGAGCACTACGTAAAAGGTGTGCTCCCCGCGCTTGATCAGCAGAAGCAGGCTCCGGTCTTCCCTGGCCCGCTCGACGGCCTGCTTGTAATCCCTAAGGTTCTGGATCTTCTCGCGGTTCACCTCCTTGATCAGATCCCCCCGGGTGATCCTGGCGTCCGATGCGGGGGACCCGGGCTCGACCTCGGTCACGATGACGCCCTTTTCCGATTCATCCCAGCCGAATCGTTGCGCCAATTCGGGCGTGAGGTTCTGCACGGTGAGGCCCCAGGGGGTTTCCGCCACGGCCGGTTCCGCCGCCGGTGCGCCGTCTTCGGGCATGGTTCCGATGATCACCTGGATCTTCTTCTCCCTGCCGTTACGCAACACCTTGATGACCGTTTCAGTGCCCGGCTTCACCGCCGCCACCCGCCGGGACAAGTCGTGGGACGTCTCCACGGAACGCCCGTCGAACTCCAGCACGATGTCACCGCGCTCCAGACCCGCCTTGTCGGCCGGACCGTCCGCCACCACATCGGCGACCAGGACGCCCTTTGTTTCCTTCAGTCCGAACGAATCGGCCAGTTCCGGCGTCAAATCCTGAATCATCACGCCCAGCCACCCTCGAATCACCTTGCCGGACTTGAGCTGCGGCAGGATTTCCTTGGCCATGCTGATGGGGATGGCAAAACCGATGCCTTGGCCGCGGGCCACGATGGCCGTGTTCACGCCCACCACTTCGCCCTGCATGTTGAACAGCGGCCCCCCGCTGTTTCCGGGATTGATGGCGGCATCGGTCTGGAGGAAATCGTCATAGGGGCCGGCCCCGATGATCCGTCCCTTGGCGCTGATGATGCCCACCGTCACCGTGTGGCCCAATCCGAACGGATTGCCCACCGCCATGACCCAGTCCCCCACTCGGATCGCATCCGAGTCTCCCAGAACCGCCGGCTTGGGGAAATCCTTGTCCGCCTTCGCTTCGATGAGCGCGAGATCCGTCTTGGGGTCTCGGCCCACCACCTTGGCGTCGTATTCCTTTCCGTTCTGAAGCTTGATCTTGATCTCCTCGGCCTTTTCCACCACGTGATTGTTAGTGAGGATAAGGCCCGAGGCATCGATCACGACCCCGGATCCCAGAGAATGCGTCTTCATCTCCCCCTGGGGCATCTCGCCGAAAAAGCGCTTGAAAAAGTCCTCCCCGAAAAACTCCCGGAAGGGGGACTCGGGGCTGAAGAAGGGCTGAAGCGGGTGTCCCTTGATCACCTGCGTCGTGGAAATGTTGACGACGGACTCCTTGACCTTGTCGCTGAGTTCCGCAAAGGACGGAGGGGCGCTTTCACCGAAGGGATTCGCGAGGGTCCACCCGTCGCCCACGATGCCGGCCGTAAGCACCACCGCCAGAACCGGGGTCAAGGCATACCGGAGCATGGATCTTGGCTTAAGCAACATCAAGAGCTCCTTTCGATCGATCATGGTTTCGGGCACCGCCGGCGCTGTCCAGCCATTTCCCCCCAGGGGCCCGGCCTTTCCCGCCGCCTTCGGGTCGCTTGTCGGCGGCGGTCTCCTCCAGCTTCCACGGCTGGTTCAAATTTGGTATAAAGCATAAGGCAATGCCGCCAAAAATCAAGCGAGACTCCGGGCTCGCAGGGAGGAATCCTCAACCCGCATGGAAAACAGGTCATTGATCGAGGCCAATCGCAAGGCGGTCGAGGTGCTGCAACGCAACCGAGAAATGGGTTACCTTTATGCCAAGGCCGTCCGCCGCTACGGGGAAGGCGAACTCCAACTGAAGATCCTGGATTTCATCACCCAGGCGTTCCAACAGGGCAAGCTTGAAGAATCGGTTTTTTCGTCCTGGGACAGCATGTTGAGCTTCGCTTGCGGTGTGTGGATCCAGTTTCTGCTCGTCGATGTGGCGGGGCTGCAAAAAGAGGAATTGAACGCCCTGGCGAAGAAGCTCTTCCAAGAAGTCCGCCCTCAGAAGGGCCTTCACTGACTCAAGAAGCTCGCCCGAAGTTTTCGACCACGGCACTTCCGTCAGGAAAACATTCGAAGAGACGCCGGGCTTCTTCGAAGGACCGGAGCACCGCCTGAAGGTTCAGCAGTAGCGGGGCCGGGTGGTCCATGCGGCATTCCAGGTGAGTGACGTGGATTCCCGCGGGAATTTTTCCGAGGGCTGCAAACAGCGCCGATCTGGTTGAGAAGATCGCACGCGCTTGGAATACCCTGGGTTGCGGCCACGGTTCCCCCTTGACCCACACCACATCCAACAGACTCTGCGGCGGCAGGTCGTGCCGCTCGCTCAGGTCCTCGCAGACCGGGCGATGGAAGGTGACGCCGCGCTCGCTCAGAGTGGCGACCACGCCCTCTTGGCCCGGATAAGGGCGGCAGCACCGGGCGAACTTGTGAATCACGGGATCCGGTTCGCGAACGAGAAGGACGTTCCGCCGGTGGACTTCTTCCAGGTGCGTCGGAGCGCGCTCTTGATCCCCGGTCTTCAGGGCCACGTCCTTGAAATAATACAGGACCGCGTGGGGGGACAGAAGATCCTGGCCGATCCGGGCAAACAGGTCTCCCAGATCCTTGACGTTGAGCACTTCCAGCACCAGTTGCACGTTTTCTTCATGGCTCAGGACTTCCGCCGGAAAGCCGTGCCGCATCAGCTCCTGGTCCAGCACCTCCTTGCCGATCCTTTGAGCATGCTGCATGCGCTTGCGGCTCAGCGCCTTGTTGACGGCCGCTCGGGCCTTGGGGGTCCGGCACAGATCCTCCAGCTCGGGGTAAACCCCCAGGGGTTCCGGAGACGTCAGAACTTCAACCGTGTCGCCGTCTTTCAGCGGCTGAGTGGGCTCGGCACGCTCGTTGTTGACCATCGCCCCCCGGCAGTGATCGCCCAGGTCCGAATGGATCTTGTAGGCGAAGTCCAAGACGATGCTCCCCATGGGAAAAGTGAGCGCATCGCCGACAGGCGTGTAGACGGTGATTTCTTCCGATTCTGAAAGCCGCAGCAGGGCCTTGCGCTGCGGCCCCGCCCCGCCGTACTCTCCGATGGTTCTCAAAAAATCGCTGATGTCGTGCAGATACTCGTCGGTGATCTTTTCCGGGTCTTCCCAGTAGGCCAGGATCCCGATGCGACACCGTTCGTCCATTTCCGGCGTCCGAATCTTGATCAGGTAGTTTTCGCCCCGGAAATGGATGCGCGTGTGAAGGCTCATGTATCCGTTGTTCTTGGGATTCGCGATAAAATCCCTGAGCGTCCTGGGAATCGGGGGAAACGTCCTGTTCAGAGATCCCAGGGCGCCGTAACAGTTCAAGATATCCTCGGAACGGACCACCACCGTGAAATCCACTCGACTCTCGGCGTTGCTCAAACGAAGCGTGCGATTGCCGGGGTTGTAATACGTACCCAGTCCCTTCACGCGGCAGCGCACGTCCGTTTCGACGGAAAGCGAGGCCAGCGCATCGCGGATTTTGCGCTGCAGTTCGAGCACCGCCGGGTCACCGTGAAGCTCCCGGGTGAGGTTCAGGATTTTCTTACTCTTTTTCGGGTAGAGGTACGAAAGCGCCAGGTGGTAGAGTTCGCGTTTCAGCGGGAAGATGTTGAGCTTGGCGGCGAGCGGCGCGTAGACTTCGATGGTTTCCTGGGCGATCCGCTGGCGCTTCGCCTTGGGGAGGTAATGGAGGGTTCTGAGGTTGTGGAGGCGGTCGGCCAGCTTGATGATGAGGATTCCCAGCCGCCGGCTGGCGGTGAGGAGGATCTTGCTGTGGGTGAGGTCCTTCAGCGCGGCCTTGTCACGGTGGTAACGGGTGAGCTTGGTGCAGCCGTCCACCAGCTCCGCGACGGCGGTTCCGAAACGCGAAGCCAGATGTTCGAAGGTCACCGAGGGGACGTCTTCCAGCACATCGTGGAGCACCGCGGCGGCAACCAGTTCGGGATCCTTGAGCGAGAACTCGCGGACGATGATTTCCGCCACCGCACAAGGATGGGAAATATAAGGAGCCCCGGATTTCCTCTTCTGCCCGGCGTGGAGTGAATGGGCGAACTCCAGGGCGTCGAAGAAGATCCGGTTGCCCCCTTCCCAGCCGCCCAGATACGATGCCATGCGGGTTCGAAAACCGTCAAGGTCGAATTCATCTCTGTCTTTGATCGTCAAGGGTTGGTACAAAAGCCGCCCTTTCCTACCGATATCACCCAGCATCTTCAAACAGGTTCGATGGCTCACCCTCCGTCGAACCCTTTTCCTGCGGAAACGCCGCCATCACCGGTCGCTTCGAGCGTCCGAAAAGGACACAAGGCCTCTCCGCCAGAGCACGGCAAGATGGCTTCGACCCGCCGCGCGCCCGCCTCGCAAGGACCGCCTGGATTCCCTCACCGCACGGTTTTCATTCTACACAAAAGGATGCAACGAAAACAGGAGAAAACAGAGCGGCCGCAGCCGGGTCGAACCCGGCGGCGGAATGCGCCGACCACTTTGCGGCACCTCCCGAAAGGACCGCACTGGAAAGGGCACCGGTCCATCAAGCGGACTTGATGCGGAAATGCGAGGCGGGCGGAAAGCCCTTGACAATGGTTTCCTATTAGGAGTATACGAGTTTCCGTATAGGAAACTCCAGGTCGGAGCCGCACCCGTGGATGGCCGTTCAGCCTTTGGCCCTCACTGTCCGAAGCCTTCTCTTTTGCCGCACCCGATCGCCTCTTCCAGGCGCTGGGTGTCATGAGACGAAACGAGGACGTCGCTCATGGTTTCAGAACACGAGATTGGGGCTAGAATCCGTGAATTCCGGAAAATGCGCGGCCTGACCCTCCAGGACCTCTCCGAAAAAACCAACTACACAAAAGGATATCTTTCCAAGCTGGAGAAATCCTCCAAGGCTCCTCCGGTCTCCACGCTGATCGTATTGGCCAAGGCGTTGGACGTTACCGTTTCTGAAATCCTGGGCGAGACGCATTCGAAGGCGAGTATCTGTCTCGTGAAAAGGAACGAGCGGCGTGAGATGGCCCGCAGCGGGTCCGTCTTCGGCTACTCATACCAGACCGTCGCACATGGTTTTCCAAACAAACGCATGGAGCCATACATCCTGACGCTTCCGTTGCGACCGAAGAGAAAAGCGATATTTCAACATCCCGGCGAGGAGATCCTTTTCGTCCTTGAAGGGACCATGAAATTCTTTCACGGGGACCAGGAGTTTCTCGTTGAAGAAGGCGACTGTATCTACTTCGATGCAAATATACCTCACTACGGAATCTGCCACGGTGATAAAGAGGTAAAGTGCTTCATGGTCATTTACTCGCCCCAGGAGTGAACATAATGCCATATGTTGAAGGTATCTCAACCGTAGGTATAATCGGGGCTGGGTTGATGGGTCACTCGATCGCTCAGCTGTTCGCCTTGAATGGTTTCCAGGTCAGCCTCTTCGACGTCGATCGCCGGGCGCTTGACACTGTTCCCGGGCGGATCCGAAGAAACCTCGCCGTATGCGGCGAACTCGGCCTGGCCGCGCCCGAGGATGCCGACTCCTGCCTGGCGAACATTCGGCTTTGCCCTCAACTCGACCGGGCCTGCCACGGCGTCCATTTGGTCATCGAAGCGGCCCCTGAAAATCTCGGACTGAAAAGAAAACTCTTCGCAGAAGTCGAAGGGTATGTGACTCCCGAAACCATACTGTCCAGCAACACTTCCGCCATAAGCATAACAAAAATAAGCGAATCCCTTGAAAATAAGAGCCGGATGCTCGGAACGCATTTCTGGAATCCTCCGCACATCGTGCCATGCGTTGAGGTCATCCGAAGCGAGTTCACGGACCCGCAGGTGTATGAAACCGTTTTTGCCTTGATGGAAAAACTGGGCAAGGAGCCCGTGCGGGTTTTGAAGGACGTTCCGGGTTTCCTGGGAAACCGGATGCAGCATGCGCTCTGGAGAGAAGCCGTCGCCCTCGTTGAAAGAGGGATTGCGAGCGCCGAAGACGTTGATCGGGTGGTCAAGTACAGTTTCGGGCTGCGCCTGCCTTTCATCGGCCCCCTGGAAACAGCCGATCTGGCGGGACTGGATCTCACCCTCGACGTTCACAAGGACCTGTTTCCTCATCTGGAAAACAGTACCGAACCATCTCCGCTCCTGATCCAAAAGGTGGACCATAAGGAACTCGGCGTAAAAACCGGTGAAGGGTTTCACGCTTGGACCGCGGAAAAGGCGGCTGAAGCCGTCTGCCGGCGCGATCGCTTTCTCTTGAAATTGATCCAGGAAATCCTCCCACAAGAGAGATGAGTCATGCAGGAAATCGCCGTATTCGCCTTGCATGGGCTGGCCTACGCGGGACTTCTGTTCCTGGTGTCTTCAGGGCTGACGCTGGTGTTCGGCATGATGAATGTGCTCAATTTCGCCCATGCCTCCTTCTACATGCTTGGGGCCTACTTCTCTTATTCCCTCCTGGTCTTGACGGGCGACTTTTGGCTGAGCCTGGCCGTTGCCCCGTTGTTCCTGTTCGTCATCGGCGCCCTGGTCGAGCGCTTCCTGCTGCGGAGGGTCCACGTCTTCGGCCACGTACACGAACTTCTCCTTACCTTCGGTTTGGCCTACATCATTGAAGAAGCGGTCAAATGGATTTGGGGCACCAACCCGCTGGCGGTGAACCTGTCGGGGTTCCTCGCCGACAGCCTGCAGCTTTTTGGAATCACCTACCCCGTTTATCGCGTATTCGTTTTCTTCTGCTCTGTGTTCATCGGGATTTCCATGGCCTTGGTTCTCTTCAAAACCCGAACCGGGATCATCGTCCGTGCGGCGGTTGACGACAGCGAAATGGTGGACGCCCTCGGTATCAACGTCCCCCTGGTTTTCACGAGTGTATTCGGTTTCGGGGCCGCCTTGTCGGGCCTTGCCGGCGTGATCGCCGGGCCGCTGCTCACCACCTTTCCCGGCATGGCTCACGCCATTCTAATCGACGCATTTGTGGTGATCGTCGTCGGCGGATTCGGAAGCCTGGCGGGCGCCGTCGTAGCGTCCCTGATGATCGGGGAACTGCAGTCCTTCGGCGTTCTGCTTTTTCCGAAATTTTCGCTGGCCCTCATCTACATGCTGATGGCGGTGGTTCTCGTAATCAAACCCTCCGGACTTTTTGGCGAGCAGCAATGATGGAAGCTTCCCAGAGATCTCATCAATGGATCGGGCTGGCAGCCTGCCTGGCCGGACTTGTGATTCTGCCGCACATCGTCAAGCCGTTCCAAGTCAGGCTGCTGACCGAGGTGATGATTTTCTCCCTCTATGCGGTGAGCTATAACCTGCTGCTCGGCTACAGTGGATTGTTGTCTTTCGGGCACGCCATGTTCTTTGGCCTTGGAGCCTACACCGCCGCCGTGTTTCTGATTCGGATGCCTCAAATGGCGTTTCTGGGCTCCATTGCCATGGCCGTCGCCCTTACGACCGTCGTCGGCTTCCTGATCGGATGCCTGCTTCTCAGGCACAAGGGATCATCATTCGCCCTGTTGACGCTCGCCTTCAACGCACTGTTCTTCGTGGTCGCCACCAAGTGGTATGCGGTTTCAGGAGGAGATGACGGGCTGTCTTTCAAGAGACCGAGCCTTGATCTGGGGTACTACTCCCTCAGACTCACCGATCGCATCAATTTCTACTACGTGGCTCTTCTGATCACCGGAGCGGCCATCGCTTTCTGCTGGTACTTCACCCGGACAGCCATGGGACAGACGGTGCTGCTCATGAGGGAAAACGAGGAACGCATGCGCTTCATGGGCTACAGCACGTCCGTCTCCCGACTGGTGCTCTTCACATTCACGGCCGCATTCGCGGGGCTTGCCGGGGCTCTTTACGCCCACTTTTTCGCCTTTGTTTCCATCGACGCCATCAGCATCAACATGACCACCACCGTGCTTCTGATGACATTCATTGGAGGCATCCAGTACTTCATCGGCCCCATCGTCGGCTCAGCGTTCTTCATCTACATCAAGGACTTCCTGAGTGACCTGACGGACCGGTGGCCGCTGATCATGGGCTTGTTCTTCATCGTTCTGGTTCTGTTCGCCCCGGGAGGATTGACGGGAATCGGGGCTCGCGTCCTCGAAAGTTGGCGCAGCAGGAAAAGAAAATGTTCGCAGGACTGAAGTCCCAGTCAAGCGTCGTCATCGATCGATGACCTCAAGAGGACAACATGCTTACCGTCCACGATCTCTGCAAGGATTTCAAGGGCCTTGAAGTATTGAGCGGGGTGAGCTTTTCGGTCCGCCACGGGAGCCGCCACGCCGTCATCGGACCCAACGGAGCCGGAAAGACCACCCTTTTCAACCTGATCAGCGGGAAGTTTCGCCCTTCTTCGGGCCGAATCGTCTATAAGGGCGAGGACATTTCCAAGTTACCGCCGCATGTGCGAAATCGCAGGGGGATCAGCCGGTCATTTCAGATAACCAACGTGTTCCAGAACCTCAGCGTTTTCGACAACGTGATGGCCGGAGTCCGTTGCCGCAGGCACCTTCGTTATCACCTATTCAGGCGCCCCCACAAGGATCCGAAAATCACCCGGGAAACGCAGGCGATCCTCGAGCAAATCGGTTTGTGGGAGGCAAGAGGCACACCTGCACGCGAACTCTCCTACGGCCAGCAGCGGTCACTCGAAATCGGAATGACCCTGGCCTCCGAGCCGGAAATCATATTGCTGGACGAGCCTACGGCGGGCATGACCAAGGAAGAAACCACTGAGACCATCAAGCTGATCGATCGAATCTGTCAAGACCGCACCCTGCTCATCATCGAACACGACATGGACGTGGTCTTCTCCCTCTCCGACACCATCTCGGTGCTTCATCACGGGACCATTCTGGCAAGCGGAAAACCGGAAGAAATCCGGGAAGATCACCGTGTCAAGGAAGCCTATCTGGGAGATGAAGAGTAGATGATCCTTCAAGTACATGACATCCACAGCTACTACGGCAAGAGCCACATTTTGCAGGGTGTCTGCATGTCGTTGAGCGAAGGAGAAGTGGTTTGCCTTCTCGGTCGAAACGGAGTGGGGAAAACGACGACATTGAAAACCATCATGGGCATGATCCCGCCCAAGAAAGGAAAGATTCTCTTTCGGGGAAAGGAAATCCAGGGCATGTCCCCGCACCGGATCGCCCAGCTCGGAATCGGGATCGTCCCCGAGGAACGCCGCATCTTTCCGACGCTCAGCGTCCACGAGAACCTCCTCATCGGCATGAAGAGCAACAATGGATCCAAGGCGGCGAACAGGATCAACTGGACCACGGATAAGATATACGAACTCTTCCCGCGGCTGCAGGAACGACGGAAAAACCGTGGGGCCCATCTTTCAGGCGGGGAGCAGCAGATGCTCACCATCGCCCGCACACTGATGGGAAACCCCGAGTTGATCCTCGTGGACGAGCCCACCGAAGGATTGGCGCCGCTCATCGTCAAGATGGTCATTGAAATCCTGGCGCGCATCAGACAATCCGGAGTGACCATTCTTTTGGTGGAGCAGAATTTCAAGGCAGCCATGAAACTGGCCACCCGCTTTTATGTCATGAGCAAGGGACAGATCGTTTTCGAAGGCGACGCCCGAGCCCTTGAGCTCGCCGAGGATGTGAGGCGGCAATATCTCGAGGTCTGAAATGAGTTTCCAGGGACGTGGGTGTAGGTATCGGGAAAACTTACCAACTCGAAAAGGAGGAGCGCATGAGAGACAAGATCGGTCTTATTGGATCCGTTGCAGCGTTTTTGATTCTCACCGCATGGGCCCTGCCAGTTTGCGCCGCCGAACCGATCAGGCTGGGCGTTTGCGAACCACTTTCCGGAACGTTTAAGGACATCGGGGAAAGATACTTCGAGGGGGTGGAATACGCGGTCAGAAAGATCAACGAGTCCGGCGGCCTCCTGGGAAGGCCGGTGGAGGTCATTCCCGTGGATACGGAAGTCAAGCCCGATGTCGCCACCCAGAAAGCGACCAAGCTGATTCTGAACGACGGCGTCAAATTCTTCTGCGGCGGTACGGGCAGCTCCGTCGGTGGTGCCATGGCCGCCCTGGCGGAAAACAATGGTGCCTTGATGTTTACCTACGGGATGGACGCCGCCAGCCTTACCGGGCCCAAGTGCAGCAAGAATTTCTTCCGGACGGCGTGCAACACCGACACCCATTCCTTCGCGCTGGCCCAATGGGTGGCCAAGCAGAAATTCCAGAAAGTCTTCTGCATCGCCCAGGACTACTCTTTCGGCAAGGAAGCTACCGCCGCATTCATCCGAAAACTCAAAGAGTTGAATCCCTCGGTGGAAATCGTCGGGGAAGTCTACCACAAACTTGGCGAAAAGGACTTCGCTCCCTATGTCAGCCAAATCATCAGTTCGGGAGCCGATATTGTTTTCACGCCCAACTGGGGAAGCGACCTCAGCCTGTTGCTGAAGCAAGCCAAACCCCTGGGACTTAAATCCAAGTTCGCCTGCTATTATCTCAACGATGAAAACGCCATTCAGGCTGTCGCGAACGACGAGGCGGTCATTGGAAGTATTGCCAGCGAAATCTACATGCTGAGCATCCCCACCGAGGCGAACAAGCAGTTCATTGAGATGTTCAAGAAAGACAAGGGTTACTATCCTTCCTGGCTTCGGGGCAAAGCCTACATGGCCACCATGTTCTGGGCCGAAGCGGTCAAGAAAGCGGGAACTGACGATGTGGAAGCGGTCATCAAAGCCTGGGAAGGCCTCACCTACGACGGCCCCGCGGGAAAATGGTACATGCGCCCCTGCGACCATCAAGCCCAGGTCCCCATCTGGATGGCTGAGATCGTAAGCGACAATCCATACTTTCCGCATGCGTACGTGGGCGAAGCGATCATGATCCCGGCCGAAGACGTGGAGGTCCCCTGCGAAGAGACGGGCTGCCCCGGGTTGGCTCAATAATCACCATTCGATTTGCGGAACCGGGAACCGAGGGGGCCCGCATTCTCGGGAGCCCCCTTGCTGATCCGGGCACACACGGCCCGCGTTTCACCCCGGCTCGACTTCGAACCCTTCCCCGGAAGGACAAAAGCATGCGCACACTGATTACGGGCGGCATGGGATTCATCGGCTCCTGTCTTGCGCGAATGCTTATTGCGCGAGGGGAGCGTCCGCTTCTCATGGACGTTTCGCCCATCCACCCGGTCCTGTCGAATGAAACGGATCGTTTTGACTTCTTTCAGGGTTCCGTAAGCAACCTTCCAATCCTGCTGACCCTGCTGAAGGATCACAAAATCGAAAGAATCTTTCATTTGGGGGGAATGCTTTCAGTCCCTTCCGAATACAACCCCTGGCAGGCCTTCGAAGTCAACGCCGTGGGGACATACCATATCTTGGAGTCCGCCCGGATCATGAATGTCCGGCAGGTGGTTTACAGCAGCACCATCGCCGTTTATAGCGAGGACATCCAGGGAGACACCATCACCGACACCACGCTCCAACGGCCCGTTTCGATGTACGGAACCACGAAGGTTTTCGGTGAACTTCTCGGTCGTTTCTACGGCAGAAAATTCGGAGTCGATTTCCGTGGCCTGCGGCTGCCGTCGGTGGTTGGACCAGGGGCAAAGACGGCGCACATGTCCATCTACAATGCCTGGGCCATCGAAGAACCCCTCAAGGGAAACCCTTACGCATTGAATGTGGCCCCTGAAACGAAATGTCCGGCGATCTATTACAAAGACGCCGCCCGCGCGCTGTTGATGCTTGCCGAGGCGGATGTCTCTGATATCCGAACCGTCGTGTACAATATTGCCGGTATTCTCCCACACTATACAGCTCTTGAACTGGTCGAAACCGTACGAAGCAGAATCCCGGGAGCCCGTCTCACTTTCAACCCGGACCCTCACATCATGAGCCTCCTGAGCGGTCTGGCCCGCCTCGAAATCGACGAATCGCGTGCGAGGGAGGAGTGGGGGTGGACGGCCTCCTACGACCTTCCAGCCATGGTGGATGATTTCATAAAGGCGTTCAGCGACGAACCCATGAACAACGAGGGGAAATCATGAGCCTCCCGTCCGGCAAAGCGATCATAACCGCAGCTCTCACCGGGGCGATTCACACTCCCAGCATGTCGCCCTATCTGCCGATCACGCCCGAGCAGCTCATCGAGGAGGCGACCGCCGTTTGGGAAGCGGGCGCCGCGGTGGCGCATTTGCATGTGCGAGATCCCGAGACGGGCGCGCCCAATGCGGACCAGCGGCTGTTTCGGGAAATCGCCGCCGAGGTGAAGAAACGATGCGACATCATCCTTTGCGTTACAACCGGTGGGCGCCTGGGAGAACCCGTGGAAAACCGGGTCCGGGTGGTCTCCACACTGAAACCCGAGTTGGCTTCCCTGAACGCAGGTTCCCTGAATTTCGCGCTCTTCCACGTGGTCGACAGGATCCAGGAGTGGAAGTTCGATTGGGAAAAACCCTACCTGGAAAACACGGAAGACTTCATCTTCCCCAACACGTTCAAGACCATGCGGGAATTCCTGGCGTTGTTCACCGCGGCGGGCACCAAGCCGGAATTCGAGATCTACGATGTCGGGATGATCAACAACCTGGCCTACCTGATTCGATCCGGGGTTGTGGCTCCTCCCCTTTATCTGCAGTTCGTGCTCGGAATCCTAGGCGGCATCCCGGCCTCCTTGGAAAATCTACAGTTCCTTGTGGAGGCCGCCCGGAAGGCGATTGGAGACTTTCAGTTCTCGGTCTGCGCCGCCGGGCGAAGCCAGTTTCCCATGTGCACGCATTCCCTGCTCATGGGGGGACATGCCCGTGTGGGCCTTGAGGATAATCTGTACTTGGAAAAAGGGGTTCTGGCGAGGAGCAGCGCCGAGCAGGTCGCGAAGATCGTCCGGATCGCCCGGGAATTGGGCATCGAGCCCGCCACGTCGAACGAGGCCAGGAAGATCCTCAATTTGAAGGGCCTTGACAAAGTCGGTTTCTGATGACCCCAGCCTCGTGCGCTCGAAGCCCTTTCAAGCAGGAACAAGCCTTCGCGAGGTTTTGGTCTTGACTTCAGGGCTCAATTTGATTAGGGTCTGCCCACGCGTTGGGGGATCGTCTAACGGCAGGACGGCGGACTCTGGATCCGCTAGTCTAGGTTCGAATCCTAGTCCCCCAGCCATCTTTTGTGGTCCCATCGTCTAGCGGTCTAGGATACCGGCCTCTCACGCCGGAGACACGGGTTCGAGTCCCGTTGGGACTACCAGGATAGACCCAGAGGCTCAGGGATTTCCCCTGAGCCTCTCTGCGTTTCCTGGGGTGGGCCTATGTGGTGCCCGAGCCCGTCAACAGCCCAACGCCTTGAACACGCAGGCCGAGACCGTCGTGCCCGTGCCGCGCACCGCAATCGGCTGAACCCTCTTCAGACTCCGTCAAACGTCGCTTTCGCCCGACTCGATCATGGGCGGCTTTTCTGGTCCGGAAGAGATCCCGCCGGCCTCTTCACGCTTCCCGGGCCTCTCTTGAGGACATGGGCATGAATCATGGCGGTGCCGGTGTCCCTCGTGGGCGAGCGGTTCCTGTACCGTACGGATAACTTGTCCGGCGGGACCGGTGGCAAAGGCGTGCCTCACAGTGTACGCTCTCCGGCTTCCAGAAAATCCCCGAACGCTCTTATATCGCCGTCCGACACCGCATCCAGGCTGCCGCCCTAAAACGTCAAAAACCGGTCCAGCCATCCCGCATCGGATTTCACCACGTCTTGCGGAACCCCCTTGGCCTCCTGGAAAAAGGTCCGAAGATCGACTCTGTCCACGGGGAAACCTCTTAAGCATAACGTGTCTGGACGCCTAATCCCTATCACATTTTCCTGTTGACATTGCAAGTAACTCAAATATAGAGATTATAATATTCGAGAGTGACACGCGTTTGCGGCACATCACATAACCTATGCTATGGCTAAGATACAGATGAGGATAGATCAGTGGAAGATCATCGACTTTTGATTGACCTTCATAAGAATGCAAACCGGCAAGGCCCAGGCGGGGATACAGAGACGGAAAAGGCTCTCGACCTGGCCATGATAGATCGAATTGCGCCATTGAATGTTGCCGACATTGGATGCGGCACGGGGGCCTCCTCACTGTTGCTCGGTCGCCTATTGAATGCTCGAATCACGGCAGTGGATTTACTTCAAGAGTTTCTTGAAGTACTTGAAGACAGAGCGGCAAATTTGGGGCTTTCTGAAAACATTACGACCCTTTGCTGTTCCATGGACCGTCTGCCGTTTGGAGACGAGGAATATGATGTGATCTGGTCTGAGGGTGCGATATATAATATCGGTTTTGAAAGAGGCGTCATAGACTGGAATCGTCATCTGAAAGTGGGCGGCCTATTGGTCGTTTCGGAGATGACTTGGATTACAGGTTCCCGTCCCTCGGAACTCCAGAAATATTGGGAGGGTGAATATCCCGAAATCGATGTAGCCTCTTCAAAGATTGCCGTTTTGGAAAAGAACGGCTATTCTCCGGTGGCCTATTTTGTCTTGCCAGAACATTGCTGGCTGGAGAATTATTATCGGCCCATACAGAACAGCTTTGAGGATTTTCTCAACCGAAACGGGCATAGTGAAGAAGCGCACACAATAGTGGAAACGGAAAATCGCGAAATCGCACTTTACGAGAAGTATAAATCTTATTACGGCTACGGCGTATATATCGCTAGAAAACTGGGTTGAAGAGTCACAACTACCACATCGGTTCGACGCGGTAAACCGCGCCGATCATAAAGAATCGGCTGACGACAGGTTATGCGGGAGGGCGCCGTTTCGCTCCGCCGCCACTGAGTCGGAGCGTTGGCTTGGCAAGTCACACTTGTGGAGACATCGCAGAAGAAAGGCGGCAAGAGTGTCCTGCCGCCCATGATCCTGAAACACATCCGGTCGGTACGGCTCTTTATCAACAACTCCCAGTCCTTGGAGGTGAAATGAAATCCTTCCGCCATGTTCGCACACTCTCAATATTGCTGTGTTCCGTATTTGTGCTGTCGGCCACGGTGGTTTCGGCCCGCGAATCGGCACGACTGTTGCTGATTCTTGACGCATCAGGCTCCATGTGGGGACGAGTGGATGGCCAGCCGAAAATCACCGTTGCCAAGATTGCCGCCTCCGATGTGATCTCGGCCTTACCGCAGGAAATTGCCCCCGGGCTGATGTTCTACGGTCACAGGCGCAAGGGCGATTGTCAGGATATCGAACTGATCGCCCCTGTCGGCACCCCGAGACAGCAGATGCTCGACCAACTGAAATCCCTTAGCCCGAAAGGCATGACTCCACTCACTGCGTCGCTTATCCAGGCCGGTGAATTGCTTGCCGGCGGAGAAGGCGAAGCGACCGTGATCCTGGTCAGCGATGGCATCGAGACCTGTGCGGGTGACCCATGCGCCGCGGTTGCCGCATTGCGTGGCAAAGGCGTCAGGGTGGTGGTTCACGTAGTGGGTTTCGATGTAAGAGGCGCCGTGGTTGAGCAGCTGCAATGCATCGCCCGGGCTGGCGGTGGGGGCTACTTCCAGGCCGACGATACCGCCGGATTGCGCCAGGCTTTGAGCGTAATCCGCACTGCAGTGGTGGAACGCAAACCGGTGGCTCCACCATCACCGGTGCGAGCGGCTGCTGCACCCGGCGAGCCAACCAGCTCCTCGAAACGGGTACGCATCTCCGGCCCCGGTACGGTCGTGCTGGCCCCGGCGCCCTGGGTTTCCATGCCGCCCAAACGGTGGTCACTGATCGCCGCCGAGACTGGGGAGCTACGGGCGGAAGGCTTCGGCATGGAGGCAAAGGTGAAGGAGGGCGAGTACCAGATCCTGTGGAAGCAAAGCGAACATGGCCATAGCGAGGTGGCCCTGACCGAGACCGTTACGGTTGAAAGCGGTAAAACCGTAACGGCAGCTCTTGACACCGGCATCCAGCTGATCCTCCCCCACGGGGTCCAACCCCCCTACTGGTGGGGACTGAAAGCCCCCGAGGAACAGGCCGATCCGGCGATCCTGTTTCACCAGACTTTGGAACCCCAATTGATCCCAGCCGGCAATTGGCGCCTCGTTTGGAAGCAGCACCAGCATCTGCCAGCTCTGGAACTCGGCTCAGTGATCATTGAAAGCGGCCGCTTGAACGAAATCGCTGTTGACAGTGGCCTCATGCTCCAACCGGCCGACTGGCTGAGCAAACCGCTATACTACTACGCGCTGGTGAACGCTGCGGGGCAGCAAGCGGGGCGCTGGAAGGACTTCGGGCCGCAACTCGCTCCCCCTGGCAAGTATACGCTGGTTTTACGACCATCCGAGCATGGTCATGAGGACATCGCCTGGGGCGAGATCGCCATACCCGCCCACGGTATGGTCGGGGTTCCTGTCAACTCTGGCGTCCGGTTCCTTCATGCCCAAGGGGCCGAACCGCCCTACCGGATTTTCTTGACAGAGGCCTCGGCGAGACGGGAAATCGTCGTCAAAGAGACGTGGGATCCGATCCCGGTTCCCCCCGGTCGTTACCGCCTCGACTGGCAGCAAACCCAGCACGGCAGTAAACGGAACACTCTGATCGACGAACTGACGGTGGAGGCGGGAACCTTGGTTGAGGTTGAACTGTAGGCAATGCGGGCAAGGCCAAATTTGTCCTGGCCGATCTCCCGAAAAACAAGGGCCGCGGAACCGGGATCCCGGTCCTGGGGATTCTTTTCATGGCGGCGCTCTGCTTCGGCCCCACCGCCCGCGGCTCCGAACCTCCTGAACGAGAGGCTCCGTTGATCGACAAGGCGCAGACCGTCGCTCGGCTTGAAGCACACGTTCGAGAGCTCACGGAAACCATCGGGGAGCGGAGTGTCTTTCTTCCCGCCAACCTCGAACGGACGGCCCGCTACATCGAAACGTTTTACGCTTCGATCGGCATCGCCACAGAACGGGAAACCTACGCCTACCGGGACTTCACCGTCTCGAACATCCTCGCCGAACCGACGCCCTCTTCGACATCTTTCCGGCGCTACGTGCTGGGCGCTCATTACGATTCGGTGAGCGGCACCGTGGGTGCCGACGACAATGCCAGCGCCGTGGCGGTTCAGTTGGAAGTGATGCGACACCTCGCCGAGCGGTTCCACGAAGGACGGTCGGAAATCGCCGTGCAAGCGGTTTCCTTCGCGCTGGAAGAACCGCCCGTTTACGGTACGCGCCACATGGGGAGCAAGATTCGCGCGAAGAACGCCAAAAAGGCCGGGGAACGGATCGACGGGATGATTTGCCTGGAAATGGTGGGCTACACGTGCCGTGCCCCCGGCTGCCAGGATTACCCGTTTCCGCTCATGTTCATGGATTACCCGAAAACCGGGGACTTCATCGGGATCGTGGGAGATTTCAGCTCCAGACGCCTTACAGTGGGGCTCTACCACGCCTTCCGCAGGAACCCCGATCTGCCGGCGGTCAGACTTACCGTTCCTTTGGGCGGCTGGATCCTGCCCACGGTGCGATTGAGCGACCACGCGTCCTTCTGGGACCAGGGCTTCCGAGCGGTCATGGTGACCGATTCCGCTTTCTATCGGAACCCGTACTACCATACGCCCCTCGACACCGTGGACAAGCTGGACTTTCCCTTCATGGCCGAGCTGGTGGAAAGCCTCCTCCTCTTTTTTCTGGGCCCGCCTGCCCGATAAAGGGTGCCGCGGACCGCCGCTCGCCACCTTTCCCCGCGAGCATACGGAGCCGACCGGCCCTTCACCTCCCAAAAAGCTCTCTCAAGAAGACTTTCAGGTGTTCCCAGGAACGCCCGGCCGCCTTTTCGTGGTAGGCGACTCCCGAGAGTCCCGCCCGATCCGCTCCGGGATTGGTGAAACTGTGGACCGCACCGCCGTAGAAGACCATCTGCCAGTCCAAACCGGCCGACCTCATGGCCTCCTGAAATCGATGGACTTCGTCGGCTGGAACGAAGGGGTCGTCCGCCCCATGGAGCACCAATACCTTGGCGGTGATCGCCCCGTCCTCCGACCCGGGAACAGGAAGACTCCCGTGGAAGCTCACCACTCCAGCCAGCGGAGCCCCGCCGTAGGCCAGCTCGAGAACGGTCGTCCCGCCGAAACAGAATCCGATGGCGGCCACCCGTGAAGGATCCACGCGGTCGTTTCCCAGGAGGACGGCCAAACCCGCCCGAGCCCGTTCCCTCATGAGCGGCTGCCCGCGGAAGGGCTTGGAGAGTTCCGAAGCCTCCTTGGGGTCCCCCGTGACCGCGCCCTTGCCGTACATGTCGAGGGCGAAGGCCACGTAGCCGAGCGCGGCGAGGCGTTCCGCCTGGCTGCGGGCGAAATCGTTGAGCCCCCACCATTCGTGGACGACGAGGACTCCGGGAGCTTTCCCGGCCACCGCGTCATCGTAGGCAAGAAATCCTTCCAGCTCCACATCGCCGTGGCGATACGGGACGGTTTGCGTCACGATCTCGCCGTGAGCCGCGGCCGCAAGCGCGAAAACCAAGATCGCCGAAACCATCGCTTTCATGGCGCCCTCCTTGTCTTCAACCCTGCCGGAATTTCCCTGCATCTCATGGCAACAAGATAAGGACTCCGATGCCTTGAGCGAACGGCCACCCGCATCCTTTCGATCCACCGCGAGGACGGCCGCCTTGGAGAAGACTAGTCTCGGCGCCCGGCCTTCCGGAGCAGTGCGATGGCGTGGCGGATGGGGACGGCGTAGGAAATTCCCGTGGGGCGTTCGAGCACCCGTTCTTTACCTTCCCGGACGAGCACCTTGTTCAGGATGCCGATCACCGCCCCGGTGCCCGGGTCGTAGACGGGGCTGCCGCTGTTTCCCGGGTAAGCCGTGGCATCCAGTTGGTAGACTTCCGACGCGTTTTTGAGCTTATGAATCGCGACGCGATCGAGCTGCCGGGCGCTCAGCGAAGGGATCACGTCCAGCGTGACGGAGGAGATGATTCCGCGATGGGTCACAGGATAGAGGCCGAGAATCATCCCGATGGGAAAGCCTGTAAACGCGACCGGTTCGCCTTCTCTCACCCGGCGGTCGCTCAGTCTGAGCGCCGGAAGGGGCGGACCCTGGATCCGAAGCAGCACCAGGTCGCGGTGCCGGTCTTCGGCTGCGACCCGGGCTTCACGGGCTTCCACCTCCTGGCCGCGCCCGACAAAAACGGCCAGAGTCTCCTTCTTGGCCGTATCTAGCTTTTCCGGGATCACGTGAGCGTTGGTGGCCACCAGGCGGCCGTCGCCCACGGCGAAACCGGTGCCCAAAAAGGTGGCCGGGGGGCGCCGCATGGGCTGCACCGTTCCCACGGCCACCACGCCGGGGCGGATCCGTTGGATGATTTCGGGAAGCTCTTCGGCGAAGACACGGCCCGAAAGCATGGGCGGCGCGCAAAGGATCAGTGCAAAGACGACCAGACGTTCGGCTGCGGTCATTTTCATCGCTTTGTGCTCCGAATGAGCGGATCCCGGCGCCATCAGAACCTCATGAGCCGGCGTTCGTAGATGAAGGTTTCCTCATAGCCGAAAAGGGCGTTCAAGTGATGCATGAAGGCATGCCCTCCTTCGTCGCGCCACAGTTCCACCAGCCGCTCGTTCACCGCGCCGTAGAAGGCCTCCAGGCCGCCTTCTGAAGCCTCGCCTTCGGCGGCGGCTTCGACGGCGAGCCGATCCACCAGGTCGAGCCAGGTCTGACTCACCCCCATGATGAAATAGGGCCACGCCTTCCGGAGCGGTTCCGACCAGAGGGAATCACTGGTATCGCCGATGCCGGGTCGGCCGATCTTTTGAGGGTCATCGTACGAGTCCTTTTCAATCAGCTTCCGCGCTTTGAGGTCCTCAAGGACCGGGCTTTCCTGGATTCGGCGGAAGATGCGGGCGGCGGCTTCGGGAGACGTGTAGACGATGAAACTGAACTGGTGGCCGGCGGCATCGCGGCGAGCCCGGCGGTGAAAACGCCACAGTTCGATGGTTTCGCGAAAGTCTTCCAGCACCGGTGCCACCACTTCGCGGGCGATGAGCGGACCGACATGCCATCGGGGAGGTTCGCCATCGGGCCAGTGGATGCGGAATCGAGCGTACCACCACCCCCGGTCCGATTCGGCCGCCTCCGTCGCGGCCTCCTCTGCGGCGAAAGGCGGCGCCGGTTTCGTTGTGGCGCATCCTGAAACCCAGGCCAGTGCCAGCAGCAAGACCGGGAGTCGCCCCGGCTTCCGTCCGTTCCGTTTCATGATTCCTCCTCCTGTCCAGGAAGGAAAGCTCGGGCAACGGCCCCGAGCACCGTGGGGGATTCGGGAGCCGCCGTGGGATCCTGGGCATAGACCTCGTCGAAATCGGGGTCCGTAATCACCTCGATCATGGCGGTTCAACGCCCGGGAAACGTTTTCAGCGGCACCGGCCGAGGTTGCCTCGACGGCCAAAGATTGTGTAGCTTGTCGGTAGGCAAACGTCCCGCCGGGAAGGAGCCTGCCGTGAAACGCCTGGGAATACTGTCAGCTGTATTTTTCTCCTTGATCTTGATTTCGGTGATTCACGCATCCGATGATAGCAGCACCCGCGCCGAGCGTGAAGCCATGATCCGGGCCGTCCAGTCGGATCTGGACGAAACCAGCCGGCACGTGGGAAGAGACCGTCTGTCGCCGCATGTTCTTGAAGCCATGCGCCGCGTTCCCCGCCACGAATTCGTCCCCGAGGACCTCAAGCCGCACGCCTACGAAAATCGTCCCCTCCCCATCGGTTACGGGCAGACCATCTCCCAGCCCTATATCGTGGCGCTCATGACCGAACTGCTCGACCTCAAGCCCGACGACACCGTCTTGGAAATCGGAACGGGCTCGGGCTACCAAGCGGCGGTTCTCGCCGAATGCGTGCGAGAGGTTTACTCCATAGAAATCATTCCGGAATTGGCCGAACCGGCACAGTCGAGGCTCCGGCACCAGGGATACCGAAACGTCACGGTGAAGACCGGAGACGGGTACTTCGGCTGGGAAGAGCGAGCGCCCTTCGACGCCATCATCGTGACGGCCGCCGCAACGCACATTCCACCTCCCCTGGTGCAGCAACTGAAACCCGGCGGCACCATGGTGATCCCGGTGGGACCGCCGTTCATGGTGCAGCATTTGACGCTGGTCAAAAAGACCGGAGACGGCAAGGTGACCACGCGGCAGCTTCTCCCTGTCGCCTTCGTGCCGCTGACCGGCGGAAAGCGAACCCCATGACGTCCGCACCGGCCGTCTTCTGCCTTTCCTGCGGCGCGCTCGCCTTCGAAATGCTTCTCGTGCGCTTGCTTCACATCATCCAGTGGCACCATTTCGCCTTCATGATCATCAGCCTGGCGCTCCTCGGCTACGGGGCCAGCGGCACCGTCCTCGCCATCGTACAGAACCGCCTCCTCGACCGGTTTCCGTTCGCCTTCGCGGCAAGCGCCGTCGGCTTCAGCCTGTCATCCTTGGCCGCCATCGCCCTGGCGCAGCACATCCGGTTCAATCCCCTGGAAATGCTTTGGGACCCCGGCCAGTTCGGCCGGCTCTTCAAGGTTTACCTGGTGCTGTCGCTGCCGTTTTTCTTTGCGGCAAGCGGTGTGGGGCTGGCCTTGGCCCGGCACCGAGGACGAATCCACCGGATCTACCTGGCGGATCTTCTGGGGGCTGGAACCGGGGCGGCGGCGGCCTTGGGGCTGCTTACGGCCTTCAGCCCGACCGACAGCATCCGGATCGCGTCAACGCTCGGGTTCGTCGCGGCGGCCCTGGGGCTGTTCGACCCGTCGCGGCGCCGAGCCCTTCTGTACTTGGCGGGCCTTGCCGGCTGCGCACTCCTTTGGTCTGCAGCGTTTCCTCATGCGCTTCTCGCGCCCCGGGTTTCTGAATACAAGGGTCTTTCCATGGCGCTTCGAACGCCGGGAGCCCGCATTCTTGAAGAGCGCCACAGCCCGCTGGGCTGGGTCGTGCTGGTCGAAAGCCCGAAGGTTCCGTTCCGGATCGCCCCCGGACTGAGCCTCGCCTGCGACGCGCCGGTTCCCGCTCAACTCTGACTTTTCATCGATGGAAACGGTCCGATCCCGGTCCTTACCGGCCCCGACCGATCGGAATCGACGGCCTACCTGGACTGCCTCCTCACCGCCCTGCCCTACCGGCTGGTTGCCGATCCCCGGGTGCTCGTCCTGGGGCTGGGCGGTGGAACCGATGCCGTTCTCGCCCATCGCCTGGGTGCGGTGTCCGTCGACGCGGTGGAAACAAACGCCGACCTGCTTGAACTGGTTCGAAAGGCTTCCGCCGACGATGCCGGAAGCGGCGCCTCTTGGCTTCAACGGACGCACATCCGCTTGGGGGAACCTCGAAGCACCATGGAACGGACTTCGAAAACCTATGATCTGATCCACCTTTCGGCCCTGGGGGCCCTTTCCGGTTCGGCGGCGGGGGCGCACGGGTTGAGTGAAACGTACGGCGCCACGGTGGAAGCCTTCGAAACCTACCTCGAACGCCTGGCGCCCGGCGGATTCCTCGTCGTCACCCAGACCATCGCCCTTCCCCCCCGAGCCACCCTGAAACTCGTGGCGACCGTTCTTTCCGCCATGGAACGCACGAAGACGCCCCACCCGCGGCAGCGCCTGGCCGTTCTTCGAAACTGGAACACCGCGTTGGTCCTCGTCAAAAAGGGAGCGATCACCGAAGGCGAGTCGGCGGCGATCCGATCCTTCAGCGAAGCTCATTCCTTTGACCTGGTATTCCTCCCCGGCATTGCATCTTCGGAAGTCAACCGGTTTAACGTCCTGGAAAGGCCCTATTTTCATGAAGGTATCCGCCGGCTGCTTGAAAAGGACCGAGACACGTTTCTCCGCGACTATCCCTTCGACCTGAAGCCGGCGACGGACGACCGCCCCTACTTCTTCCACTTTTTCAAGTGGCGGGCCTTTCCGGAGTTCTTTGCGCTCCGGCGGCGAGGCGGCCTCCCGCTCATCGAATGGGCCTATCCGGTGCTTGCGGCGACACTGGGCCAGGCGGCTCTTTCGAGCGTCGTCCTCGTGGTGCTTCCCCTTCGGTTTTTGAAACGGCCCAAAAACCGAAGCAAAGGATCGTTGAAGCGCCGAGCCGGACCGTATTTCCTCTGCCTTGGCCTCGCCTTTCTTTTTGTGGAAATCGCCGTCATCCAGAAGTTCATCCTCCTTCTAGGCCGGCCCATCTACGCGGTGACCGCGACGGTGTCGCCGTTTCTCGTTTGTGCCGGTCTGGGAAGCGGCTTTTCCAAGGCATGGGCATCTCGGGTCGCGGGTATCCATCGATTCTTCGAAGGACGCGCCATCGGCGTCACCGCCTTGCTGGTAGTGATGATCGTCCTTTCGGCCGCGCTCCTCCTTCCCAAACTGGTTCAATACCTGATGCCCGCTCCGGCCGCCTTGCGCTGGTTCGCGGCCCTGGGGATCGCCGCGCCGCTCGCCTTTTTCATGGGCATGCCGTTTCCACTCGGTTTGAGCCTCCTTTCCCGGCGGGCCGAAACCCTGATACCCTGGGGTTGGGGCGTGAACGGGTGCGCTTCGGTTCTGGGCGCGGTGCTGGCCGCGGTTTTCGCTATCCATTGGGGCTACAGGGCGGTTCTCGTATCGGCCGCAATGCTGTATTTTGTGGGGGCCGTTCTGTTCTGGAACGAAGATTGAGAGGTACTCGAACCTCCCCTGGAACACCAACCCTGCCGGATATGGCAGGCGGACGGAAAGGCGATGAGGAAGAGACGGAAATGGCCAAGGTTCTTTTTGTGGAAGACGATGCATCGCTACGGCTCACGCAGACGCTTTACTTGGAACAGGAAGGGTTCACCGTCACGGCGGCTTCCGGCCGACGAGGTGCCCGGGAATCCTTGGAACAGGATAGCTTCGACCTGGTGGTGACGGACCTTCGACTGGGCGAAGCAAGCGGCATCGACGTGCTTCGCGACACCCGAAGTCTCCAGCCGGAAGCGGAAATCATCGTCATCACCGGATACGGGTCCGTGGAAAGCGCCGTCGAAGCCATGAAGGAGGGCGCTTACGACTACCTCACCAAGCCCGTCGATCCGGAAGAGCTGGTCCGCGTCCTCCGCAAGGCACTGGAACGGCGGGCGCTTCGCCTCCAAGTGGACCACCTGCAAGTGCGCTGCGCCCGGGAAGCTGGGTTGGACGCGATCGTCGCGGTGAGCCCGGCCATGCGGCGGGTGCTGACCGCCGTCGACGATGTGGCGGCCACCGACGCCACCGTGCTCATCGAAGGAGAAAGCGGCACCGGAAAAGAACTCATGGCCAAGCTCATCCACCAGCGGAGCCGCCGGGCTCAGGGGCCGTTTCTCGGGATCAACTGCGGCGCCATGCCGGAAAATCTCCTGGAAAGTGAGCTCTTCGGTCATGTCCGCGGTTCCTTCACCGGCGCTCACCGGGACAAGAAAGGCCTCTTTGAAGCCGCCGGCGGCGGAACGCTCTTTCTCGACGAAATCGGGGAACTCTCCCCCAACTTCCAGGTGAAGCTTCTTCGAACCCTGCAGGAAGGCACCATCCGGCGCGTGGGTGACATCCGGGAAACCCTCGTGGACGTCCGGATCATCGCGGCGAGCAACCGGGACCTCACCGGGCTCGTCCATGAAGGGGCCTTTCGCCAGGACCTGTATTTCCGCATCAAGGTGGTCCCCATTCACCTGCCGCCGCTTCGTGAACGAAGAGAAGACATCCTTCCGCTGGCGGAAATGTTCGTCAGGCGCCTGAGCGACCGCATGGGCCGCAAACCGCCGGAACTGTCGCCCGCCGCCAAGGAAAAGCTCTATGGCCATTCCTGGCCCGGCAACGTTCGGGAACTGGAAAACACCCTGGAACGGGCCCTGATTTTCAACCGGGGCGATCGACTCGAAGCCGACAACTTCACACTGGAGGCCTGCCTGCCGCACCCCTCCGCCGGTTTTGGAGCAGCGGCCGAAGACGCCCGCGATTGGCGGGTGTCCCTCGAAGAAATCGAACGGCGCCACATCCTCGACGTCCTGGAACGGTGCGGTGGGAACCGCACCAAGGCGGCGCGGATCCTCGGCATCGGCACCAACACTCTGTGGCGGAAAATCAAACGCTACCAGGAAGCATTAGGCGATGACCCAACACAAGCGTGAACCCAATGAAACACCGCCCACCGTCGGAACCGAACGGGACCGCCTCCAAGCGATCCTCAACAGCATGGACGACGGCGTCGCCATCGTCGGGCGCGACTACCGCATCGAATTCATGAACCTGTCCTTGAGAAGCGAAATGGGTGACGGCGAAGGCCGCTTCTGTTTTGACTTCTTCGGGCATGACCGAGCGGACTGCGAAGAGTGCCAGCACGGGATGAGTTCCTTCGGCCCGGTCCTCCGAAGGGAATGGACCTGCCACAAAACGGGGAAGATCTTCGACCTCTCGGTGGCGCCGCTTCACAAGCCCGACGGCGACGTGGCTCGGCTGCACATCCTTCGCGACATCACCGAAAGAAAACGCCTGGAATCGCAACTCCAGGAATACTCCGAGCGACTGGAAGCCAAGGTGCGCGAGCAGGCGGAAGCCCTCTCGCGGCAGGAACGCCTCGCGCTTCTCGGGGAAATCGCAGCGGGGCTGGCGCACGAAGTCCGCACCCCGCTCGGCGCCATCCTCACCGGCATCCGACTCCTGGAAAAAGGCGGTCAGCCGCCCGATAACGAACGGATCCTCTTCGACCTTCTGAAAAAAGAAACCGCCCGCCTGGACCTAAAGGTCACCGAATTTCTCGCTTACGCCCGAAAACGCACGCCGCAGTGGACGCTCACCTCCGTCACCCAACTGCTCCAGGACGTCAAGACAATCCTGCAAAACGATCCAAGATTACTGGGATCCGTTACTATCCAGTGCGCCGTTCCGGAGGACCTTCCCCCTTGGCCCATGGACCCGGACCAGATCAAGGAGGCACTGCTGAACATCGGCCAGAACGCCCTCCAAGCCCTTCAAGGCTCCGGGACGCTGCGACTGGAAGCCAAGGTGACTGATAACCTTCTGGAAATTTTCGTCCGCGATGACGGTCCGGGCATCCCCATGGACATCCTGCCTCAGATCTTCCGGCCCTTTTTCAGCCGCCGTCCCGACGGCACCGGGCTGGGACTCGCCATCTGCCGGGAGATTGTCGAGGCCCACGGCGGGCGGATCGCGGCAACCAGCGTTCCGGGGCGCTCCACCGTCTTTCGGATCGCTCTGCCTTTCCGAAAAACCGAAGGAGGTTCGCCACGCTGAGCAAAATGAAGCGGTGATGGGAGACGGGATCCACGCACCCACCATGCCTTCCACAATGGACAGGCGGGCTTTCCAACATGGAACGATCGTGCGTTTTCCCGTAGGGCCCCAACGTGGTTCATCTTATTGTTTTTTCATCATTTTCCGATTGCCTTCCACCTTGGCACAAGAGTTGCCCCAGAAAATGGCGGGTAAACAGGATGTTGGCGGGCCCGGCCCTGGTGGGGTTTGAGCCCACGGCAACGGCCCCGAAAGAAAAACCCCGGTCCGAGGGGCCGGACTACGGAGGCGACGATCATGGCGGAAGAGAAGAAGGCGAAGCAGTACAATTTCCGGGATTTTTCGACGTGTGAAGCGACGATCCAG
>FWPV01002228.1_pt1 | contig 48705 bp, 43 predicted proteins | sample 2228371 | NCBI WGS metagenome assembly FWPV01 (sample SAMEA103939776, study PRJEB20133) | metagenome | reverse complement strand
TCGGTTTTCTTGAATCCCTGGAACAGGACAAAGAACATGGCGATGGTAATGCAGACGGCGAAGACACCCATGTGTCGGGTCTGGGCCACGACCGGCCAGCCCCTTTCAACCGGTTCTAATCTCAGCTTGGCAAGCAAAACCTTTATTATCTTAAAATCACCAACGCAGGGACAAGGTTAAAATGAACCTCGAGAGTTCATTTAGCCAGCACAGAAGAAAAGCAATCCCCAGTCAATCGAATCAATAAGGCCTTCCGCTCCGCAGGCGTTTGGAAAAGAGAGCCTGCCCGGCAAGATGAGAGCGATGGAAAAAGGGAGAATAACGAAAGGAAATTTTTGGTCCGGAGCCTTGACAGGCCTCAATGGCAGACGATATCTTTTGGCGAGGAGGACTGTCGATGGAGAGACACCAACAGACATCCAGACTGCTCACTGGGATGGTCCTATCGGCTGCGGTTTATTTGCTGGCCTTCGGAGAAGCCCTGGAAGATTACAATGCCTATGTTCCAGGAAGCTTTCCGGTGCCGGTGAGCGACCGCGTCTTTGAAATCCCCCTTGACCCGACGAGCCTGCTTGTCGTTATCCCGTCAAGCCTCGAGGCCGAGAAGCCAAACCTCGAACATCTCCTTTCCCAGAAGGTCGGTCATTCCATTCCCTTCGGCATTGCCGACGCTCTCCAGACCGATGACCTCAAGGCAAAGGACCTCATCCTTGCCGGCAATATCATGAACAACCCATGGCTTCTCGAGTTGTACATGAAGAGGCGAGCGTTTTCCGACGCCTTCTTCCCCGGCGCGGGAGGGGTTTTCATTCATCCGGCGAAATCCGTCTGGGATCCAGCCCGAAACGCACTCATCATCGGAGTCAGCCGGGACGAGGACCTTAATGCGGGGTTCTTGGCTTTCCTCAATCAAATCAAGCCCGGATCGACAAGCATCGGGGTCATCCATCTCCTCAAGACGGCCCACGAGATTCCACCTCCTCTCGAAAGCGTTGATTCGATTTTTGGTGCAGTCAGGATGGACACCAGGGAGCGACCCAACTACAGAGCCGTCGCTAACTGGGGATTAATGTATTTCCTGACCGGCGAGAGACGCTGGGCAACTCTCTTCCGCGACGGGATAGAAATCCTCCTCGACCGGGCGAAAAAGAGCGGCAAGTGGGTCACCGAGCCCTGGTCGAACATCTATTTCGCCCTCTGGAACATTTTTGCCGTCTGGACACTCATCGACGACGACCCGGTTTTCACGCTCCAGGACCGGCAGACGGTCGAGGAAGTCCTCTGGGGTTACACGCGTTATATTCAGGCGCGCCCCTATCTCGATGAGGACCGCCTTCCGCTCTACGAACCCAGGCAGAATCATTATACCTTCCTGGCGCTTTGCCTCGACGCCGCCTACCGTTATTACACTGAAAAGTACGGTCTGACGGGGCTCGAGTCCATGGCGGACAAAGTCCGACGCTGCTTTGATCTCGGCCAAGCAATGAGCTACCGGCCGAACGACGACGGCGGCAGTGGTTACCAGGTTCTTGCGCCTTCCCATTATCTCTATTACGCCCTCGCCAGACGAGACCTGTCGTTCCTCGAGAGCGGCCGGCTCCGGACGCTCGTCGATCTCCTGGTGGCGACGATTGACAACCGCCGCGACCCGGTCACCTTCGGTGACATCGGAAGCTACTCCCACCGCCAGCCCGGAAGACTCCAGATGAGCGAGATGCAATTCTTCTCCCTGGCCGCCTGGTTTTATAAAGAAGGTGCTTATCAGTGGCTCTATAACTGGCTTGGCGAAGGCACTCGGATCGACCTCGATTCTTGGGGGCCGCTCGCGCTCGGGCTTTATGCGACCGATTTAAAGCCGGCTCCGCCGGGTCGATGGACCGGAATTCTCCCCGTCCTTCTCGATGAGGCCTCTCTGCGATACAGCGCGCGGAGGTCAGAGAGCGTTTCCCAAATTCCGGCGGCGGGCCGGCGCTATTTCGACAAAATTTCGTACCGACAGAGCTTTGACCCTCGCGATGAATACCTCCTTCTCGACGGAACCTCAACTTTTGCCCACGGACATGAGGACGGCAACACGGTGACTCGACTCACCTGGCTGGACCGGGTCTGGCTATTCGACCTCCATTACATCAAAGCCGGACCCCAGGAACACAACGGCGTTTCGGTGACGAGGAACGGGACGCAGAACCCGCCGCCCCCGCTGAACGAGCTCGAGTGCCGAGCCGAGTTTGAAAAAGAAGGATTCACGCTGACCACCGCCCGCGACTTCAATGGCGCCGATTGGGAGCGCCATATTTTCTGGAAGAAAGGCCGTTATTTTCTTTTTCTCGACCGTATCCGGGCTCGAGAGGCCGGAATCTACCGCCTGGAAAACCGCTGGCGAACGCGCGGCGAGACGAGCCTTTCAGGAAATACACTTGCCGTCCGGCAGGGCAATGCGTCTTTTTTCATCCAGAGCGCGGATTCGGCGCCACGGCGGCTGCTCTCTGTTCCGGACGAGCATAACGGAGACTGGGATTATCCTTATGGACGTGATGAAACCATTGTCTGTCTGTCCCGCAAAGAGACGCCGATGGTCCCCGGCTCGAACTGGGTTTTCGCCAACCTGCTTTATGCCACGGAGGGACATTTACCGGGGTCCAAAGAGCTGTTCAAAGCTGGAGAAAACCTCTATCTCGTCGAAGAGGATGGCAAGAGGGAACTCTTCGGGCTTGACCCGGAATTCCTCGAGTCATTCGGACTCTCGACCGATTGCACTGCTTTTTCCCTGGGCGATCAGAAGCTCATTCTCTTCGGTCTCGGGCGCCTGTCATGGGACGACGGCACGGTCCTGGCGGAGGAGGGCGGACGCCCGATGAGCCTCGAGCTCGAACTCACGAAACCGAGGGGAGTTCTTCTCGTCGATGGCGAAGTCAAGCTTTTAGCGTCAGGCGTTCAGGTTCAAAGATGCAATTCCCGACCGAACTCCAGGAGGGAAGCGCTTCGCCTCGACGCCGGGAGATACGAACTCCGTCTGGACTGCGGTCCGGCCTCCGAGATGCTGCGGAGCGCGCTGCGCGCCGCCTCCCGGCGAGCCGTCCTTCCCCGGGCGGAGGAGTCGCCACCCGTGGATTTCGGCCTTTTCTTCGAACACCGCGTCGAGAATGGGGCGGCAATCACGGCCGCCTGTTCCGATGGCGAACATGTGGTCTGCGGGAGCGCGGATGGGTCGGTCTTTGCGGTCAAAGCCGGGACGAGAACGCCGCTCTTCGACCTCCCCGGAAGAAAGGAGGTCCTGGCTATTCGGGCGGCGGACCTCGACCGCGACGGACGCAACGAAATCATCTGTTCCGACACCGAGGAGAATCTTTTCTGCTACGATGCTTCCGGAAAGCTTGTCTGGCGGTTGAAAACGCAAAAGTTTTTCGGGCGCGACGCGAACGTCACCGACATCTGGGTCGATGACATCGACGGTCAGGGCGTGATGACGGTCCTCGCTGCCACCAACGGCTGGAAGCTCTATGCCCTGCGGCCTGACGGCTCGGTCCGCTGGGAGAGCTTCATTTTTTACCATCCCCTAACCAGAGTCAGGGTGCTGAAAAGCAAAGGGAAGACGGCCATCGCGGTCGGGACGGTCTACCAGACGCCACTCAACCTGGTCGACCCGAAAAGCGGGGCGGTGGTCTGGAAAACCTGGGAGCAGACAGGAAGCGAGACGATGTCGACAACTGATTACTGCGGCAAGCATCTCCGGGACATGGTCTTTACGGATACGGACGGCGACGGAGAGGAAGAAATTGTTTTCGGGAATGAATACCATTCCATTTATGCCCTGAGCGCCGCTGACGGAAGAGTCAAGTGGAAAGCTCAGGTCGGGGACAAAATCACCGCCCTGGCGCTTTTGCCGGACAGGACAAACGGAGAAGAGAGGATCCTGGCTGCGACCGAAGCCGGCGAAGTCTATCTTCTGGACCGAAGGCAAGGGAGGAGGCTGGGGATGATTTCTCTTGGCGCCGGCATCACGGCAATGGATGTGATCTCCGGTGCCTTTCCAGAGGCGAAGGAGATTCTCCTCGCGACGGACGACGGTCGCCTCGTCGTCCTCGACCTGAACTTTCTTATCAAAGCATCGCTGCGAACCAGAGCGGAGTCAATCCTGGGAGTTTATCCGGCCGGAAAATCGGGTGCCCGCTTGAAATTTTATGTCGTCGGGAAAAAGGAGGTCTTCGAGGTCCTCTATACCCCGCTCGGTTTGCGTCCTTCCCGTCACTATTAAATGACGGGGCGAAAACTCAGAAATCAGCTTCTGCCGACAAGGAGGCAAGAGAATGACCTGCTTGAAAGAGGCCCTCACGGGGTTCGCCTTCGTTTTTTTCATTCTCCTGGCTGTGGTTATCAAGAACACTTCGGCCGACTCCGCGAAGAATGAGGACTGGAGCGCCTGGAAACATCACCTTCCGATCCGGCTTGCCAGCCTTACCGAATCCGTTTCGAGGTTCCTTCCGATTGACGTTAGGTTTACCCTCAAAGCTTCGTTATGTCCTCATCCGGAGAAGGAAATCCGTCTGGTCTACCGAACGCCGGGCGGTGCCGACCAAGAGGTCCCGTTCCAACTTTCGCGGCTCCGCGTCTGGAATAAGGGATTGGACCCCAAGGTCGGAGAACCGACGCTCAACGGAATCCTCACCTTTTTTGACGTCTCGAACGGGGACCGGGGAGGCACCTATGTTCTTCTTTACGGCAATCCAGACGCCAAGCCGCCGGCCTACCCGACCGACCTATCTGTCAGGGGCGAATGGCCGGCCTGGGTCATCGAGAACAGCCGGATCAAGGTAGAGCTACGGAAGGGAGACCCGGTCAAGCCTGAGGTCCTCCACGATGTCTTCGGCGACTGCGGGCAGATCGCTTCCGTGAGCCTCAAATCCAGTCCGGACATTCCGATTTCCAACCGTTACCGAACGCTCCACTGGAACCCGGGTGTCCTCATTCCCGAGCGCGGATGGTCGAACGCCCACGCCTGGGACCCGCCAGAAAAATATGAGCTCGAAAAGGGACCTCTATTCGTTGAAATCAGACGGAGTGGGCCGCTGCCGCTTGTCCCTGAAATAGAACTGGCCATCACCTACCGTATTTTCGCCGGCCGCGATTATGTCTGGTACGGAGCGACGCTCCGAGCCAAAGAGGATATCGGTGTTGTTTCCTTGCGGACGAATGAACTTGTTTTCGACGAGGGCTTTTTTTCTCGGCTTGCCTGGGAGAACGAAGGAAAAATCAACGACCGGCCGCTCGCCGACATGAAGCCAGCGAACATGCACGGCGACATCCTGAGGCTTCCTCCCGGGGCACCGTTTCTCGCGGCTTACGATCGGCAGAAGGGAGTCGGCGCGGCGTCAATTACTCTGGCCTATTCAATCGTCGACCCGCACGGACGGATTCCGGATTGTTTCGACCATGCGTTTCTGGCGGTTAAAGGAACCGGCGCCATCGGCAGCGGCGGTCTATTCTTCTGGTTCCGCTCCTTTGTCAACTTCGCTCCCGAATGGGACCGTCGCGAGAGGTTGATTCTCCCGGCGGGCTGGGTCTGCGCCGAGCAGAGCCTTTTTCATTTTTTCTCTCCCGGCGAGTCGAACCCGTTAAGGGACGTTGTGGCGCTGAGCCGAGCAGCTCGCGACCTTGCCCGGCTCGACATCCAGGTCGGCCCGCACCCTTTTGCAACTCCTGGTCAATCAAATCGAGAAAAGACGGTGCAACGGACAAAAGCCCCCACCGGTTTCGGTTTCGGTCGCTCCCATCTCGATAAGGGAAACAACCTATAGCCGTTGGAGGTTGACTTCCGAAATTCCTTGCGAAGAAGGAGGTTATTGGCTATAAATAAATCGCCTTTTTGGACGATCGGCCGTGAAATAAAGAGACGGTGAATTCTTGAAAGGGTCAGACCCATCAGCGGGCACAATGCCGAAGGGAAAGGTAGCGGCGGTCCTGGATGGCCTGAAAAAAGGTCACATCCGGTGGGGCATCCTGCTCCTTCTTTTCTTTTCCACGGTCATCAATTATCTCGACCGGCAGGTCTTCTCGGTGCTCGCCCCGGAAATCAAGAGGTCGCTCTCCCTCACGGACAGCGGCTATGCGCTCATCATCAACATGTTCAACATCGGTACAATCCTTGGCCTTTTCTTCTCGGGGCCGTTCATGGACTGGTTCGGAAGTCGGTTCGGCTTCACCGTCGCGATTGTCATCTGGTCGATTGCCGGCGGAGCCACCGCTCTGGCGCCGAGCCTTTTGGCCATGGCCGCCTGCCGCTTTTTCCTTGGCCTCGGCGAATCCGGCAACTGGCCGGCAGCGAGCAAAGCCGTGGCCGAATGGTTCCCGGCCAAGGAGCGGGCCCTGGCCATGGGCTTCTTCAACGGCGGCGTTTCTATCGGAGCGATTCTCGCTCCCTTTGTCGTACCGTTCGTCGTGTGGCTGACGGGAAACTGGCGCTGGGCATTCATCATCACCGCTTCTTTTGCCGTTCCATGGGTGTATTTCTGGCTTCGAACATATTACCCTCTCCACCGGCACCCCAGAGTCAGCCGGGAGGAAGTCGAGTTGATCGCCAGGGATAGGGTAGGGGCCCGAGGCCGGCACTCCTACGAAGTCCTGAAAACCAGGCCGTTCTGGGGGATCTTCGGCGCCCGGATGGTCACCAGCCCGGTATGGTTTTTCATCTCTTACTGGATCTTCAATTACCTCAACAAGGAATTCGGTTTTAACCTGGCCAAGATAGCGGCAGTCGCCTGGATTCCTTTTGCCTTCGCCGATGCGGGAAACGTCCTGGGCGGGTATTTATCCGGCAAGCTGGTCGCGCTGGGAACGAAGCCGCCAAAAGCGCGAAAAATCATGATGGCCCTCGGGGCCCTCCTGATGGCAAGCAGCGGTTTCGCGGCTTTTGCCCGCACGCCTCTCGTCGCCCTTGCCCTGATCAGCCTTCTCACCCTATCTTGGGGCATCTGGGTCTCCAACATGCTCGGCCTGGTCGGAGATTCGTTCGCTCCGGGTCAGGTCGGTACGGTCATGAGCTGGACGGGGCTTGGGCAGTACACCGGCTCGACAATTTTTACCTGGTACATCGGCTATGCCCTGGACCATTTCGGGCTGGGGTACACACCGGTTTTTCTGACTGCCGCCGCCCTGCCTCTCGTCGGCTATGCCTTCACACTGACCCTCAATCGGGAGAGCCAAAAATGACAATGGGAAAAATTCTTATTCAAAATGATTCTTATTTATTGAGCCTCATAATCGGCCACCAAGCGGACCTCTCCGGATTGTGTTTCGCCAAGGAGAGAAGAGATGTCACAGAATAAGTTGCCCGGGTTAGCGGTTATTGGCGGCGGCATCTGGGCCGAGCACCATATGAACGCTGCCCGCGACCTTGAGCGCGAGGGTAAAGCCCGGCTGGTGGGAATGGCTTCGAAGACGGAGGCGACGCGCGACCGAGTGGCGGCGCGCTACGGAATTTTCGGCACGACAGATTACCGCGAACTCCTCGCCCGGCGGGATGTCGATGCTGTCAGTATCGTCACGCCCGACCATCTCCATCGCGAGATGGCCATTGCCGCCATGAACGCGGGGAAGCATGTGATTGTCGAAAAACCCATGGACCTGACCGTCGCCGGTTGCGAAGAGATGGTCCAGGCTGCTGAAAGGAATTCGGTCCTCCTGTTCGTCGATTTCCACAAGCGGTACGACCCAGTCCATCAGAAAGCGCGCCAGCTCATCCTCTCGGGAAAGCTCGGCCGGGTCCAGTACGGCTATGCCTATATGGAGGACAAGATTGTCGTGCCTCGCGACTGGTTTCCTCGGTGGGCCGAGAAAAGCTCGCCTTTCTGGTTCATCGGCGTCCACCAGGTCGACCTCCTGCGCTGGAGCCTGGGTTCCGAGGTCGTCGCTGTCTCTGCCCGCGGCTTCCGGGGCAAGCTCGACTCGCTCGGGATTCCGACCTTCGATTCCATCCACGCACAGCTGGACTTCGAGAGCGGCGCAGTGTTCACCGTGGACATCTCCTGGATTCTCCCTGACGACTTCGAGGCCCTGGTCAACCAGGGGATGCGCATCGTCGGAAGCGACGGAATTCTCGAGCTCGACACCCAGGACCGCGGCTTCAAGGGAAGTCTATCCGGGGAGCGCTTTCAGACGTTCAACCTCAATGCCCACCATGCCGTCGAGATACGGCGGGGCGGCGTGCGGCACTCTGGCTATTTTGTCGAGCCGGTCAAGGATTTCCTGGGGATGGTCGGCGAGCTGATCAACGGGGCCTCGATTGAGGATGTCGCCCGGGACTACCCCAGCGGGGAGGACGGGCTCGAGGCGACACGAGTTTCGGAGGCCGTTCATGAGAGCCTCGCTTCTGGCCGTCCCGTCGAGATCAGGTGCGCCCGGTGATCGGGCTTCCTGGAAGCCGTTAAAAAGGACATAATGGCCGAGAGATAGAGCATAATGAGATGAAAATGACAACAAATAGGACGAGCCCTCATCAGGCTCAGAAGTCACAATTGATGCTTGATAAAAAAATGTTGGGAGATGGAAAATGAGCAAAGAGGACACGATTTGCCAGGTCCGGGAGATTCCCTGTCCCTACACTATGCCGCCAGAGGAGATGATTGAGCGGTTTGAGAAACTCTACACCGGAGCGCTGGTCGACATCTTCCAGGACATGAACCTCCATAACCAGTGGCTCGGCCCCGAGGTGAAGTGCCTGACCAAGGACCTCAAGCTCGAGACAATCGCCGGGTTTGCCTTCACCATTCAGTGGATTTTCGACCCGGAGCCAGATGAACGGGAGCGGGTCGCGGCGAAGATGGTCGAATCGTATCCTCGCGGCTCGATCGTCGTCGTCGACACCGGAGCTGACAAGATATCCGGCTTCTGGGGGGAGTTAGCCACGGTGACCTGTCTGAATCACGGCGTTCGGGCGGCGGTGATCAACGGCGGCGCCAAGGACACAGGGTTCGTCAAAGCGATGGGTTTTCCGGTCTTCGCCAAGTTCTCGAGCCCGGTGGATGGGTTTTTCCGCTCGCGGCTGCGCGGCTGGCAGACCCCCATCTGGTTCGACGGAGTTCTGGTCCGGCCTTGGGATTTCTTAGTTTGCGACAACGATGGCTGCCTTGTCGTTCCCCGGGAGATCGCCGAAGAGGTTTTGGCTAGGGCGGAAGCTCGCAAGGAAAGCGAGACGTCAACCAGGAATCTCCTAAGAAAGGCGTGCCCGCTGATGAGGCCGTGCGCCTGACCGGCCGCAAGGACCTCTGAGCCGATATCAATCCGAATTCCAGGCTCTGACGAGGAGCGAACACCTCTTCGTTCTAACAGGGTCAATCCGGGCGGCAAGAAGTTTTTTCGGACAGGGATTGGATGCGATTACTGCTCAGGTGGTTCTCCGGCCTATCCCCGCCAAGGGATAGGTCGCAGCGATAATTAGGGGACATGTTCCGAATTCCCAGAATTCGGTACTTGTCTCCCTTTGCCCTTCCGCAATGGTCTGCCCTCAATGCGGCGGCACGATGCACATCCTCGCCTTCCTCGCCGACTCTACAGAGGGGGCAAAATCATCAACCCCCTGAACCTGACTTTCGTTGCCAAAAGACCCCCAGCCCGCCTCGCCTATCAAGAACTCATGATTGACTCTGAATTAGAAGCTGAATGTTTTTTATGATGTCCCCTTTGACTGGGGGAGAGGCCAGGATGATTATCGCCACATTTTAGCCTCTCGGCTGCCTTTCAATGCGCCATCATCTATCTTCCACCGTATTTGACCTCTTAACGAGCCGCAATTTATAGCTTATTTAAGGATGAGCGGAAAGATAATCGCCGACACAAAGGCTTGCTCAGCCGGCAAAGCCCAAAAAGGAAATTATCATCCTTCCTAGTGAATCATATACAGATGGAAGAAGGACCGGATTATTCTTTTCTCGTTTGGTCCGAGGGAGCAGATATATAAATAGCATGGAGATTGGGGACGAAGAAGATATGGACAGCCTGGAACAGCCTGGATCATTCGGGTGATTACTCGGAGGAGCCGCGGCTCGGCCGCGTCATGCGTGAATTTAAGACGAAGCACGTGCTTGTTTTTTTCTTGCTTGAGAGCACACTCAAAGTCAGCAGCAACAGGCTTCGTTTCCGGTGGAAAGTCATGAAGAGTCTGGAGGGGGGCGATCATGCAATAGGGAGACGCTCCAATAGGGGAACAGCATACATAATGCACATAATTCCCCGCAACTATTCCTGCGCCCATGAGATCCCTGCATTTCTCGTGAACTCGTTGTGCCCTCTATGCGGCTCGGCATTTAGGGAATTACCTATGCTGTCCCCCTGAGGGGCAATAGGTTCCTCTTGACACCTGTCGTGTTTTCTCAATAGAATAAAACCATGAAAACTAAAAAAGTTTCAATAGTATCATTACCGCCAGACCTTCGCAGCCGCATTCTCAAGCGTTCGCGGGAGCTATTTTTCAAGCATGGCTACAGCAATTTGAGCCTGGATGAGCTGGCCGCCGACTTGGGAATCAGTAAGGCCACCATCTACCGCTACTTTTCAGATAAGGAAGCTCTGCTGCGCACAGTCATAGAAGAGACAAAGGAATGGGTCTTAAGCCACCTTGTGGCCATAGTCAAGGATGAGAGGCCTTCGGTGAAGGACAAGCTGGCCGCTTTTCTGGAATTTCTAAGTCGTTTTATGTCGGGTATCAGCCAGGAACTTATCCGCGACCTGAGACAGAAGCTCCCCCATCTCTGGAAGGAGATGGACGAATTCCGGCGGCGGCAAGTCTTTCCGCTGATTTCAGAAATTGTATCTGAGGGCGTTCAGAAAAAAGAAGTAAAACCGGACCTGGACACCAGATTATTTCTGGAGATCTTCTGGCATCTGGTTCAGGAATTCATGAATCCTGACTGGCTCATCAGCCACGATTATGCTCCATCAGAGCTCCTCCATAAAATTTTTCACATAATGTTCTATGGCATACTGGTTGAAAAAAATTCCAGAAAGAAATCCAGCCGAGCTAAGTTCACTAAAAGGGGGAGGAAATGAAATCTCTATTTACCGGAGAAAACAGGCAGAAATTTAAACGGGCTTATATCTTGCTGATAGCTTTGATTCCCTCATTCATTTTAGCCCATCCAGGTTGCCGGAAAAGCAGCTCGCTTAATTTGGTCAGGGTAAGTGGCACCATCGAATGCCGCACGACCAGGATCAGCCCCAGGGTCAGTGGCCGGGTGCTTAAGGTCCTGGTTGAGGAAGGTCAGGAGGTAAAACCAGGTCAGGTGCTCGTGGAGCTGGACCATGAGTATCTGGACCTGCAGCTTCGTCAGGCTGAAGCAGCCGCAGCTTCCGCCCGAGCCCAGCTAGGACTACTGAGAAAAGGTGCCCGGAGCGAGGATATCGTTCAGGCCGAACAGCAGTTGAAACAGGCAAAGACTAATCTCGAGCAGGCACAAAGAGACGCGGAGCGTTTCCGCAGCCTGTACGAAAAGGGGACTGCCACCCAGAGACAGAAAGAAGAAGCCGAAACTAGGCTGGTTCTGGCTGAAGCCCAGCATAAGCAGGCTCAGGAAGCTCTGAAAAAGCTCCGGACACTCGTCCTCCCCGAGGAGATTGAGGCTGCAGAATCAAGGCTGCGGCAGGCAGAGGCGGCTGTTGACCTCCTTAAAAAAAATATCGAAGACTCCACCGTTATCTCACCGATTGCCGGAGTGATTACTGAAAAAGCTGTGGAGCCCGGAGAGCTGGTCAACCCGGGCACGACTCTGGTTACCATTTCCACCCTCGACCCGGTCTTCCTCCGGGTCTATGTCACCGCTGAAGAGCTCGGGCGAATCAAACTCGGCGGTCGGGCCGAGGTCACCATTGACAGCTTTCCCGAAAAGATTTTTCCCGGCCGGATTATCTACATCTCGCCAGAAGCTGAGTTCACGCCCAAAAACATCCAGACCAGGGAAGACCGGGTTAAGCTGGTGTTTGCCGTAAAAATTGAGCTGGCCAACCCTGAAGGACAGCTGAAGCCGGGGCTCCCGGCTGAAGCGGTTCTTAGAACCGAATGAGCGGGCATCCAGATGACCGGGCCCATACTTTCAGTCAGTAATCTGCGCAAGCGCTACGGGCAGAGAGAAGCCCTGTCTTCTTTCTCCCTCTCTCTCGAGGCTGGAGATTTTCTTTGTCTGGTTGGTCCGGATGGCTCTGGAAAAAGCACTGCCTTGAAACTCCTATGCGGGCTGGAGAAAGCGGACGGCGGAGAAATCAATCTGTTCGGGCAAAGAGTTGTCCGGTTCGACTCGGCCCTGCGAGCCCGGATAGGTTACCTGGCTCAGAATTTCAGCCTTTATGAAGAACTGAGCGTGGGCGAGAATCTGGAGTTTTTGGCTGAACTTTATGGAGTATCCGACCCCCGACCACTCATAAATTCCCTGCTGGAGTTTACGCGGCTTAAACCGTTCAGCCATCGTCTGGCCAGACATCTTTCTGGTGGCATGAAGCAGAAGCTGGCTCTGGCCTGCACCCTCGTCCATCAACCGGAAATCCTTCTCCTGGATGAGCCCACGACCGGAGTGGACCCAGTTTCCAGGCGCGATTTCTGGCAGATTCTTTTCCATTTGCAGCAGCAGGGAAAGGCCATCCTGATGACCACTCCTTATCTGGATGAGGCCGAACGAGCCACCAGGGTGGCTTTTATCTTTCAGGGCAGAATTCTGGTCTGTGACCGTCCGGAAAAAATCAAAGAAACGTTTAAGGGCTGCCTGCTGGAAGTAGTGAGCCGGGACAGCCGGAAATTACAGCAAGAATTGAAGGGCTGGCCTGAATTCGCCGACCTTCAGCTTTTTGGTGACCGTCTTCATCTGGTTCTGCCGGAAGGCTCTGACCTTCAGGAAATTGAGAAGAAGCTTACCCGGAGTGACTTCCAGGTTCTCAGTCTGGCCGAAATTCCGCCCTCGCTGGAAAATGTGTTTGTTTTTCTGATGAGAAAATACTCTCCAGGAATAAAATGAGAGCCGCCGTTGAAGTGGACAGACTGACGAAAAAATTCGGCTCTTTTACCGCCGTTGACGGCATTTCCTTCGTCATTTCGCCGGGCACGATCTTTGGCTTCCTCGGCGCCAACGGAGCCGGCAAATCCACCACTATCCGCATGCTCTGCGGCCTGCTCCGGCCCACCTCCGGCCGGGCACTGGTTGCCGGGTTTGACGTCAGTAGGGAAGCCGACCGGATTAAAAAGGTCACCGGCTACATGTCCCAGAGATTTTCCCTCTATCTAGACCTGACGGTGGCGGAAAATCTGGAATTTTTTGGTGGCGTCTATGGGCTCGACCGGGAAAAGCTCAACTCCAGCCTCAAACGGCTGAAGAAAACGACTGGCCTCGAAGGAATGGAGAGAGTGTTGACCTCTGCGCTCCCGACGGGCTGGCGACAGCGTTTGGCCCTTAGCTGCGCCCTCCTCCATGACCCGGAGATAATTTTTCTGGACGAGCCGACGGGTGGAGTGGACCCGCTGGCCAGGAGGCAGTTCTGGGACCTGACCTATGACCAGGCAGACAGGGGGAAGACCATCTTTGTTACCACTCACTATCTGGATGAAGCTGAGTACTGCCACGAATTGCGAATCATCCATGCGGGAAGAATCATCGCCGCCGGCAGCCCCGGGGAAATGAAAAAGAAATATTATCCGGAAAATCTCCTCGAACTGTCCTGTTCGAAGCCGCTCCAGGTTTACGAATGGTTAAAGCGGTCGCCTGGAGTCCGGCAGGTTTCTTTGTTTGGGTTCAAACTTCATGTCCTGGTCGAACCCGAGAAGCTTCCGGAGCTTCGCCAGAAACTCACTCAGGCTCTCCCGGGGGATTTTGATTTAAGACCGATAGCCCCAAGCCTTGAGGACGTTTTCATCCGCCGCCTGGAAGAAGAAGCTGAAGAGAAGAGGGAGGAGGATGAATCCTGACCGTCTTCGACCGGTTATCAGAAAGGAATTCATTCAGATCAGGCGCGACCCCATCAGTCTGGTTTTGCTGCTAATTCTTCCAGCTTTTATTCTCATCATGTTTGGCTATGCGCTAAACTTTGATGTAAAGCACCTGAGCCTGGCCGTTGTGGACCTTGACCAGAGCCAGGCCAGTCGCCTGCTCGTCCAGAAGATTACTTCTGGCGAATATTTCGAGCTCAAATATCAGCTCGATTCCGCCTCTGAGATAGATGCCCTTTTTAACAAAGAAAAAATAAGACTGGCGGTCGTCATCCCCCGAAATTTTGCCCGAGACCTGACCCGAGGCTTGAGTCCCGCGGTGCAAATATTGATTGATGGAACCAACTCCACTACGGCTCAAACAAGCCTGGGCTATCTGAGCAATATCTTCCTTCAGTATTCAATCGGGCTAAACCTGGAAGTGTTGGAAAAAAGCGGACAGAAAAGAACGGCTATCCTGCCTGTCGACAGCCGGTTAAGAGTCTGGTACAACCCGGAACTCAAGAGCTCCAGGTTTCTGGTGCCTGGCCTGATGGCTTTCGTCCTGATGGTCATCATCGTGCTGGCTACCGCCCTTTCGATTGTCAGAGAGAAAGAAAAGGGAACCATGAATCAACTCCTGCTGTCGCCGCTGGCTCCGGCGGAGATGATTATCGGAAAAATCATTCCCTACCTCCTGCTGTCGCTTTTCGGTGCCCACCTGTTGCTGTTGGCCGGGTGGTTGCTGTTCGGTGTGGCCATCAAAGGGAATTATCTGATTTTACTTCTGGTCTTGGTCCTCTTTCTGTTTTGCGGCCTGAGCCAGGGTCTTCTGGTGTCCACGGTGGCCACCTCCCAGCAGGTAGCCTTCCTGTTGGCGGGACTGACGACTCTTCTTCCGACCTTTATTCTTTCGGGTTTTGTCTTTCCGATAAGAAACATGCCGAAGCTCATTCAGGCTGTTACTTTTGTCATTCCGGCCCGTTACTTTCTGGTCTGCTTGCGCTCGATCATCTTGAAAGGAGCCGGACTGGCAGCGTATTACCAAGAAATCATCTTCCTTCTGGCTTACGGGCTGGTCATGACCGTCCTCAGCTCAGGCCGGTTGAGAAGGAGTCTCGAGAGATGAAACAGCTTCTGGCCTTCGTCAGGAAAGAGCTGACCCAGGTCCGGCGCGACCGGCGGATGCTGCCGATTGTCATCGTGGCTCCCGTCATCCAGCTTCTGATTCTCGGTTATGCTGTCAGCCTGGATGTCAAGAATATTCCGACGGTGGTGGTGGACCTCGATAATTCGAGCAACAGCCGGGAGCTACTTACGGCTATTTTTAATTCGGGTTATTTTATGGAAGTCGGCCGGGCTAAAACGATGTCTATGGTTGATCAATATCTGGATAGCGGTCGGGCGTCAGTGGCCCTGATCATTCCGGCCAGCTTTGAGAGAGACCTTCTGTCCGGCCGAGGGGCTTCTTTTCTGGGCCTTATTGACGGCACTGAAAGTCATATGGCGACCGTGGGGTTGAATTATTTAGAGATGGTGGCCCGGAATGTCAACCAGAAGCTGATTCTTCAGACTATGGCTCGAATGGCTCCTGGCCTCAGGCCCGTCGTAGTCAGGCCAGAAGTCCGGGTATTTTTCAACCCAGCTCTTGTCAGCCGCAATTTCCTGCTGCCAGGCGTTTTTGGCCTGCTGCTGATGGTCATAACAGTCATCCTGACGGCCATGGCCGTGGTCAAAGAATATGATTTGGGGACGATGGAACAATTGATCGTCACTCCCCTGCGACCGCTGGACATAATCCTCGGCAAATTGCTTCCTTTTTTCATCATCGGCACCGTGGACATTTTCATCATCGTGGCAGTCGTCAGGTTCTGGTTCAAGCTGCCGCTGCGGGGAAGCCTCGCCCTCTTACTTATTTTAAGCCTGGTTTATATGGTAAGCACCCTGGGAGTTGGTTTATTTATCTCCACCATCACCAAGACGCCCCAGCAGGCCATGCTGACTTCATTTTTCTTCATGGTCCCGATGATGCTGCTATCGGGTTTTGTCTTTCCTATCGAAAACATGCCCCGCTTCTTTCAATGGCTGACTGGTATCATTCCCCTACGTTATTATCTGGTAATATTGAGGGGAATCTTCCTCAAGGGAGTGGGCCTGGAAGCTCTCGGCGATGAAGCCTTTATGTTGCTGCTTCTGGCCGCGGTGATTAATATTCTGAGTGTTAGCCGCTTCCGCCGCCGGCTGGATTGAAGGTCGTTTTCACTTCAGAGCTTAAAACGAAATTCTAACCAGTCTTTGATTTTTATTTTTTTATTTTCTTGGATGTTTAGCATAAGCATGGGGCCGTCGGAAGAAAAAATTGGCAACTTTCCCTCACGACCTCCTGGTAAGCTTCCAGTCGTTGGCGAGCTCACAGCCTGCAAAGGCGCTGAATAGGTGTCCCCTCACTTCGCGGCCTCCACGACGACCCGCGCTTCAAAGATTGGCTGAAAAAATCGGGCTTACCAGCCCAGGGCTTCAGGAGGGATTTAGTTCATAAACAAAACCGGCGAAAAGCGACCACCTTCTCGTCAATCTTGAGTGGCGTGGACAATGGCAGATGATATAGGCTCGTTCGGCTTTCCGTTGATGCTCCTGGAGAAATGTCAGAAGGTGCCGGGCATCCTTCGGGGCCGGATATTCTGCCAGAGTCAGAGGATACAGTCTGTGGATAAAACTCCGGCCGGGAAGAAAATTCGCCATCGGACGACGCAGCTTACGAGTAAAGCTCCCGCAGAGGACAAAAAGCCTTCGTCGATTATCCCTATCGTAGAGGTGCTGGACGGCATCCGAGATCGAAGGCACGAATTGCACTTCGCCCACAAAGACAAATTATCCTTGTTTATCAGAAGGTAAAGTGCGGTACAGGCTGAGGAATTCGTCTCGCCGGGCCAGACCTGACCGTCTAACACTTTTTTCACCCATAGCGATTTAGCCATTTGGATGTTCAAAGGGGTGGCGGGGGATGTGGTTTTTGAGGAAGCAAGGGGTAATCACGATTTTGTTTTGCCAGAGATAGCTTCCGTTTGTCCTTGACCTCACCTCCGCATCGCTTTATATTATCTCCCGATGATTGAATGGGAAAAAGGAGGCAAAACTGAGCCGTAAACCAGCTCAGCTTAAAACCAAATTCTTATCTTATTGCCAAAGCTAACAGCATCAAGAATCGTCTGGCTGAGCTATAAACCCTTTCACCACCTCAACAAAATTTTTGATGTTTTCATCGCTCTCTTTTGCAAAGTCTTTAATGTGTTCCCATTTTATGTCCAAATATTGATGAGCCAGGATATTTCTCAGCTTTGCCCACAGGGAGAGGCGTTCAATATCCTGGTCATTGAATCTTTGAAATATTTTTAAATTAAGTATTGTTTCTCTATATGTCTCTGGCAAAGATGCTCCATGGCTTGAGAGGAGGATTTTTGAAATGTCAATAATGGAATTCATGATATTCTCTATCCAGCGTTCAAGGTCTCTCCTTTTATGTCCATCATCACGGTATTCTTCCCAGGTAATATTTTTAGCCCAATTGGAGTCTTTAATTTCATTTTGAAGAAAGATTAAGATTTTTCTGATATTTTCTTTGTCCTGCTCGGTCATAGATTTTGACCTTTGGTATATTTCGAAATAATCTTTAACAAATTCTCTGCGGTCAATGGCCCATGAAGTCACGACAATGAGAAATCTTAAGAAGATGTCTCGATTTTTGATAATGATTGGTATTCCCTTCGTTATTATGTCTGCAGCGAGTGAAACAGACGCTCTATTTAATACAACAACATCCACATCTTTTTTTAAGAGCAGTTCTAAATCCGCCCAGATTTTGTCCGTTAAAGGATAACGCCTATCTTCTTCAAATTCTATAAATCTTGGATTCTCAGGCTCAAAATAAATACCAATATCGTAGTCAGACGAGTTTCTATCAAACCCTTTGGATTTAGAACCAAACAGAAATGCAAAAGAAACTTCTTTATATTTTGTAAATAGTTCCTTTAAAATTTCAATTTCTTTCATTGACTAAATTCTAATATTTTTAGTGCTTTTCAACAAGACCTCATAAAAAATGGGGACGGTTCCATTTTCTTGAGGGATTTAGCTCAATAGGGTGCTCAACATGGTCTCAATATGGTGACGGCATACACAATGCACATAATTCCCTGCAACTATTCTTGCGCCCATGAGATCCCCGCATTTCTCGCGAACTTGTTGTGCCCTCTATGCGGGTCGACATTGGTGGATTATGTATGCTGTCTCCCTGATGCATCTACCCCTAATCCCCCTTATCCCCCTTGTCCAATCAAGGGGGAGAATTAGGTCAGGCGGCAGAAGATTGCCCGAAATGCCCTCAAAGCTTTGTTCCCAAAATATTAATCCCCCCTACCCCCCTTAGCGAATTAAGGGGGGAAATAGCATGGGACTGAGCAAAGCCGCCTTCTAACATCTGTTCTGTATTCATTAATCCCCCTTATCCCCCTTGTGCAATCAAGGGGGAGAATTAGGTCAGGCGGCTTTGTATGGAATGGCGGGGCCGACGAGACTTGAACTCGCGACCTCTGGCGTGACAGGCCAGCGTTCTAACCAAACTGAACTACGACCCCGCCTGAGGGCATCCAAATTATACTCAGAAAGGCCTCTTTTTTTCAATCCCCTCATTCGTATTGACGCCGCCAAGATTTCTATCTATTTTATTGGGGATGCTTACATCATGTTAGGAGCGCACGCCCGGACGATGGCCATTCTCCAATTTTATCCTCTCTTGTTCGCCATTATTCTCGCCATTCTCGCTACGGGAGGAACCGTGAACACTCTTACCCTTTCTCAAGCCATTCCGAAGAAAATTTTGGACTGGGAAGCGTCAGAAGAAGACAAAATCTATGACCGGAAGACAATTTTCAATTATATCGACGGCGGCGCCGAGGTTTACCTCGCTTTTGATTTTCAGGAACTCTTCGTTCGTAATTACAAAGCCGCCTCCGGTGACAGGATCGTCCTCGACGTCTACGATATGGGCTCTTCGAGCGAAGCCTATGGTGTTTTCTCCTGCGATCGCGAGGACCCGGAAGCCGGAATCGGGCAGGAATCAACCTTCGGGCCCGGGCTTCTCCGCTTCTGGCAGGGACGCTATTTCGTCTCCATAAGTTCAGTGGGCGAAGAGAAAAGAGCCGAAAAAGTCATTCTCAAGCTGGGCCAGACCGTCGCTTCACTTCTTGGCCCGCCTGGAGATCCACCTCCTCTTCTCCAGCTTCTGCCGCCGGAAGGGCTCATCAAAAACAAAACCAGTTATTTCCATAGTCTTATCAGCCTCAACAACCGGTATTTCGTGGCCAGCGAAAACATCCTCAGCCTTGAAAAAGGCAAGACAGACTGTGTTTTCGCTGAATACGAAGAGCGGGATGAAGAAACGACAAAGCTGCTGATTATCCGCTATCCAGATGAATCGCAGGCTGAGGCTTCGCTTCAATCCTTCCTCCAAACCTGTCTCCCGGACGCTGATTCCTCGGGCAAAGCGAGAGATGAAACCAACAAATGGGCTCTCGTCCGGCGGTACGAGAATTTTGTCGTCATCGTGTTCGAAGCTCCGTCCGAAGAGCGCTCAGAAAGCCTTTTTGCCGCCGTGGGCTTTCCTGCCAAGTGAGATCATCATGAAAAAAATCATCACCCGCCGCGATTTTATCCGAGGGACGGCCACGGCTGTCCTGGGCGTCGCCACCGCCGGCCTTCTCAAGAGTTCATCGGTCCAGGAACCAAAATCCAGGGTTGTCCTCATCCGCCATCCCGATGCCCTGGACGAAAATTCCGAGTTCAATGAACCCGTCATCCAGCAGATGCTGGACGAGGCGGTAATGAAGCTCCTCGACCAAAGCGAGCCTGTGGCGGCATTCCGCTTCCTCTTCAAGCCTGATGACATCGTTGGCGTCAAGAGCAACGTCTGGTCCTATCTTCCCACCCCACCAGCTGTTGAAAAGGCGATTAAGCGGCGTCTGTTAGACGCCGGGGTCAAGGAGGAAAATATCAGCATCGATGACCACAACGTCCGGACCAACCCGGTTTTTGTCAAATCGACGGCCCTTATTAACGTCAGGCCGTTGCGAACGCATTACCTGGCCGGGATGTCGGGCTGCATCAAGAATTACATCATGTTCGGTGAATCCCAGGAAAGCTTCCACCCCGATTGTTGTGCTGCTCTCGGGTCAGTCTTTCTCCTTCCTCAGGTCAAGGGGAAGACGAGGCTCAACATTCTTTGCGCCCTGACTCCCCAGTATCACGGCCGCGGTCCCCATCACTTCAGCCGGCGCTTCGTGTGGAATTACAAGGGCCTCCTGGTCAGCCAGGACCCGGTGGCCATAGATACAATCGCCCTGAAGCTGATCATGGCCAAGCGCCGCCAGGTACTCGGGCCTGGCCAAGAGCTCCCGCCCGTTCCCAAACACATCCAGATCGCCGACACAAAATACGGCCTGGGCACGAGCGACATCAACAAGATTGAGCTCATCAAGCTGGGCTGGCTCGACGGGGTGATGATTTAGCCAAATCAGGGACGGCCAGGAGCAAGGTGCAATCGTAATTGGGGTCAGGAAATGTTGAAAAATAAACCTCAGACGGCAGCGATAATTTTGGTCTGGATTTTAATCGTCATGCAGGGAGTTTCAGCAGCAATTCAAGAATCAAATCAAGAAACAGCCCGGCTTGCTCTGGCCGGATCGAGCCTGTGGACGAAAGCCCATGATATCGTTATCGAGGAGAACCTCGGCTACTGTGCCTTCCTCAACGGCCTTGTTATCCTCGACTTGACCGATTTGAAAAAGCCGACCTTCATCTCTCAGCTATATCTTGGTGGCGGCTATTCAATTGCCGTCCGGGAGAAAACCGCGTATGTGGCCGCCGGCAAAGAGGGGCTCAAGATCATCGATGTCTCCGATCCAAAGTCTCCCCTGCTTAAAGGAAGCGCAGAGACAGGTGGCGAAGCCCGCGATATCGCCTTGAGCGGGCGGAATGCATTCGTGGCGGATGGCGCCGGGGGCCTGGTCGTCATTGACATCGGTAACCCAGCCGCTCCAAAGACCGTCGGAAAATGGGAATCCCCCGGGGAATGCATGGCCATCGTCATCCGGGATGAACTGGCCTGTATAGCGGCTGGGAGCGCCGGGCTCCAGGTGGTCAACGTCAGAGAGCCAGCAAAACCTGCGCTCGTTGGAGCCTGCGATACAGACGGCGCGGCAGAGGACATCGCTCTTTCAGGAAACCATGCTTACATCGCTGACGGACCATCAGGTCTCAAGGTCATGGATATCAGTGAGGCATCAGCGCCCCGTCTTGTCGCCGCCCTGACGACATCGGGATATTGTCGTGGAGTGTCAGCCGATGGAAAGCTTGTTTGTGTCGGCAATCTCTATGACGGCGGCTATCAGGTGATTGACATCGCTAACCCGGCCGCCCCGGCCATCCTCGCCACAAGGAAATACACCATGTACAATGAGAGCTGGAACGTGGCTTTAAAGGGAAACCAGCTCTGCGTCATCGACTATTTTTCAGGGATAGGGTTCTTCGACCTCTCGGCGCCGGAAAAGCCGGCCATGACAGGTTTCTATCTCACCCCGAGCTCGATCATCGCTGCCGCTTTGGGGGGCCAAATAGCCTATGCGGTCGGCGAATTGTCGGGGCTTCGCATTCTCGATATCGGCGACCCAACCTGCCCCCGCCAGCTAACAGCGACGAACATTTTCCGGGGGGTCCACGGCCTGGACGTTTCGGGCGGGTTTGCCTATGTCACTGACCGCTGGTCCATCAGGGTCTTCGATGTGCGGAACCCGAGCGACGCCCGCCAAGTGCATGCCATCCGGATTCCGAGCGGCGTGCCCAGGACCATCGTCGTCAAAGGCTCACTCGCCTATCTGACAGCCGACCATGCCGGCCTGTATATCATCAACATCTCTGACCCAAAGACCGCGAAGATTCTGGGCCACTATCCGATGCCGAGGTTCACCTACGGGATGGATATCGCCGGCGACTTCGCCTATCTGGCCAACAACGACACGGGGTTTCACATCGTTAACGTGGGCAATCCCGCTACTCCAGAGCTTCATGGGTCAATCAAGCTCGACGGCGAGCCCTGCGGTGTGGCGGTCCAGGGGAAATACGCCTTCGTGGCTTGCGGCCCTTCAGGGTTGCAGGTGGTTGATATCAGCGACTCGGCCACTCCAAGGGTAGTTGGCTCATGTGCGACCGAGGATTTCGCCAACGGGGTTGCGGTGAGCGGCAATTTTGCTTACGTGACGGATGCGAACGCAGGCATTAAAAAAGTGGACATCAGCCAGGCCGCATCTCCAAAGGTCATCGCCTCGTTCGACACACCGGGTGAATCCACCTGTCCGGTCGTGGCCGGCGATGTCCTGATTGTCCCCGACGCTTTCTCGCTCCTCATTTTCAGGCAGAATTAAGGGCAAAAGCTTTTTCAAGAGGCAGTAATCTGGAAGAAGGAGAGAATGATGAAAAGAACCAAGAGAGACGGGAGCAAAGTTCTTGTGGTGTGGTCGCTATTTCTTCTCCTGTGTTTTTTGAGCTCTTCCTCTTCTTCTCGTTCGGGGAATAAGCCCCATGAAAATATCCTGACAGGCTGGAGTCAGCGAGAAAAATTTGAGGAATTCCTGGCTTCAGGAAGGATAGCTATCCTCAAGGAATATATCGAATTTCTTTCCATCCCCAACATATCCTCTGACGGCGAGAACATCCGCCGAAACGCCCTTTTCATTCAGACAATGCTTGAGCGCCGTGGAGTCAAGGCAAGTCTCCTCGAAGACGACCACTGCCCGCCGCTCGTTTATGGAGAGCTGGTTGTGCCCGGAGCGGCGAAGACTTTGCTCCTTTACGCTCACTATGACGGACAGCCCGTCGATCCCTCCCGGTGGGCCTCCCCTCCCTGGAACCCCGTCTTAAGGGATAGCCCGATTGAATCAGGAGGGAAGGAAGTACCCCTTAGTCTGCTCGAAGGATCTTCTGGCCGCGAATTCCGTCTCTATGCCCGTTCGGCGAGCGACGACAAGGCACCAATCATGGCCATGGCCGCAGCCGTTGATTTCCTGAGAAGCCGGCAGCTCGAATTCTCCATCAACCTCAAGTTTATTTTTGAAGGCGAGGAGGAGGCGGGATCACCTCATCTTCTTACCTATCTCGAAAAACACAAAGGCCTTTTCTCCTGTGATGGGATTTTGCTCTGCGACGGTCCGGTCCACCAGACCCGTCGGCCTCAAGTGGTATTCGGCGCAAGAGGGATGCTCGACTTAGAGATGACTCTCTTCGGTCCCAGACGGACCCTCCACAGCGGTCACTATGGCAACTGGGCACCCAACCCCGCTGCTCTGCTTGCAAACCTCCTTGCCAGCATGCGCGACGGCCAGGGAAAAATTCTCATCGAAGATTTCTACGACGATGTCGTTCCGCTGACGGCCGAAGAAAGAAAGGCTATCCGCGAAGCTCCTCCGATCGAACCCCAGCTCCTTCAGGAATTTGAGCTCGCCTGGAGCGAAGACAGCGGGGCTCGCCTGGAAGAGCGGATCATGCTGCCAGCCATGAACATCCGGGGGCTAGAATCAGGCGATGTGGAGGAAAAAGCGGCCAACGCCATTCCCACCGAGGCCAAAGCCTCTATAGACTTTAGGCTCGTCCCGAACCAGACTCCACAGAGAGTAAGGGAGCTTGTGGAAAGGCACCTCCTCAAGCAGGGTTTTCACATCGTCAGCTCAACTCCGGACAGCCAGACAAGGCTCAAGCATCCTCGTCTTGTCAAGCTTGAATGGGGCGAAGGATATCGGCCGGCGAGGACACCCATGAGCACGCCTTTTGCGGTGGCCGTCATTCGCTCCCTCGAGGAGGCAGTGGGAAGCGCGTTAATCAAACTCCCGACTCTTGGTGGCAGTATCCCCATGCGGGGGATCATGGATGTCCTGGACACGCAGGCCATTCTTCTCCCGATCGTCAACCACGACAACAACCAGCATGGCCCGAACGAGAACCTTCGCCTCCAGAATCTCTGGGAAGGCATCGCGCTTTTTTCTTCTCTTTTTGCGAACCTGGGGAAACACTGGCATTAAGTTGTGACCGAGAAAAGCCAGGCAATTAAGGGCAGGAACAACAAACCATCATCCGAAGCTTTACGTCCCCGAGAAAAGCGCACCCTCAAGCCATTCAATGCCTGAGAATAACCTCGCCAGAGTCTTATCCAAAGCTCTAAGGGAATCAGGAGCTAAGCCCTAAGCCGAAACTCCATCCCTATAGCCCGGCTGCAACCAGGGAACATTTTGGCCGGCAAAGAACGGCTTGAGGCGTGGCCGGAAAAGCCAAGAAAGCGCCTCGAGGACGCCGCGTTTGGCGCCGATGGCTTCGACGTCGGCCACCGATTCGACGGCATGGATTTCATAGATATCAATGTAGTTTATCTTATCCTATGGCTCAAAGAAGGAAGCGTTTCTTGAATTTTATGCATTAGTATGGCGTCACACTAATATGTCCCTAATATGTATGCCCCAGCAAAAATGTTTACACTTTACATTTTCTCGAGGGCGGCGATGCGCTCTTCAATCGGCGGGTGGGTGCTGAAGAGCTTGTTGACAGCCCCGCCGATGTCTTTGAGCGGGTTGACGATGTAAAGATGGGCGGTCGCCTTATTGGCCACCTCGAGCGGCTCTCTGTCGGCCGCAATCTTCCGCAGGGCAGAAGCCAGGCCCGGTGGATAGCGCGTCAGCATGGCGCCGCTTGCATCCGCCAGGAATTCACGCCTCCTGGACACAGCAAAGCGGATGAGCTGGGCAATGAGCGGCGAAAGAATGGCCAGGATGAGCGCCACCATAAGGACAATGGCACCAGCTCCGCCTCCTCCTTTTCCCTTGCCCGCCTTGCGGCCTCTTCCGCCGCCCCACCAGAAAGTCCTCCGCATCCAGTCGCTGAGCAGGGCGACGATGCCGACCATGACCACGGTTAGCGTTTGGACGAGGACATCGTAGTTCTTGATATGGGACATCTCGTGGGCGATGACGCCTTCAAGCTCGACCCGGTTGAGCTTTTCCAGGAGGCCGGTCGTCACGACGATGACCGAATTGTTGGGGTTTCGACCGGTGGCAAAGGCGTTAGGCGCGGAATCGTCGATGATATAGCAACGGGGCCTAGGCAGGCCCGCCGCGATAGCCAGGCCCTCGACGACGTTATAAAGATAGGGATAGTCTTTTTTCTCCACCGGCCTGGCCTTGCTCATGGCGAGGACAATCTTGTCGCTGGCGTAATAACTCCCGATAGTCATCCCGACAGCGATGACCACTGCCGCAATCAGCCCTTCGGTCCCGAATCCCGCGACCTGCTCAAAAAGCCAGGCCAGCAGAAAGATTAAGCAGAGGAAAAAGAAAATCAGAAAAAACGACCGGCGCTTGTTGCTGGCGATCTGTTCATACATGAACTTGCTTCGTCACTATGCTCCTCGCTCTGACTCTATCACCCTCTCCAGTATCCTCTCCTCTAAGGGAGAGGCGCAAACACGAATTCAACATACCGAATCAGAGCAAAAAATTCTTGGAACAGGAGACCGAATTCAGAAATTCGCTTCATCTCCCAGAATTTCTATTATGCCAAAATTGGAAATATAATTTGTGTCCCCATTTTCTCCGGGTTCTAAAAGGTGACTTTGACCGGCTCACGGGCAGCTGGCTCTTCGATCTCGAAGTAATCTCTTTCCTTGAATTTAAATAGGTCGGCGATGATATTCGCCGGGAAAACCTGTTGCTTCTGATTGAACTTCATCACCATGTCATTATAGAACTGGCGGGCATAGGCAATCTTGCTCTCTGTGCCGCTCAGCTCTTCCTGGAGCAGGAGGAAGTTCTGATTGGCTTTCAAGTCGGGGTAGTTCTCGGCCACGGCGAAAAGAGTCTTCAAAGCCCCGGTTAGCATGTTTTCGGCCTGGGCCTGTTCCTTGACTGTGCTAGCGTTGATGGCCTGAGCGCGAGCCTGAGTCACTTTTTCAAAAACTTCGCGCTCGTGCTTGGCGTATCCCTTGACTGTCTCCACTAAGTTCGGAATTAAGTCATACCGCCGCCTGAGCTGAACATCCACCTGGGACCAGGCGTTCTCGCAGCGGTTCCTCAGGACGATAAGCCCGTTGTAAATCCCGATGGCCGCGATAACGACCACCCCGATGATGATGAGAAGGACCAGCAAAGCTCCCATTCCATTTTCTCCTTTGGTTAAAATCAATCAGCAGATATATACGCAGAGCATAAGAATAGGGTTTCGAGGACAAAAAATCAACACCAATTAGCGCGCCCTAAACTTTATGAACGTAGAGTGAGTTTTTTCGTTGACACAGGATATCCAGAATGCTATATTTTCTTCCCTTGCTTTTGAGGGAAATTTATATTCTGAAAGGAGGTCATTTTATGGCTTCATTGAAAGAAAAATTAGCTGCTCAGATTGGCCCCATGCGGGAAAGAGTGCAGGGGATTTTGAAGCAGCACGGAGAACTCAAGGTCTCCGACGTCACTGTTGCCCAGGCTTACGGGGGCATGCGAGGTGTTAAATGCATGGTCTGGGAAACCTCGGCTCTCGACCCGATGGAAGGAATCCGGTTCCGCGGGTTCACCATTCCTGAGCTCCGGGAAAAACTCCCCAAAGCTCCCGGCGGTGAGGAACCCCTCCCCGAAGGCATCTTCTACCTCCTTCTCCTCGGCGAGCTCCCGACTGAGGCAGATGTCCGCGAAATCACCGCCGAATGGCAGAAGCGGAGTGAGCTCCCCCAGTATCTCATCAAAATCCTCGATGCTCTCCCAACGGACATGCATCCGATGACCCAGTTCTCCCACGGAATCCTGGCTCTCCAGAAGGACTCCATTTTCGCCAAGCGCTACACGGCTGGCATGCACAAGCTGGAGTACTGGGACCCGATGTACGAGGATGTCATGAACCTCCTGGCCAAGCTGCCGCTCATCGCCGCTTACATCTATCGGCGCAGCTATAAGGACAACAAGCACATCCCTTCTGACCCGAATCTCGATTGGGGCGGCAACCTGGCCCACATGATCGGCGTCGAGGACCCGGCTTTTAAAGAGTTGATGCGCCTGTATCTTGTCATCCACAGCGACCACGAAGGCGGTAACGTCTCGGCCCACACTTGCCACCTTGTCGGCTCTGCTCTCTCCGATGCCTTCTACTGCCTGTCCGCAGCCATGAACGGCCTGGCCGGACCACTCCATGGTCTGGCCAACCAGGAAGTCCTCCGCTGGATCATGGACCTGATGAAAGACCTGGGAGGCGTTCCGACCAAAGAGCAACTGGAAAAGTATATCTGGGATACCCTCAACGCTGGCAAGGTCGTTCCCGGGTATGGCCATGCCGTCCTACGCAAGACCGACCCACGCTATATGGCCCAGCGAGAATTCGCCCTCAAGCATCTTCCCGACGACCCGATTTTTAAAGTCGTCAGCATGGTCTTTGAAGTCACACCCGACATCCTGATGAAGCACGGCAAGGCAAAAAATCCCTGGCCGAACGTTGATGCCCATTCCGGATGTCTGCTCTGGCACTACGGGGTTACCGAGTACGACTTCTACACCGTCTTTTTCGGCGTCTCCCGGGCCCTTGGAGTCCTGGCTCAGCTCATCTGGAGCCGCGCTCTCGGTCTGCCAATTGAAAGGCCCAAGAGCGTGACCACCGAGTGGATCGAAGAGCAGATTAAGGCAGCGGCAGCGCCTAAATAACAAGCCGCAGACAAAAGCTCAAAATCAGGGACGGCCCTCGCCTAAAGGGGGGCCGTCCCTTGCTTACCTCTAAATTCGCCCCGAGTGAACTTCCGTCAAGGAAAAATGCACAATTAGGCAAAACAAGCTGCGAAAGGAAGCGGGCGATGAACCTCGACTGGACCCCTCGGAGGCTTCCATCGGCAAATCTGGGCTGCGCGAAGCGGTCGAATTCATTCTTTTTTTATGGTATATTGGGGCTCAGGTTTAGTTCTATCTTTTTCAGCAGGCCTATTTTAGCCGGAGGTCAAGACGATGGAACTCAAAATTGGCCTTATTGGCTGCGGGACTGTGGCCACCGGGCTGCTTGAAATTCTCGACCAGAAAGCGGATTACCTTAAAGAAAAGTATGATTTCGAGGCGAGGCTCGTCGCCGTCACAGACAAGCTCAAAGGGTCGCTCTGCCTTCCTGAAGGCATCGTCATTAAGGAGCTCCTCGACCTCCTCCACAAGGGAGAGAGGATTGACCAGTATCCTGGCGCTGAGGAATCGACTGAGTTCATGGACCCTCTGGACTTGATTGAAAGGTGCGAAGCGGACGTCATCGCCGAGCTCACCTACACAGACATCAAGACGGCCGAGCCGGCTACAAGCTACATCAAAAAGGCATTCCGGACCGGGAAGCATGTCGTCACCTCGAACAAGGGGCCGGCGGCCCTCCACTGGCACGAACTCAAGAGGATGGCTGAAACGAACAACCTTTGCTTCCGCATCGAAGGGACGGTAATGAGCGGAACACCGGTGTTCAGCCTTTTCGAAAACGGTCTGGCCGGCAATGAGGTCCGCTCGGTCCAGGGCATCCTCAACGGGACTACGAATTTTATCCTGACCAAAATGGAGCAGGACAACATGGAGTATGCCGAAGCCCTGCGCTTAGCCCAGGAGGCTGGCTACGCTGAAGCCGACCCGACAGCGGACGTCGAAGGCTATGATGCTGTGGCCAAGATTGTCATTCTCTCCAATGTCCTCCTCGACGGCACTATCGGCCCGGTCGATGTCCAGCGACAGGGCATCACCCATCTGACAAAAGACCAGGTTCGAGCGGCAAAGGCTGAGGGGTTTCGCTATAAGCTGATTGCCGAAGCCAGGAAAATCGGGGACACGATTGAGGCCAGCGTTTCTCCGCGCAAGGTCCCCCTCTCCGACCCTCTAGCCAGCATCATGGGCGCCCAGAATGCCCTCACTTTCGACCTCGACCTGATGGGCAAAATCACCATCCAGGGCGCGGGCGCAGGGAAAATCGAGACGGGGTATTCCATCCTTTCAGACATCCTAACGATCCATCGTTTTTTAACCAGAAAATAACCTCAAAAGGGAGGAATCATGAGTGATGGTTCAATGTATAGCCCCGGAGTTCTCCGTTATATCGAAGAATCTAAAAAGCTTCTCGCCCGGAGAAAGGCTCTCCTCGAACGGGCGAAGAAATACAAATTCGACACCATTGCCGTGCACGGACTCTACGACATCGATGAGGCCCTCAACCAGAATCAGGGGGCTATCATCGAGCCCGTTTATTTTGCGACTTCCCAGGCCTACCGCGACGCGGATGAGCTCGAGGCAGCGCTGGCCTATCTCATCCCCACGTGGTGCTACACGCGCATTGCTAACCCGACGACGTATTATCTCCAGGATATTCTTGCTCTCCTCGAAGGCTACAGGACGGGCGTCGAGACCTCGTGTGTAGTGACTGCATCGGGAATGTCGGCCATCGCCCTGGCGACAGACGCATTGCTGGTCAAGCAGAAAAGCGGGCCGGAGAGAATCAATTTTGTTTCTTCCGTCCAGCTTTATGGAGGTACGTTTCAGAATTTCAATGTCCGAAAAGGCAAGGAGCGCGGCATCGAGGTCCGCTGGGTCCTCAACCCCGACGACATCGAGGAGTGGAAATCCAGAATCGACGAGGACACCCGCTTTCTTTATATGGAAGCGCCGAGCAATCCCCAGCAGTCTTTTGCCGACATCAAGGCTCTGGCCGACCTTGCCCATTCGTGGGAGGTCCCTTTCCTGATCGACGCCACCTGCGCCACTCCGGCTCTGATGCGGCCGATTGCTTACGGCGCGGATATCGTCCTTCACTCGCTAACTAAATCGATTACGGCGGGGGGACTGGCCATCGGAGGCGCTGTGATCAGCCGCAAGCCCATCGTCACCAAATTGAAAAACGACAACCCCCTTTTCAAGGAGAGCTTCGCCGAATACCTCCAGTTTCTTCCCTACCGGGACCAGGGGCCAGCCGCCTCCCCGATGAACGCGCTTTTTGCCCTGAACGACCTCCGGACCCTGCGCTCGCGGATGGACCTGCTCAGCCGGAACTCGGAGAAGGTGGCAGAATTTTTAAGCCAACATCCCCGGGTCTACCAGGTGGATTATTTGGGCTTGCCCAGTTTTCGCTTCCACAAGCTGGCTAAGCAATACATGAAGCTTGTCGACTCTGACGATGGGAAGGGGAACGAGGTGAACCGCTACGGCCACCTGATGAGCTTCCGGGTGGATGGCCCGCCTGAAAACGCGCGCCGGGCTTTCGATAAATTTAAGATTATTTTCCGCGCGACCGACCTCGGACGGGTCAAGAGCGTGGCCACCATCCCGGCCATCTCCACCCACCAGCAGCAAGGGGAAGAGGCGCGGCGGATGGCCGACATCCCGCCCCAGCTCATCCGGCTGTGCGTCGGGGCAGAGGACCCGGACGACATCATCGCCGACCTCGACCAGGCCCTCAGGGATTAGAAGAAGAGAAGGGAAGAAGAGAAGAGAAGAGAAGAGAAGAGAAGAGAAGAGAAGAGAAGAAAAAGAAAAGAAAAGAAAAGAAAAGAAGAAAGAAAGAAGAGAGAATAGATTAAGAGATTAGAGGATGATTCTCTATCAGTTCTGTCAATTTTATCAATTATATTATTGTATAAATTATGTCGTTTGCATCGGTTCTATCGTCTCTATCATTTCGATAATTTTGGTCGACTAAATTGACCCCGATTACTCATCGGCGATACCATCTTGCCGAGCCCGGTACGCTCGAGATTCTGGTCGCCGACAAAGGACATAACGGCACGGAATCCCGATGGACCGGAGGACAAGGCTTAGGCCAATGAAAAAAATCGGGTTGACTTTCTTGATTTTGGCCACAACGCTCGTCTTCGGGGCGGCCACGGCCTGCAAAGCGCGGTCGGAGCAGGTTGTCATCCTCTGGTCAAACGATACGCACGCTATTTTTAAACCATACCCGCTGAACCAGGAAAGAGGCGACAGACTGATTGGCGGCATGGAAGCCACAAGTCACTACCTCAACGAGGTCAGGGCGAGAGAAAAAAATGTCTTCATCATCGAGGCGGGAGATATTCTGACAGGCACCCTGGCGGCCGAATTAGAGTACCGGGGAGCGACAGGCGGGGTGATGGTCGAGTTCCTGAACCGGCTGGGCTATAACGTCTGGTGTTACGGAAATCATGATTTTGACAGGGGAAAAGAAAATACGCTCGCTCTTTCCAGGTTAGCCGCGTTCCCCACAGTTATGGCCAACATTTTCTATAAGGAGAACGGCGCGCTTTTCGCCCCGGAGCCCTACCACATCTTTGATGTCGGGAAAATCAAAGTCGGCGTTATTGCCGTGATGGAGGAGAATTTTCTAAGCGAGGTGCAGAGCGAAAAGGTCGAGGGGCTGGAGGTGAAGCCAATAATCCCCACGCTCCTCGCGTATGTGCCAGAGCTGGCCAGGCGGGCAGACTTGACTGTTGTCGTCTCCCACGGCTGGTTTGACCAGGGTGTGAGGATAGCGAAGAACGTCCCCGGTGTGGATATCGTCCTCGTCGCCGCCGAGGATGGAAAATTCGCTGAAGTCAACGGGGTTATCGTCAAGTCCACCTTCGGCCACCAGAGGACCCTTGGCTATCTGAAAGTCGAAGTCGAAGGTAAAGGCAAAGACAAAAGCAAAGGCAAAAGCGTCAAGAGTGTCAAAAGCTATGAACAGGACTTAATCTGGCTCTGGGCGGACATCGACCTCAACCCCTCGCCGGAGGTCACAGAGCTCGTTCGAGAGGTCGAAGCCTCGATTGACGCCGAGTATGCCAGGGTCATCGGAGAAGCAAAATCAGACCTTTTGACGGGAGAATATCCTCTTAAGGACGGTCATGGCGAAAGCAACCTGGGGAACTGGATCACCGACGTCATGCGCTGGAAGACGGGCGCCCGAATTGCCCTCCACAACAGCCGGGGGATGAGGGCTAGTATCGCCGCCGGTCCGGTAAAAAGAGCCGACATCTTCAACACATCCCCCTTCCACAACACGCTTGTCCTCTTCACCCTAAGCGGCCAGCAGATTAAAGACGTGCTCGAGCATGATGTCGAAAGAGGCTGGGACAGGCTTCAAGTTTCCGGCCTCCGGTACCGCTATTATTCAAAGCAAGCCAAACCCTACGGAGAAAGAGTGTTTGAGGTGGAAGTCGACGGAGAGATTCTCGTCCAGTCCGGAAAAGTCCTCCTGCCTGAAAAAATCTACACCGTTGTTTCCAATGATTATCTCGTCAGCCAGGCCAGAGAGAAGTACTTCGGGTTTGCTGTGGAGAACCAGAGGAATACGGGCTTCCCGCTGGACATTACGTTGATGGAGTGGCTGGAGAAGCACCGGGTCATCGATTCTAAGGTCGAGGGCCGGATTGCCGAAAAATAGGGACGGTTCTCTTTTTCTCCGCCACAGCTACAAATTGAAGCACAGCAACTTGCGGGACAGCATATATAATTCACTTAACTGCCCGCGAATTATGTGCATTATGTATGGCGTCCCCATTTTTTATAAATTGAAGCAGACCACTTTCGGTTCGGTCATCTCGAGCAGCGCAAACTTGATGCCTTCGCGACCGAGCCCACTCCACTTGACCCCGCCGAAGGGCATCATGTCGATCCGGTAATCGGTCGAGTCGTTGACGATGACACCGCCCACGTCCAGCTCGCGGATAGCCTTAAAAGCATTCTCCAGGCTACGCGTGAAGATGGCTCCGTGAAGCCCGTATTTAACGTTATTAGCCAGCCTGATGGCTTCGTCGAGCGACGAGACTTTGTAAAGATTGACCACCGGGCCAAAAACCTCTTCGCAGTTAAGCCGGGCCGCTTCAGGCATATTCCTCAAAACGGTGGGCTCGAAAAGCGTCCCTTTCCTCTTGCCACCGGTGAGGACTTCCGCGCCCATGGCCACAGCTTCCTTGACCCATTCTTCCACTCGGGCTGCCTCAGCCTCGGTAATCATCGGACCCATATCCGTATCCTCATCCAGCTGGAAGCCAACCTTCATCCTCTTCGTCCGGGCGACGAAGCGTCGCTCAAACTCCTCATAAACGGCCTCGTGGATGTAAATTCTCTGGACACCGATGCAGTTCTGGCCGACAGCCCAGAACGCGCCCGAGACGGAAAGTTCGACCGCCTTTTCCAGGTCGGCGTCGTCCATGACGATAACCGGGGAGTTGGAACCGAGCTCCATTCCGATTTTCTTCAACCCCGCTTTGCGGACAATTTCCAGCCCCGCCTCCGTGCCCCCGGTGAAGGAAATCATCCGGACGCGCGGGTCAGTGATAAGAGAATCCGCGATGCGCGAGGCATAGCCGGTGACGATGTTGAGGATTTTCCACGGCAGCCCGGCTTCAATCAGAACTTCTCCCAGCTTGAGCGCCGAGAGCGGTGTCACAGTGGCCGGCTTGAGGACGACCGCGTTTCCTCCGGCTATAGCCGGCCCGACCTTGTGGGCGACCAGGTTGAGCGGGTCGTTAAACGGCGTGATGGCAGCGATAATTCCGATCGGAAAACGGTAATAATACCCAACCCGGTTTTCTGACCCGGGACGGCTGTCAAACGGAATCGTCTCGCCGACGACCCGCCGCGCTTCCTCAGCCGAGATGGTGATCGTATCGATGCAGCGGCTGGCTTCCTTGCGCGCCTCCCGGATGGTCTTGCTCCCTTCGGTGGCAATCGTCCGAGCGAATTCCTCCTGGCGCTGCTTGAGGATTTCAGCGGCCCGGTAAAGGATGGCAATCCGCCTGTGGACGGGAAGGTCCCGGTTGATCCTCGCCCCTTCCTCAGCCGCCCGCAGCGCCGCTTCCACATCTTCTTTATCCCCGCTGGGCACGGTGTCGACAAGCTCGTTGTTGTACGGGTTTCGGACTTCAATCTTTTCGTCCTTGTCCACCCATTTGTCGCCAATCAGCATTCTCATGGTCACTCCTCCTTTCCTCGGTAGGCCATCTTAGCTTAGCCCACCCTTCCTTGAAATTCAACCTGGGTTTTTTTAAAATTGTTATGAATGGAAAAAATAAAAATTCAGGGCAATCAGTCTCTCCAGCTGAAGGGAAAAGTCAGGATTAGCGGCTCAAAAAACGCCGGCCTGCCAGCCATAGCCGCCTCTCTCCTGACCGAAGAACGCCTCCAGCTCGACAACATCCCCCGGGTGAAAGATGTCTTTACGATTTTGACCCTAATGGAAGAGCTCGGCGCCCGCTCGAAGCTCAAAGACAATTCCCTGACCATTCGCGCCAAGCGGATTATCTCCGATGAGGCCGCTTACGAGCTCGTCCGTTCGATGCGCGCTTCGATTCTTGTCCTTGGCCCCCTGCTTGCTCGCTACGGAAGAGCTGTCGTCGCTTTGCCCGGCGGTTGTGCTATCGGCTCCCGGCCGATCGACCTCCACATCGCCGGCATGCAAAAACTCGGCGCCTCCATTTCCCTTGAACATGGCTACATCAAGGCGGAGGCTTCCAGACTCCGCGGGGCAGAAATTAAATTTGAAAAAAAGACTGTCGGCGGCACAGAAAACCTGCTCATGGCCGCAACCCTCGCCCAGGGCGAGACCATCCTCAGAAACTGTGCCCTCGAACCCGAGGTGGTCAACCTGTGCGAGCTTCTCGTCAAGATGGGCGCCCGCATAGACGGCATCGGCGAGGAGGTCATCCGCGTGCGCGGGGTCAAAGAGCTGGGCGGCGCCAGGCATAAAATCATCCCTGACCGGATCGAAGCCGGCACCTTTCTTGTGGCCGCTGCTCTTTCCCAGGGTGACATCATCCTTGAAAACGTCGAGCCGCGCCACCTGACGACAGTCATTGAAAGACTCCGTTTTTCGGGAGCGAAAATCGAGGCCATCGATAGCCAGACGCTTCGCGTAGTCGGCAGTCCGGAAATAAAGCCCCAGGACATTACGACTTCTCCCTATCCCGGGTTTCCGACCGATATGCAGGCCCAGTTCATGGTCCTGATGACCCAGGCCTCCGGAATTTCCATTATTACCGAGACCATCTTTGACCGTCGCTTCCTCCATGTCAATGAACTGCTTCGCCTCGGGGCCAACATCGAGGTCCATGGCGACAAAGCCATCGTCAAGGGCAAGACACCTCTCTCCGGCGCTGAGGTCATCGCAACGGACCTCCGGGCTTCGGCCTGCCTCATCTTGGCCGGCCTGATTGCCAGCGGCGAGACTATCATCAACGACCTTGAACATCTTGACCGTGGATACGAGAGGATTGAAGAAAAGCTAAAGCTACTTGGAGCCTCTATCGAGCGAATAAAAAATTAACCGATCGAAGGAGGATGGACTATGGAAATCACCTGGTTAGGTCACGCGGCCGTCAAAATCAAGGGCTCGAGGATAATCTATATCGACCCCTTCCTCACGGGCAACCCAGCCGCCTCGACAACCCCCGATGAAATCAGCCAGGCGGATATCATCGTCATCACCCATTGCCATGGCGACCACACGGGTGACGCTTTTGCCATCGCCAAAAAGACCGGAGCCACCATCGTCGGCATCCACGAGATTGCCGTGGATGCGCAGGCCGAGGGCATTCCAGCCGAAGGCATGAACATCGGCGGCACGGTCGAGGTCAAAGGGGTGAAAGTCCACATGGTTCCCGCTCTCCATTCGGCTGAAAAAGGATGTGCTTCCGGTGTGGTTGTCGAGATGGACGGGAAGCGCCTCTATCATGCGGGCGATACCGGCCTGACCATGGACATGAAAATCATCGGCGAGTTTTTTCACCCTGACTTGAGCTTTATCCCGATTGGCGACCGGTACACCATGGGCATCCCCTCTGCGGCCAAGGCCGTGGAATTCGTCCAGACAAAGAAAGTCATTCCTATCCACTACGATACCTTCCCGCTTGTCAAATCTGACCCAGAGGAATTCAAAAAACGGGTTGGAAGCCTGGCCGAAGTCATCATCCTCAAGCCCGGTCAATCTTTTAACCTGTAAACTCTTTGAGCCTGCGAAAAGGAAAAGGATAGCGTCGCCAGTTCGGTCTGCTGACGGTAGAATAAAAGAGCAAGAGTGGATTTATCAGAGATGGAAGCTTCCAGAATAGGTCTCATCGGCGCCGGACGAATGGGCACAAGCCTTGGTCTTGCCCTGGTCGCCAAAGGCTACGCCATCAGGGCCCTCAGCTGCCGCAAGCTCTCTTCGGCGCGGCAAAGCCGGCGAATTATTGGCCAAGGGTCGGTTTTAGTTAACAATGCAGAGGTGGCCAGGTCAGCTGATGTCCTCTTCCTTTGCCTCCCCGATGAGGAAATTCCGAAGGCAACCGCTCGCCTCGCTCGGGCCAGAATTGACTGGTCTAATAAGACGGTTTTTCATACGAGCGGCCTCCTTCCGGCTTCGGTTTTGTCCTCACTCCATAATCTGGGGGCTTCGGTTGCTTCTTTCCATCCCATCCAGTCTTTTCCCAGAAAAGATACTCCGCCCACGCGGTTCAAAGATATTTATGTTGGGGTTGAAGGCGATAAACAGGCCTGCCGTCTGGCGATGACCATCTGCCGGAAGCTGGGGGCTCGCCCTTTTTTCGTTACAGCTATAACAAAGCCAGCCTATCACGCTGCATGCAGCATCGCCTCCAACCTGCTCGTCGGCCTCCTTGATGCAGCCTTTGAAGCCCTGAGAAAGGCGGGAGTCGCTAAAAATAAGACAAGTCAGCTCCTTTTTCCTCTCGTCGAAGGAACTTTACAGAATGTGAAGGAACTTGACATCCAGCGGGCGCTCACCGGCCCGGTCATCCGCGGCGATATTTCTTCGGTAGAGAAACATCTCCAGAGTCTCCGCTCTTCCCCGGAGATTTTCAGAGCTTATAAATCTCTCTCGCTTCTGGCTTTAAAACAGGCAGAAAAAAGCGGTCTGCCCCGGTCAAAGGTCAGGGCATTGAGAAATTTGCTGGAAGGTAAATAACCTCCTCCTCAAGCTCCACTCCAAACTCTGCTTTAACCCTCTCTTTGAGCTGGCGAGCGAGTTCGAGGACATCCGAAGCCTTGGCCTGGCCAAGGTTGACAATAAAATTCGCGTGCCCGGGATAGACGGCTGCTTGCCCGACTCTCATTTCCTTAGCCCCAACTTTTTCTAGGAGGAAACCTGCGCTTGTCCTGACGCCGTTGGCCAGCACCGGATTCTTAAAATAGCTTCCTGCGTAAGCTGTCTTGATCGGAGGATGCCTGGACCTCCGCCTCTCCAGATTTTCTTCGACCTCTGCCCTGATTCTCTCCCTGTCCCCTCGGCCGAGATGAAGCGTAGCTTTAAGGAGGGTTAAGTGCTTCTTTTTGAGCGAAGAGTGCCGGTAGGCGAATTCGAAATAGGCTCGGTCAACACCAATTTCAAGGCCCTCATCCCCGACGAGGACAGCGCCCTCCAGGACATCGCCGATACACCGGCCAAAAGCGCCAGCGTTGCCAAAAATGGCGCCCCCTACAGTCCCGGGGATACCGGCCGCAAACTCCAGACCAGTCAGACCTTCAGCCTGAGCGAGCTCCACCAGTTCAGCAAGGGAAGTGCCTGAATAAACCTCTACTTTCCCCTCCCTTCCTATCTCTATCCCCCTAACTTCACTCTTGATGATGAGACCGCGGAAGCCCTGGTCATCAAACAGGATGTTTGTTCCAGCGCCGATGACATAAAAAGGAAGGCGCTCGGTTCGGGCAATTTTCAAGCTTGTTTGGAGTTCAAAAGCCGAGCGGGGAGTGAAAAAAAAGTCGGCCTCCCCCCCGATTCTAAAGTTCGAGTGCTCGCGGAGGCTGACCGAACTTTCAACTGGCCTTCCCAGGGCTTTCTCAAAAATCCTGGGAAATGAAGGTTTACTGCCAGCCACGAAGTTCATTCTACTCGATGTCACCGGAAAAAGAAAGGCCAAGGCAGGTAGATAAAGCTTGAGTTTTGGCGGGTTGGCATGGATTTTGCTATAATCTATCCGGAATTATATTGACAAGGTCAAGAGTTCAAGTTATTATGCTAAAAATTTTTTATGAGGTTTGACCATGACTCAGAAGCTCATCATCCTAGCAACCATGATTTTGCTTATTTTGAGCCCGGTCGCAGCTCAGAACCCTTGCGATGAGAGCTACATCAAAGCTATGACTGCTCAGACACCCGCCCAGAGGGCCCAGCTGCTCAAGGAGTTCATCAAAACTTGCGGCGGTAAAGGGAATCAGTACGAAAATTTTGCCTACGCCAACCTCTCTCTCATCGATTATCCGGGGAAAACGGCTATAGAAGCGATTGACTACGGAGAAAAAGCTCTAGCCATCGGAGGACTTGACGACTTGACCAAGTGCCAGGTCCTTATCCAGCTCTCAGCCCTCTACTCCCAGAGCGGCCAAAACCTGGACAAGGCCAAAAGTTACGGCAATCAGGCTGTCGAAACTGCCAAAGCGGCAAAGGCGAAGGAGGGGGGAACTGAAAGCAGCGCCCAGTGGAATCAATTGATCGGGGCCGGGTACTTCACTCTCGGCCAGGCGCAAGAAAAGGCAAAGGAATACAAGACCGCTGTGGATTCCTACATCAATTCCTATAGTCTTCTTAAAAACCCCCAAATCATGGCCACCATCAAGGCTCTTGGAAAAAAGCTTTACGACGCCAAAGCCTATGCCGATGCGGAGAAGGCTTTTAAGGCCGCGTATACAGCGACCAAAGATTTCGAAAGCACGCTCTTCTACGCCAAGTCGCTATACAGAAACAACAAGAATGGCGAGTCCCTCACTTATTTCAAGGAAGCTTATGCCAAGCAAAAAACCGGCGAAATCGCTTACAATATAGGGATTATCCTCGCTAAGGACGCTAAGACTAATCCCAGCCTGGCAGCAGAGGCTATCCGCTACTTGCTCGAAGCGAGCTTCACTTACCCCTCCCAATCCGAACAGGCCATGAAGCTGGCTGAGAGCCTGTTCTTCCTGACGAACAAAGAACTCAAGTACAATGAAAACGTCCTTGAAATCCAGGCGCGTTCCAAGAAAATCGAAGAGCTCACCCAGACCTATAACACCAAGTTTGGCGAGAAAGAAGAGGAAGACCTCAGCGACGCCGAAAAGAAAGAAATGAAGGCTCTGCTGGCGAGCATCGAGGCCGAAAAGAAAGCTCTGGACAGACTCCAGGCGGAACAGAATATGGCCATCGCCAAGTTCAACAAACTGCTCGAGGAAACAAAACAGAGACTGGGGATTAAGTAGGTCCTCTTACTTCTTTTTCGAGCCGAAAATATCCAGAGAGAAGAGGCCCTTGAGGCCTCCCTTTTTCTTTCCTTTACCAAGCGCTTCGAGTTCTTTTTTGGCCAGCTCGTGGTTCTTATCAAGCTCCAGTGCCCGCTGGAAGCATTTGGTCGCTCTCGTCGGCAATCCTTCCGTCTTATAAAGCATTCCCAGGCCAACATAGGCTTCTGCGTTCCACGGCTCCAGCTCTGCGGCCTTTAAGAAATGCTCCTCAGCTCTCTTTTGAAAGGCAGGGATTTTGGTCTCAGTCATGGCCAGGAGAAGAAAATAATCTGCCTTCGTTTTCTTCAGGTTGATGGCTTCCTCGAGCAAGATGAGCGCGTCCTCATAACGACCGAGATTATAGAGCGTTTTGGCCTGACGGAATTTGACATCAGCCTGCCGGGAAAAATCGCGAGCATCTCCGGCCTTCTGAGAAGGAGCGCGGGAGTCGTATTCTTTTCTGAGCGGCGCGCTGGTCAGGGTGCGGTAGGCCTTGGTAATGGCGTCAAAAACCTCGTCCACTTTTTGTTTTTGGTCCGGGCTTAAAGAACGATTGAATCGGTCAGGATGGAATTTCCGGGCAAGCTGGAAATAGGCCCGTTTGATTTCCTCTTCTGAAGCTTCTCGGCCCACCCTGAGCAGTTGATAGTAGTTCATTTCTTTGATTTTCTCCCAGAAAGCCAGAGTTTCTTGGAGCCGGTCCCTTAAGTCCGGAGGCTCCTCTTCCCCGGGTGTGGACGCTTCCCCAAGAATTTCCTCCCGGTCCCGAAAATCAATCATGTTTAGACAATAAAGAAGGTAGATTGTTTTCCAGAAAAATTCAGGGGCATAATGCCCAGACCGAAGGAGCCTCTCACAACTCCCTTCTCCTTTGATTGCATCGAGAATTCTCTTTTCCTCTTCGGTCAGGATATAATGAAAGACCCTGGTCTTGGGATAGGGAATCTTCATGGCCAAATATTGCTCTAAGGCAGGATGGAACTTCATGCGTCGGATGCCATCCTCGATGAGGTTAGGGATGTTAATCTTAAAGGACAAATCCTTCCGGACGAAAGAGGCTTTCTCGAGGAGGCTGATCTCTGCATCGAAAAAGGAAAAAAGGCTCAGCGCGATTTCTCGAATTTGATGAGCCAGAGCATCTTCGACATTCCGCTGAGAGGTAAGCCCCTTTCTAGCCAGGCTTTCGCCAAGGGGTTGAAAAGGCTCAAGATACTTGTCTATCTGGGCATAGGTTTCATCGGAAATCTTCCCGAGTTTGAGCATCATCTCCCCCAGGCGTTCCTCAGGAACATTGGTCTTGGCATGGACAAGCTCCCCACTCTGAAAAAAAAGAATTTTCTCCACAGAACCCCGCTTGAAGACAATTTGCCCGGTTTTTCGGTTGAAATAAACCTTGCGTAAATAAAACGCGATGTGCTTCATAATGCCCTGAATATTTATAACTCACCTGGCCTCCAAATTGCAAATCCGGGGCAAATGTGCTAATTTTTGGGCTATGAAAATTGCCCTGGCTCAAGTTGCTCCGCGGCTGGGTGACCTTGAGCACAATTTCGAGCTCCATCGCCTGTTCATTGAAAAAGCAAACAAGAATGGAGCTGACCTCGTTGTTTTTCCAGAATTGAGTCTGACCGGCTACACGCTCATGGATATGGTACCCGAGGTCGCTCTCAGGCCTTCCAATTCAACCTTTTTCCGAAGGCTTCTCGCCTTGAGCCGGAAGATAGATATTGTTTTCGGGTTTGTCGAAGAAAAGGAGCCGGGGTTGTTTTACAACTCGGCTGCTTATCTTTCCAGGGGAAAAATTGTCCATCTTCACCGGAAGGTATTCCTCCCAACTTTCGGCATGTTTGAAGAAGCCAAATTCTTTGCCCAGGGGAGGGACTTTCGCCCTTTTTCCTGTCCCTTTGGCCGATCAGGCCTTCTCATTTGTCGCGATTTTTTGAGCCTGGGAGCAGGGTACATCCTCTTTGCTGGAGGCGCGGAGATGGTGATTGTCATCAGCGCGGCACCAGGACGGGGAATGTCCGAGGAAGAAGGTTTCGCCACCAGCCGCATGTGGGAACTCATGGGAGAAGCTCTATCCTTCTTTTCGACGTCTTTTGTCATCTACACCAACCGGGTTGGCTTTGAGGACGGCAAGGTTTTCGCCGGCGGATCTTTCATTTATAACCCCTTTGGCAAGCCTATTGCCAAGGCCTCGCCTGTTGACGAAGAGCTCCTCCTCGCCGACCTCAATCTGGAGGAGGTGCGAGCGGCAAGGAAAGCCTGGACTTTTAAGAGGGATGACCGGCCCGAGATTCTTCTCGAATCTCTATCAAGGATTATTCGGCGGGATGAAAATTAACCCTGCTTTTGTGACCAAAGTGCTCTGTGCGTTTATCAGCCAAGAACTCCACCGGTTTGGCTACGAGAAAGGAATCATTGGCTTATCTGGGGGGCTGGATTCCTCCACCTGTGCTTTCCTGGCAGCCAGAGCCCTCGGTCCGGAGAACGTAATTGGGTTGATCCTCCCTTACAAGACCACTTTCGCCCAAGATGTGAAGGACGCACGGTTAGTGGCCCGGCGCCTCCGCATCCGTTCCCGGCTAATTGATATCTCCCCCATGGTCGATGCCTATTTTTCAAGGTTCCCGACCAAGAATAGAATTCAGGTCGGGAACAAAATGGCCAGGGAGAGGATGTCAATCCTGTACGACTTTTCAGCGCGGGAAAAGGCACTCATCCTCGGAACCAGCAACAAGACTGAACTCCTTCTTGGCTATGGGACGGTCCACGGGGACATGGCCTGTGCCATAAACCCGCTCGGCGACCTCTACAAGACGCAGATCAGAATCCTGGCAGAATACCTGGGAGTGCCGGCCAGAATCCTGGCCAAAACCCCGACCGCAGGACTGTGGCCCGGGCAAACCGATGAAGGGGAAATTGGGCTTCAGTACCCTGAAATCGACCGCATCCTCTTTGAGCTGGTCGACCGGCGCCAAAGCCCTGAGGAAGTCATCGCGGCCGGGTTTCCGCGGAAGTCCGTGGAAAGAATTGTCTCCCTCATCCGCAATTCAGAATTCAAAAGAAAAATGCCCCCGATTGCCAAGATTTCCTCGCGATCGGTCGGCCATGATTTCCTTTATCCTTATGACCGCCATAGATGAGGGAGCAGGGAACCCTTTATGTCATCGCCACACCGATTGGCAACCTTGAAGACCTTTCTCTCCGCGCACTCAGGGTGCTCAAGGAGGTGGAGGCGATAGCCTGTGAAGATACCAGGCAAACCGCGAAACTCCTTTCCCGTTACCAAATCAGAAAAAGGCTCATCAGCTACTTCCAGCCGAAGGAAGGCCAAAAAATCCCCCAGATCCTCCAGCTTCTTGAGGAGGGAAAAGATGTTGCCCTGGTATCTGATTCGGGGACGCCCGGCATTTCTGACCCCGGCTTTCCGCTCATTCGAGAAGCCATAAAGAAGGGAGTCAGAATCATGCCGATACCCGGGCCATCGGCTCTTATTGCTGCCCTTTCGGCATCGGGTTTGCCCACCCATCGCTTCCTTTTCCTGGGGTTTCCGCCCCCCAAGAAGGAAAAATTGAGGAAGCTCCTTGTCTCCCTGGAGAACGAGCCAGGAACCCTAATTTTCTATCTTCCTTCGAGGAGGCTGGCGGTTTTCCTCGAGATAATCGAGCAGACGCTCGGTAACCGACAGGCTGCGCTCGCCAGGGAGCTCACCAAAGTCCATGAGGAAATCGTCAGGGGAGATATTCAGACTTTGCGGCGAAAGGTTGATTCCGAAAATTTGAGGGGGGAGATAACTGTTCTTATCGTTGGAAAACAGAGGAAACAAAATATCTAAAAAAATTTATTTAAAAATACTTGACAAAATAAAGCTCAAATATTATATTATTAGTGACCAAAATCCAGAACAAGGAGGTTAGAAATGGCTATCATCAGATGGGACCCCTTCAGGGACTTGATGACCCTCAGGGATAGGATGAACCGCCTGTTCGAGGATGTTTTTACCTCTGCCCGCGGCGAGGAAAAAGACCTCATCTCCGGCTCCTGGACGCCGGCCGTGGACATCTATGAGGATGAAAACCAGCTCGTGTTGACTGCCGAGGTTCCTGGCATCGACGAGAAGGATATCGAGATCAAGCTCGAGGACAATACCCTTAGCATCCAGGGCGAGCGCAAGATGGAAAAGGAAACCAAGGAAGAGAACTATCACCGGATTGAAAGGGCTTACGGCTCCTTCTACCGGTCCTTCACTCTTCCCAATTATATTGACCAGGACAAAATCCAGGCCGAGCACGAGAATGGCATCCTCAAGATAACCATGCCCAAAAAGCCAGAGCTTAAGCCGCGGAAGGTCAAAATCCTCAAACCGGCGGAAGGAAAAGAGAAGAAATAAGCTTTTCCGCGCCTAACCCTGGGCTGGCGGCCTTCCGGCCGCCAGCTTTTTTATTTTTTCTACGCTTGGGCGACAGTCAAAGCCCTCACTTCCTCCGCCCCTGCCCGCATGAGGACACGGCCGCACTCCCGGAGAGTTGAGCCTGTCGTATAGACATCATCCACAAGGAGAAGGATTTTCCCTTCCAGTGGGATTCCTTTCCCCGCTTGAAAAGCGCCCTCCACATTCTTTTCTCTTCCCCCGGCTTCAAGCGTTGTTTGGGGAGGGATATCTCTAATTTTAATGAGACCTTTTTTATAGAGAGGAAGCTCTTTTTGCCGGGCCAAACGAAGGGCTAAAACCTCGGCCTGGTTGAACCCCCTCCTCCTTTTTTTCTCGGGATGCATCGGAACAGGGACAACTGCTTCGACACCTTCCCGTAGCTCCTCTTCCAGGTCGAAAGTGCGTGCCAATAAATCTCCTAGGAATCGGCCAAGGACTTCATACCCGTGGTACTTGAAAAGGAGAATGACATCCTTGAGAATTCCCTCATAACGCCCGAACGAACGGTGGCGGGACAAAGGAGAGCTTTTTTCCAGGCAATTTGAGCACAGGTGAGGAGCTCCAGCGCCCTCAAAGAACCGACCGCAGACAGGGCAACAGCGAGCTGAACAGGGCCTGATTTTCTGGCGACAGCGATGGCAAATCACCTCTTCGCCCGGCTCTTCAAGAAGGCTGTGGCAAAGTTCACAAAAAGAGGGGAAAAAGAGCAGTTCCGCTATCTTCCCCCAGGCTGAAAGTTTTCGCCCGAGAAAAAGCCTCAACCCCTTTCTTCTTCTTTTTTCTGCTGACAGTTGATGCAATATGGTGTCCAAGGCAGGGCATCCAGCCTTTTCTTCCCAATTTTCTGGCCGCACATCTGGCACAACCCGAAATCGGAGCTCTTGAGCCGGCGAAGAGCTTCGTCGATGAGGCGGAGCTGCTCCCTCTCGGCATTGGATAAGCTGAGCAGGAACTCTTTTGTATACGAGCTTTCTGCCTTATCTCCGACATCCTGGGCGATATCCGGCTCGACCTCTTTGCTCTCGTTGTAGAACTGGCTGAGTTTTTTGACGATTTTTTCCTTCTCACTAAAGAGCCTCTTCTGGTAGGCCTGTTTCTCTTTCTTGGTCAACTTATCTCCTTTATTTGGCATAGTGCATTCCTTTCCTGATGGTCAGCGCCCGGTAAATCTGCTCCAGGAGCGCGACCCGGCTCAGCTCGTGGGTGAAAGTCATCCGCGATAGAGAAAGAACAAGGGCAGCTCGCTGACGAATTCGCGGCGCCAGCCCCGAAAAACCACCGACAACGAATGTCACCGGCTGCGGCAACGCGGCCAGCCGGCTGAGCAGCTTAGCAAATTCAACCGAGCTGAGCTGTTTCCCCTCTTCGGAGAGACAAATAATATAATCATCGCGGAGGTGCTTTTCAAGACCCTGGGCTTCGATTTCCCTAATTTTTTCGACCGCCTTTTCTTTTAGGCCCCTGGCCTCTTTCGTCTCCATAAGCTCGCACGACTCAAGCTGGCGAATCCGCTCCAAATAAAACTCCTCCAGGGCGCGCCACTCCCTTTTTCTTGTTTTTCCGGGCCACAGGACTCTGATCCGCATCATGTACCCGGGTCTCCAACCCGAGGAAGAAGATGGAGGTTCTTTTCTCCTCCGCGAAGAGCCAATAAAAAATAATGATTTAACCTCCAAAAGTCAATATTTGGGCGATTTAATTCAATAGGCGACCTTTGGGGCGTCCCCCCACAGTTTCTCCAGGGCATAATACTCGCGCGCCCGCCGGGAAAAGATGTGAACAATGAAGCTTCCGTAGTCAATCAGAATCCACTCGGCGCGTTCCTTGCCCTCCACCCCCAGCGGATAGAGCTTCCCCTTGCTCAGTTCCTGTTCGATATTTTCGTAGATGGCCAAGTTTTGCCGGGTGGAATTTCCGGTCATGATGACAAAATAGTCCGTGAAAGTGGCGATTTCTCTTAAGTCAAGGACAAGGATGTCTTCTGCCTTCTTGGCTTGACTGGCCTTGACCGAGAGCCTGACCTCGGGCGGGATACTCCGTTTCGAAAGCTTGGCAACTCTTTCTTTAACCATTGGTCCTCTAAATCTGAAGAAAATAAAGCTTGTTTTTCATGATATACTCCTCGACCGCTGCCGGAACCAGGCTGCGGATGGACTGACCTTTGCGGATCCGGACGCGAATCTCGGTCGAGGAAACAGGCAAAGATGGAATGTCGACCAGGAAAATTTGATGAGTCCTGATTATTTTTGCCGGGACCGACGAGGAGCGAGGAAGATGGATAATTTTTTTTCGGAATTCTTCAGGGACAGCTTTCTTCGCTTCAGAAAGGGAATATCCAGGCCTGCGGACAACAATGAACCGGCATTGGGCCAGGACTTCCTGGTAAGATTTCCATGTCTGAATTTCGAGGAAAGCGTCAGCTCCGAGGATGAAGAAAATCCAGGCATCGGGATACATGCTCTTAACTCTGTTTAACGTGATGATGGAATAGGATTTCTGACGAGCGCGAATTTCGAGGGGGGAGGCAACGAACCCCTTGTGCCCTGCCACAGCCATCCGTACCATAGCAAAACGGTCTTTGGCAGAGGCGATGTCAGCGGCCTTCTTGTGAGGCGGAATGTAAGAAGGGATGAAAAGAATCGTCTGGAGATGAAATCTGTCTCGAACTTCCTTGGCCACGCGCAGATGACCCGAGTGGACAGGGTTAAATGTTCCTCCGTAGAGCCCTATTCTTTTCCTGGCCCCAGACATCTTCCCCGTTACTCCCTCTCCTTTGCTTCCGTAGCGTCGAGCGCATCTGCTAATCCACGAACAAGCGCCCGCAGCCCTGTTTTCTTCAGGGCGGAGATGGCAAAGAAAGGCACCTTCTGCCGCTCAGCCAGAGCCTTCAGCTTTTCAAGAATTCCTCTCTCATTTCCCAAAAGGTCAATTTTATTAGCCACCAGGATCTGGCTGCGTCGGGCCAAATCCGGGCTGTAGGCTTCGAGTTCCTTCATGATGACATCATAATCTTTGACCGGGTCCCGTCCGGAATAGGGAGAAACGTCGACCATGTGGACAAGAATCTTAGTCCTTTCGATGTGGCGCAAAAACTTATCCCCCAGCCCATGGCCCTGATGGGCACCTTCAATCAGCCCGGGGATGTCGGCCACGACAAAGCTCCTCTCTCCGCCGACGTCCACCACTCCCAGATGGGGGGTGAGAGTGGTAAAGGGATAGTCCGCGATGACCGGCCTGGCGGCAGATATCCTGGATATCAGGGTGGATTTGCCCACATTGGGAAAACCGACCAGTCCGACATCAGCAATGAGCTTTAACTCGAGGATAAGCTCTTTTTCCTCTCCTGGTTCGCCCTTTTCCCACTCCCGCGGCGTTTGGTGAGTGGGGGTAGCGAAAGAGGCGTTTCCTCGGCCTCCTTTTCCCCCTTTAACTGCCAGGAATCTCTGGCCGGGCCTGACGAAATCAAAGAGGACTTTTTCATCTTCAACCGATTTAACTACTGTTCCGATAGGAACACTCAAAATCAGGTCGTCCCCCTTTTTCCCTTGACGATTCCCGCCCTCGCCGTGGGCTCCGGACCGGGCCTTATTGATTGGATGGAAACGGAAAAAGGAAAGCGAATGGACCCTTTCGTCCGCTACCAGGATGATGCTTCCTCCATCTCCGCCCCGCCCGCCGTCCGGGCCACCCTTAGGAACACCCCATTCGCGCCTGAAGCTAACGCAGCCGTTGCCCCCCTTGCCGGCACGCAGGATAACCCTTACCCGGTCAACAAACATCGTGATTCAGCCGGCATCTCCGGCCGTAAGCTGAGGGTGATTCCCAATCGTGATGTTGAGCTTTTCTGAACCAAAGGGAAGAGGGTCTTGGTCACCGCCTCTATGCAGGAAGCACAGAAACAAATTTTCCTCGGCTCCCTTTATTCTCGAATTGGACAATCCCATCTATCCGGGCAAAAAGCGTATCATCTTTACCCCGCCCAACATTCAACCCGGGTTTGAAGGGGGTTCCTCGCTGGCGGACGAGGATTGAACCTGCACGGACAAGCTGCCCGCTGAACCTTTTCACGCCCAACCTCTTGCCACAACTATCCCTCCCGTTGCGAGCGCTGCCGCCTGATTTTTTGTGGGCCATTGGGCTCTCCTTTTATTCCTTCTTTTTTTCTTTCGTTGTTTTGGCTGGCGCCGGCTTCTTCTCCTTGACCGCCGGTTTTTCTTTCTTTGCTCGGGCAGCCGCAGCTTCCGTCGGGCGCTTGGCTAGCTTGGCCGGCTTCTTTTCAGCAACTTTTGGTTTCTCCTTTGCCGCCGGAACCGGAGGTGCAGCCTTTTCCTCTATCGCCGCTGGAGCAACCTCTTCGGCTCGCTTCTTTTCAATGGTCGCAATCTCCTCAGGAGCCAGGACTGACACATCCGGGATGATTCTGTCAATCTTGACCCTTGTCAGCTGCTGGCGGTGCCCCCGGGTGCGCCGATACTGCTTCCTCCTTTTCTTCTTGAAAACGATGACTTTTTTATCTTTAAAATTCTCGAGGATTTCGGCCTGAACGAGCGCCTTCTCGACAAACGGAGTCCCGATGAGCGTCTCCTTCTCATCAGCAATCAGGAGCACCTGGCTGAAATAGAATCTCTGGGTCGGCTCTGCGGGTAGCTTCTCGACGTCCAGAATATCTCCTTCCTGGACGCGGTATTGCTTACCGCCCGTTTTGATAATCGCAAACATCGTTTTTCCTTGGTCGAAATACCTGAAATGCGGCCATAAATTTAACACAGACCCCGAATCCTGTCAAATATCCTGTCGCTTCGGGGCGGCTTGACAGAATAATCCTGTTCATTTAATTTGAAGAAGCAGAATAACGGGCGGTTAGCTCAGCGGTAGAGTATCGGTCTTACAAACCGGGGGTCGCAGGTTCGAACCCTGCACCGCCCATCGACCTTACCCGAGACGCCAACCTTTATCCCCCTCCTGATTGCCCAGGAGGGGTAGGGGTGGTTAATATGTAAAAAACAAAGCTTCGAAGGCGTCTCGGAACCCTTACCCGAGACGCCAACCGCTCTCTC
>FWPV01002225.1_pt1 | contig 48715 bp, 49 predicted proteins | sample 2228371 | NCBI WGS metagenome assembly FWPV01 (sample SAMEA103939776, study PRJEB20133) | metagenome | reverse complement strand
GCCCCGGCCTCGCCGGCCCGCGTCCCGGCGCGCAAGCCCGAACCATATCGGGCACCGGCAGCCCCGGCGCCGGCGCGGCGGATACCCTGGCCGGGGGTACTGGCGGCCGTTGTCGTGGTGTTCCTGGTCGTGCTGGGCGTGGCATTGAGCTGGTTCGCGCTCTCGCAGTGGCAGGAGAACCAGGCCCGCGAGGCGCGCTTTGCCAGCCTGTTGGTCCAGGCCGAACAGCTCCGCACGCAGGCCGGCGGCGAGCCGGACCGGCTGGTCCGGGCCCAGAAACTGCGCCAGGCGCGGTCCCTGGTGGACGAGGCCCTGAGCATGAAGCCCGGCCACAAAGAGGCCACCCGGCTGCGTGAGGCGATTGACAAAGACCTGGATCAGGCGAGCCTGGTCACGCCGCTATACGGTTCCATCCTGCTGACTGATTTCAAGACGACGGGTAGCCGCGTCACACATCTATGGGTGCAGGGAAACCGGGTCTATGTGCTGGATGCCGGCCGGGGTATCCTGTATCGCTATTTCCTGAACGAGAACCGGGACGGTTTGCTGCCCCAGGACAAGCCCGACCTGTTGCAGGTGGGGCAGACAGTGGGCGACCGGGTGGTGGGAAGCCTGGAGTTCATCTTCTGGATGCCCGCTGGCGGCGACCGGCAGGAAGGCATCCTGGCCCTGGACCTGAATGCCCGTCTCTGCGGCGAGGCCGGGCCAGACCAGACCGTGGCCTACGATGTCGGCGACAGCGCGCAATGGGGGCGGATCGTCGCGGGCGGCGGATACGCCGGCAACCTGTATCTGCTGGACGCCGGCAAGAACCAGATTCACAAGTACCTGCCTGCAACGACCGGCTACCCGGGACCAGCCACCGATTATCTACAGGCTCCGGTGGACCTGAGCACCGCGGTGGACATGGCCATTGACGGCCACATCTACGTGCTGTTGGCCAATGGTGAGGTGCTCAAGTTCCTGCGCGGCGAGAAACAGCCCTTCCCGATGACCGGCCTGGACACGCCGCTCAAGAACCCGCGCGCCATCTTTTGCACCGAGGCTGTCGAGTCTGTCTATGTGGTGGACGCGGGCGAGCAGCGCATCGTGCAGTTTAGCAAGGAGGGCACGTTCCAACGCCAGTTTCAGTACGGTGGCAAGGAGTCTCCAGCCCTGTTCGCCGACCTGCGCGACGTCAGCGTGGCGGAGGGGGAGACGCTCGCCCGCATCTATGTGCTGGCCGGCAACCAGTTGGTGGTCTTTCCCATGCCGCCGCTGGGCGAGACGCCGTTGGAATTGCCCGCCAGCGAGTAGCCACCCCACGACGACAAGGGGAGGGGAATCAAGACCATGTCTCTTGTTGCAACGCGGTACGAACACGTCACCCTTGACCAGTCCGATGTGCCCATGATCGCCGGGACAAACATGAAAGTGATCGAACTCGTCCTGGGGCATATCGCCTACGGCTGGAGCCCGGAGGAATTGCATTTTCAGCATCCCTATTTAACCCTGGGCCAAATATACGCGGCACTGGCTTACTACTGGGATCATCAGGAAGAACTGGATCGGGACATCGAACGACGGCTAGAGTTTGTGGACCGGATGCAGCGTGCGATGAGTCCCTCACCCCTCGTGACCAGGCTGAAGGCCAAGGGGTTGATCTGATGGCGATCACGTTCTATATGAACCAGCATGTGCCGCGTGCTATAACTGTCGGGCTGCGCTTACGTGGGGTAGACGTGATCACGGCCTACGAAGACGGCGCAAGTACTATGGACGATTCGGAACTACTGGATCGGGCTGCTGAGTTGAATCGTGTGCTCTTTACGCAAGATGATGACCTCCTGGCCGAGGCCGCCTGGCGACAAAGAGAAGGCATTCCTTTTCATGGCGTGATCTACGCACATCAATTGCGTGCTTCCATTGGAACCTGTGTCCATGATCTGGAGATCATCGCCAAAGCCGGCGAACCGGAAGACTTGATCAACGGGGTGGTGTTCTTGCCACTCTAACCTGGTCGTAGGAGGAGCTATGCCAAATATGGAACGAACGTTGGTCATCGTCAAGCCCGACGGCGTACAGCGTGGCCTGGTCGGCGAGATACTGGGCCGCTTTGAGCGCCGCGGGCTAAAGATCGTGGCCCTGAAGATGATGACCGTGAGCCGGGACCTGGCCGAGCGGCACTATGCCGTCCATCAGGGCAAGTTCTTCTACGAGGACCTGGTTCACTATATCTCATCCAGCCCGGTGGTGGCCTGCGTCATCGAGGGGCCGCACGCCATCCACGTGGTCCGGGCGATGGTGGGCGCCACCCGGCCGCACGAGGCTGCGGCCGGCACCATCCGTGGCGATCTCGCCCTGGCCGGGCTGCGCAACCTCATCCACGCCTCCGATGCCCCGGAGACCGCCCAGATGGAGGTGGATCTGTGGTTCCGGCCGGACGAGATCGTGGACCTGCCCCGCGAGATCGACCGGTGGGTGTACGAGTAAACAGGCCGCTCACAGCCGGATGAGCTTCCAGCGGCCCAGCCGGAACCGCCACCAGAACAGCAGGCCCCGGACCATCATATCCACATCCACGGCGATCCAGGCCCCCAGCAGCCCCAGGCCCAGCACAGTGACCAGCGCGCCCCCGCCCACGAGACGCACGAGCCAGAGGGAGACCGAGGTGATGAGGAGCGGCCACCAGGTGTCGCCTGCCCCGCGCAGGCCGCCGGAGAAGACCATGCTGGCCGCCAGGCCCGGCATTCCCAACGCCGCCACGCGCAACGGCACGATACCCACCGCGATGACCGCCGGATCGTCGGTGAAGACGCGCAGCAGAAGCTCCGGGAACAGCAAGGCCAGCGCGCCCATCACCACCATCACCAGCGTCGCCAGCCGCCACGACTCCCGGGCCCCGGCCTCGGACAGGTCCGGGCGGCGCATCCCCAACCCCTGCCCCACCAGCGTAGTGGCCGACACGGCAAACGCAAACCCCGGCATAAAGGCGATGCTCAGGGCCGTGATGCTCACCTGATAGGCGGCGTAGGCCGCCGTGCCCAGGCCCGTGATGAACGTGGCAAAGAGCAACTGGGCCAGGCGCATCGCCAGCTGTTCCAGGCCGGCCGGCACCCCGATGTTCACGATGCGGCCCATCTCGCGCAGGTCCACCCGGGCCAGGTTGCGCCATTGGAGGTGCAGGGTGCGCCGCCCGGCCAGCAGCACGGCGATGACCAGCAAGGCCCCCACGCTCCGGGCGATGCTCCCGCCCCAGGCGGAGCCAGCCACGCCCAGGGCCGGCAAACCGGCCAGGCCATAGATCAGGCTACAGGCCACCACGATGTTCACCACGTTCACCACGGACATGATGAGCATCGGTGTGCGCGTATCGCCCGCCCCGCGCAGGGCGGCGTTGCCGATGTTGAGCAGGGCCAACAGGACCAGGGATGCGCTGGAGATGATCAGGTACCGCCCGCCCTGTTCGACCACGTCCGGCGCGGCGCCCAGCAGGGCAATCGCCTGGTACGCCCAGGCCATCGCCAGCCCGGTGGCGATGCCGCCCATGACCACCCCCAGGACGATGGACTGCCCCAACGCCTGATTGGCCCGGTCCCGGTCTTGGGCCCCGATACGGCGCGCCACCACGGCCGTGCTGCCGGTGGCAATCGCCATAAAGATGGCCGAGACGAGCATGATGATCTGGTTGGCCAGGCCGGCCGCTGCCAGCGCCGTGGCTCCCAGATGCCCCACCAGCGCCGTATCCACCAGCATCACGGCCATGTTCAGGAGCTGTTCCAGGATCACCGGCACCGCCAGGATCAACGCGGCCCGGCGCACTCCCCGACGGTCGCCGCCGGCCGAGGCCAGCAATATCTCCCGATAACCTCGGGTCGCCCGGGCGGCGCGCGGGTTCCAGGCCAGCGCCGGCCGGCGACGCAGACGGACGATGATTTTCTGAATCGCGGACATAGGGCCTCGTTCTATTGGCGCGTGACCAGGGGCAGATAGGTGCGGTATGGGCTATCCCAGGGGACTTCGAGGGTCAACGTGTAGGGGCCGCACGCGCCCGCATAGCCATCCACCACCACATAATACGCGCCTATGGGGGCATCTTTCAGCGTGGCCTGCCAATTGCCGGCCGCCAGACAGGTGGTCTCATCGCAAGCGGCCAGGATGAACACGTCCAGATCGGCGGTCAGATTGCTCAGGGTGGCCCGGATCGTGCCAGTGCGCGTGGCGGTGACGCGATAGATATGTTCCGGGCCGCTCTCGTTCCATTTTTCGCAACTATACTGGTGGACGTTAAAGGGCGCGCCGGTGGTGTCGCCAGTGAACACGCCCCCGACCCCGGCGTTGACGACGGCGTTGCAATCCAGCATCCCGGGATTGACCGAGGTCCCGGCAAAGTCCACGTCCTCCTCGTCGCCGTCTACGTGCACCCAGACGGCCGTCGGATAGAAGGTATAGTCCGGCTTGGCCGGCCTCACCACTACGTCGCCGGCGGCCAACCCACCCCAGCCATAGAAGCCGTCGCTGCTGGAGTAGATGGGGAGAGTTCCATTGATGGTCAGGCAGGTGTCTGGGAGCGGGCTGCCGGCCACGTTGCGCACGTGCCCGCAGATGCTATAAGGCCCCTGGGCCGTGCGGTCCGTCATCCACCAGGCTTCCGGGGTATAGTGGCGCACAAAATCATAGGCCAGGTAGCCATAGCCGCCGTGGCCATAGGCCGTGCCCCACGAGTTGACGAACTTGAAACCGCCCACCCCGGTCCCCCCGATATCGTCCGTGTAGCCCACCAGAAGTACGGCGTGCCCTCCCCGATAGCTGTACGTGTCGGCGGGCACGTGCACGATGGCGTGGGGACCAGCCGGCGCGTCGAACTCGGCATAGACCGGGATGGCTAACACCACGGGATTGCCCCCCGCCAGCCAGTTCTTGAGCGGCTGTAGGTCATTGTCGGCCAGGATGGGTGTGCGCGGATCGCCGATGTTGCTGAAGAAAAAGGCCCCGTATTGAAAGGCTTGATAGGGCAACGCCGCGCGACGCTGCGCATAGGTGGGCTGGGCCTTGTAGTCCCGATCCGTATACGGGAACTGGGACCACAGGGCATCGCCCTGGCTCACCAACAGTTTCAGGGCATCGCCGATGTACGCCCCTACGCCGCCAGGGTACTCCACGTAGATCTGGTTAAAGACATAGGCGGGGCTGGAGATGTGATCATACACGGGTTGGCCGTCGGGGGTTCGCACCGCCCAGCCCCGTTCGCGCTTTTCCTGGTAGGTCTTGGCATAGTACGCGGTGGCCCAGCCCACGCAACTGGCCTGCGCGCCCTGGTTCCCCACCGGGGGCAGATCGGCGCTCAAGTCCACTGCGCTCGGGGCGGTCATATCGGCCGCCAGAGCGGGCATTTGCACGCGCCAGCGGCCCGGCGGAGTGAACAGGCAGCCGGTCGCGTGGAGTGTGGGGCGTGGGGCGTGAAGCGTGGGGCGCGGGGCGGAAGAAACCGAAGGTCCCAGGAGCAAGCCGGCCAGAAGCAGGCCAGCGTAAAGCGTAAAACGTGAGACGTGAGAACCGGGCCGGCGTCCGCGATCCATATCATTTCATTCCTTGCTCACCGCACCCCGCCCCACGAGATACAAAAGCCCCACGGCAGGGGGGCCGCAGGGCCATCGGAAGCGACATGGTAGCGCATAGGGGATTCGAACCCCTGATCTCCTCCTTGAGAGGGAGGTGTCCTAGGCCGCTAGACGAATGCGCCGCACCAAGCCCAATTGTACCACAGATTGGCGAGATGCGCAACCCCGGTCAGCAGCTATCGGCCCGCTGAAGGATTTCCCGGCGCTCGTCGTATCAGGGGGTAGAGCCGGACAGGTATATCGAGGCTCTTGACAATCTGAAAACTATATGCTATGATATATAATGTACATAGATAATATAAGTATATGAGGGGAAGTTTATAGGAGAACGGGATATGGGCAAAGAGAACGATCCGCGACAAGGGGCCAGCGCGGTGCTGATCCTGCGCCTCTTGCAGGAACGGCCCATGTACGGCTACCTCATCGCCAAGGAGCTGGCCCAGCGCAGCGAAGGGTACTTTGACTTTAAGGAAGGCTCGCTCTACCCGGCCCTGCACAAGCTGGAGCGGGCGGGGCTGATCCGGGGCGAGTGGCAAATCGTGGAGCAGGGGCCGTCGCGCAAGTATTATCACCTCACGGAAAAGGGTCAGCGCGCTCTCGACGAGTCTGCGCAGGAATGGTTAGCCTTCTCGGAACGGCTGGCCCGGTTCCTGGGCGGCCATGAGCCACAGCCGGCATCGGGAGGTGCGTCGTGACCGCCATTGACGACTACCTGGAAGAGCTGCGGGGCTGCCTGGCCGTGGACATGCTGACCGAGCGCAGCATCTTGACCGAGGTGCAGGCGCACCTGGAAGAGATCGTGGCCGAGGAGGTGGCGCGCGGGCGGGACCCGGCGGAAGCGGCGCGGCTGGCTGTGGACCGGTTCGGCGAAGCGCGGGCGGTGGCCCGGGAGATGGAGGGCGTGCATGGTAACTCGGTGCTGGAAGCCTTGTTCTCCGCCATCGTGCCGGTGGCCCTGGCGCTGGCCTTCAAGTGGGTGGCGCTGCCCCTCATCCAGAGCTACCAGGCCTGGCAGCACCTCTCCACGCCGGCCCTGTTTCTGACCCTGGCGGTCCTGGTCTTGCTCACGCCGGGGCTGTTTCTGCGCCGCTGGCGGCTGGGCTTCCCGGCCTGGCTCTTCTTCGGCGCCATCTCTGTCATGCAGGTGATCCGATGAACCACACACTATCCTCGCGCGCCGGTGGCTTTCTGGACGTCTTTCGCGTGGTGGACCGCATCCTGCGCAACCGCCACACCTTCTTTGACGAGATCCGCGAAGGGCAGGACGTGCCCGGCAAGATCCGGGACATGGCGGTCAGTTGCGCTGTCTTCTTCGCCTTGTACGGCGCGGTCATCGGCTCCACCTCGCCGCATTGGCAGCAAGTCCTGGCCTCGGCCGGCAAGCTGCCGGTCCTGTTCCTCATCACGCTGATCATCTGCCTGCCCAGCCTGTACTTCTTTAACCTCTTTTTTGGCTCCCGGCTCACGTTCTTTCAGACGTTGGCCCTGGTGCTCACCGGGATCACGGTGACGGCGGTGCTCCTGGTGAGCTTTTTGCCCATTGTGTTGTTCTTCTGGTGGACGGCGCCAAACTACCAATTCTTTAAACTTCTGAATGTGGGCATCTTCACCCTCACCGGTCTTTTTGGCGTGACGTTCCTGCACCTGGGCATGATGCACGTGCACCGGGGCGAGGGCGTGGGCCTGCGACTCCTGGTGTTGTGGGGCTGGATCCTCGTCTACGGCTTTGTGGGGGCGCAGATGGCCTGGACGCTGCGGCCGTTCTTCGGCGCGCCGGAGCTGCCCTTTGAGCTGTTCCGCCAGATGGGGGGCAATTTCTACGGCGACATCTTGCGCTCTATCGGCGAGATCCTGGGATTGGGGTACGTGCGGTGAGAGCAGACAAGGAACAGGTAGACAAGGGGGTATCGTGAGACATGGGGTTTTGGCCGGGGCGTTCCTCATTGTCTTACTGACGGCCGGCGTGCCCCCGACGCGAGCCGGGGCATGGCCGACCGCGGCGCCAACACGAAGCGCGGTGATCCTGGCGGACCCGGCCGACCCATACTACGTCCTGGCCCAGGAGATCGCCCGGCGCGAGGCCCTGCCCCTGGTCACTTCTGCGAACGAGGCCCTGGCCGGCGACCCGGCCTTCTTGCTCTGGGTCGTGTCGCCGGCCCGGCTATCGGATCAAGCTATCGTCGCCTTCAGCCAGGCGTTGCGCGACCGGCCTTCAGCTATCGCGGTGGGGATCATCTCCGGCTCCACGCTGGAAGCCGCGCGCGCGTTGTGGCAGCGCGCCGCGCAGGCCAGGGGGCAGCGGGTCGTGTCGGTCAACGCGGCGAATCCGTCGGGGCGCATCGCCCCCAACGTCACGGTCTGGAGCGGCGAAACGCCCAGCGTCCAGCCGCTCACCAAAGACAACCTGCTCCGCAGCCTGCAAGCCGCCGACTACCTGACCTTCACCGGCCACGGCGGGCGCCGGGCCTGGGGTCTGGACGAGGAGACCCAGTTGCGCGTCGCCGACCTCCCTGACCTGCCGCCGGTCGTGGTCGCCACGGCGAGCTGCAACACGTTCCGCATCTGGGAGGGCGAATCCATCGCGCTGGCGTTCACGGACCGGGGCGCGGCGGCCTACGCCGGGTTCGCCTACAGCCCCAACGAAGGCTACCTGATCGGCGAGTTCGACGGCCTGCCGTTCCGCTACACCTGGCCGGACTTTCCCATCGGCGCGGTGGTCCAGGTGCAGAACCACGGCACGCTGCAGGGGTTCGCCAATTTCCCGTACTACTACCTGCTGGGCGACCCGCGCATCGCGCTGCAAGCCGAGACCCCGTATCGCCTAGTGGAAGACCGGCAAGAAGGCGATACGCGAATCTTGACCTACGCTGGCGCGCCGGCCGGCGTCATCCCGGTGCGCATCCCCGACGGCGCGCGCTACGATTTCGTGGACATCCCCGGCGTCACCTCCGCCGGCTACCACGACCTGTTCTACAACAGCCGCCTGCAAATGGCGAACATCGGGGCCGACAAGTACCTCCTGGTCGCGCACCGGGGCGGCGACCTGACCGTGCGCCTGGGCGTCAATCCGCCGTGGCCCTGGCTCGCAGCCGATCTGCTCACCGACTCGCTGGACCACACGTTGATCTACAGCCCGCAGACCGGCGGCGATGCCCTCGCGTTGTGTCCGGCCGGCCTGGCCCTGACCGCGGCGGCCCTGCTGCTGTGGCGGCGGAGGGATTCGGTCCGATTCCTGGTCCCGGCGGCCCTGGCCGGCGTCGGCTTCGCGGCGCTGCACGGCCTGTACGCCCTGGTTCGCCTGGATGCCGTGACCATCACCTCCAAGACGGTGGAGTTCAGCCCGCTGGCCCTGGTCGGCGCGTTCCTGCTGACCGGCGGCGGCGCGTTCCTGTTCCTCTACACCCGGCGGTGGTGGGCCAGGGGGATCGCGCTGCTGATCGCCACGTTCCCGGCCTGGGCGGCCGCCCTGTTCAGCCTGGTGGCCCTCACCATCGTCAACGTGATGTTGGCCGGGGCCGGGCTGGGCGTGAGCCTGTACAACTACCACCTGGGCCTGTTGGCTCTGGTCGCGTTCGTGTTCGAGGGGGTGATTTTGGGAGCGGTGTTCTGGCTGCTGTGCAAATGGATCGTTCGCACTCAGTAGGGGTGGGTTTCGCGTCCGCCCGAAGGAGGGAACCATGAATCGCAAGACCAAAGCGTTGTTGGGCCTATCACATGCCGTCGTTCTGGTGATGGGGCTGGCGGCCGGGCTGACGCTCGGCGGTCTGCTCGGCCTGTACGTACACGCCAGCACGCACCTGAGCGATCTGGAGCATCGGGCAGCTTACTCCACACCGGAACAGGCGATGCAGTCGCTCGTCGCCGAAAGCTACGTGGGCATTCGGAAGATGGAGATCGTGTATGCGAACAGAGAGCTATTCGACGATCTCTGGTTCGTGAAGGTGCACGTTTGGGCTACCGGCCGGGGCGATGGTCAGGGATTCGCGGGCCGCGAGTATGACAACCCGGGGAGCTATTTCCTGCGCCTGAAGAACGGCTGGGTGCTGGTGCCAGAGAGCCGTGGTCCCATCCTCATCGCCCTGGGCAAGTGGCTCTTTGGATTGGCCGGGTAGGGAGGAGGAGCCATGCGCACCTACAGCACTCGCCTCTCGCTGATCCTGCGCCTGCTGCTGGCGATGGTCGCCGTCTACCTGCTCATCGGCCTGGGCTACACTGGCCTGACCCTCTATCTCTACAACGTGCGGAACTGGACCCTGTACGGCGGGTTCTCGTTCCCTCCGCTGTTCTGCTGCGGCGGGTTCCTCCTGGACCTGCTGCTGTGGCCGGTCTACCTGTGGGCCGATTGGATCAACCACGTGGGGATATTCGCCGGCTGGCCGGCGTGAATGCGTAGGGTGAGCTGCGCCCACCGATTCACTGGCGAGCGCAGCCCGCCCTACCTGGTTGCACGGTCGAATCATGATCGAGATCCTGGGCTACATCTTTCGCCGCAAGGCCCGGCTAGTGCTCACGGTGACGGGCATCGCCATTGGCGTCTTTGCGCTGGTGACGGTGGGCAGCATGGCCGAGACCCTGGGCCAAAGCCTGGCCGAGGTCGAGCAGCAGGCTCTGAACATCAGCATCGTGGTCAGGAGGGGCGGGGACCCCAGCCCGGCGGTGGCCCGGCGCATTGACCGCATGCCCGGCGTGGCCGGCCACGTTTTCCGCTGGCAAGGGGGCCTGGAAATAACCGAGAGCGTGGTGCGGATCAGCGTCAATCCCGAAGGCTGCGTGGCGCTGGATTCCAACCTGGAGTCGTATCGCTGCGGCGACCCGACGCTGAAATTGGCCCAGGGCCGCAAGCCGGCCCTGGGCAGCCTGACCGAAGTCGCGCTCGACCATGACCTGGCCGAACGCCGGGGCCTGACCGTGGGCAGCACCATCGTCATCCGCAAACGCGAGTTCCGGGTGGTGGGCATCTACGAGAAGCCGCTGACCGGCAGCGCGGGCCGGTACGCCTACGTCACGATGGAGGCCGCGCAGCGTTTCTGGTGGCCTGACGAGCCGGACTACCGGGGGCAGTTGTCCATCATCCCTCAGCCCGGCGTTGACCCGGAAGACCTGGCCCGGCGCATCGAGGAGGCGGAGCCGGAGGTGGCGGCCCTGTCGCCTCGGCAGCAATTAGAGTCCACCCGGCAGGGCCTGGTGCTCATCACGGCCATCTTTTCCGCCAGCGGCGTCCTGGCGAGCCTGGTGGCCGGCCTGGTGGTGGTGAACACCATGGTCATGGCCGTCCACGAGCGGCGGCGCGAGATCGGCGTCAAGAAGGCCATCGGGGCCAGCGATGGGGACATCGTGGGCGAGTACGCGCTGGAGGCCGGCGTCATTGGCGCGTTGGGCGGGCTGGCCGGCCTGTTCCTGGGCTGGATGACCGTCATCGCGCTCAACAACCTGGCCCGGGCCGCTTTCGACGCCAGCCTGTTCACCCTCACGCCGCGCCTGGCCGTCGCGGCCGTGGCCGGGCCGGCCCTGCTGAGCCTGGTCGCCGGCCTCTACCCGGCCTGGCAGGCCGCCCGCACCGATCCCCTGCGCGCGTTGCGGGGAGACACCGACGGCGGCGCGAACCTGGGCGGGGAGCTGCTGGGGCCGCTCCTGCGCCGCAAGACGCGCACCACGCTGACGCTGCTGGGCATCGCCGTGGGGGTCTTGGCCCTGGTGGTCATCGGCGCGCTGAGCGAATACCTGAACCAGGGCCTGGATTGGGCGGTGGCGCACACGGCCGGCAACATCGGCGTCTACCCCCGAACGGGCGAGCCGTATGGGGCCGACGTGGTCCGGCGACTGCGCCGCGTGCCCGGCGTCCGGGGCCTGAGCTTCACCGGGCCATCCACGTCCATTGACGAAGACGACCTCCAGCACCAGGACGAGCGCGTCATCGGCGTGGCATCCGACCTGGGCGGCATGGAGACTGGCCTGCCGATCCGCCTGGAGCTGCAAGAGGGCCGTTGGCTGACGCCCGACAGCCTGGACGAGGTGGTGGTGGGCTATCTCCTGGCCGAGCGCCGGGGCCTGCGCCTGGGCGACCCCCTGATGATCCGCGAGCATCCCTTCACGGTGGTGGGTATCTGTCGGCGCAACCCGTTTGCGGTGCTCACGGTGTCCCTGGATCGCATGGGGTTCATCACCCTGGAAGCGCAGCGGGCGATCCTGCGCGAGCCGGGCTTGCAGGGCAGCATCCAGGTGTTCACCGACCCGGCCGAGGAGGAGGCCGTGGCCGCGCGCATCCGCGAGCAGTTCCCCGGCCTGCGCCTCAATCCATCGCAGGAGATCGTGGCGCAAATCCGGCAGGCGCTCAACGTCTTTGCCCTGATCCTCTCGTCCAGCGGCGTGCTGGCGGTGCTGGTGGGCGGCCTGGCCGTGATCAACACCATGCTCATGGCCGTGGGCGAGCGCACGCGCGAGATCGGCGTCAAGAAGGCCATCGGCGCGGGGGACGTGGACATCATCGGCGAGGTGGTGTTGGAGGCCGGCCTGCTGGGGGGCCTGGGGGGGTTGACCGGCCTGTTCCTGGGCTGGATGCTCACGGTGGCCGCCAATACGCTGCTCCTGGCCGCCGAGGGCACAGACCTGTTCCTCGTGACGCCTCGACTGGCCGTGGGGGCTATTGTCTTTGCCGTGTTCCTGGGCATGATCGCCGGCGTCTATCCGGCCTGGCGGGCCAGCCGGCTGGACCCGGTGCAATCCTTACGGAGCGAGTAGGGGGAAACATGAAACGTCTTGTTGCCGTCGTCGTCGCGCTCGTGATAGTCGTGGTGCTGGTCTGCGTGGGCGGGAGCCAGCTCGTGGCCGACCAGATGAAATCGGCCGGGGGGCCGCCGCCGGGCGCGCCGACGCCCGTGGTTGGGGCCGGGACGCGGGTGATCCAGGCGCGGGGCTACCTGGAGCCGGCCCGCACGGAGCGCGTGGGCTTTGTGGCCGGCGGACAGGTGGCCCAGGTGCTCGCCCAGGCCGGCGACGCAGTGTCGGCCGGGCAGGTGCTGGCCCGCCTGGACACCGCCGAGATGGAGGCCCAGGTGCGCAAGGCCAGAGACGCCCTGGCGCTCGCCCAGGCCCAACTGCGCCAGGCCCAGGCCCAGGCCGCCCCCAAGGCCGAGGAGATCGAGCTGGCGAAGGTGGAGCTGGAGCGGGCGCAGATCGCGCTCCGGCAGGCCCAGGCCGCCTACGACCGCATCGCCTGGCGCGGCGACGCGGCTCTCTCGCCGGAGGCCGGGGCGTTGGAGCAGGCCACACTAAACTACCGCGCGGCCCAGGCCACCTACCGGCTCAAGATGCGCCAGCCCAAGGACTCGGACTTTGAGGTTTATGAGTGGCAGGTGAAGCAGGCCGAGACCAACCTGGCCCTGGCCGAGGCGGAGCTGGGCAAGGCCGAGCTGCGCGCGCCGTTCGCTGGCACAGTGACGCAGGTGGACGTGGTGGTCGGCGGCCTGGTGGGCGCCGGCGCGCCGGCCTTCGTCCTGGCGGCCGGGATGCAAGTCCAGGCCACGGATTTGGACGAGGAGGGCGTCGCCGTCATCCAGGTGGGGCAGCCGGTGACCATCACCGTCCTGGCCTTCGAGGACAAGGTGCTCACCGGCGTGATCCGGCGCATCGCGCCCCAGGCCACAAAGCTCGCCAGCGGCGACGTGGTTTTTCCGGTGTTCATTGACCTGGACCGGCCGGATGAGTCGCTGCGCTGGGGGATGACCGTGCGGGTGCGGTTCCGGTGACGAATCTACGAATGTACGAATGTACGAATGTACGAATGTACGAATAGGGATGGGGAGCAACGCAGTGGGCGCGATTGTGGAGACGCGGGGGTTGACGCGGGTCTACCGGATGGGCCGGGTCGAGGTGCGCGCGCTGGACGGCGTGGACTTGACCGTGCAGGCCGGGGAGTTCCTGAGCGTCATGGGGCGGTCCGGCAGCGGCAAGAGCACGCTATTGCACCTGCTGGGCTGCCTGGACCGGCCCACGGCCGGCTCTATCACCCTGGACGGCGTGGACGTGACCCGGCTCCGCAAAGGCCAGCTCACCCGCGTCCGGCGGCACAAGGTGGGCTTTGTCTTTCAGCAGTTCAACCTCATTCCCACGCTCACGGCCCTGGAGAACGTGATGCTGCCGCTGCGTTACGCCGGCGTGGGCGGCCGGGAGCGCCGCCGCCGGGCCACGGAGGTCCTGGAGCAGGTGGGCCTGGGCGACCGGCTCAAGCACCAACCCACGGAGATGTCCGGCGGCGAACAGCAGCGCGTCAGCCTGGCGCGCGCCCTCATCAACCGCCCGGCCATCGTCCTGGCCGACGAGCCGACCGGCGAACTGGACACGCAGACGGCGGCGGCCATCGTGGGCCTCATGCGCGAGCTGAACCAATCGGCCGGGCAGACGTTCATCGTCGTCACCCACGACCCGCTGGTGGCCCAACGCACGGACCGGATCGTCTATCTGCAAGATGGCCGTGTGTTGCGGGAAGAGCGCGTGGAAAAATTAGAAATTAGAAATTGACAATTGACAATTAGAATGGAGGTCAACTCATGACAACGACGACTTCGCACGTTCCCCCCTCGCAGGTCAAGCCCCCGCAGAGCCGGTTGGGCCTCATTGGCCTGCTGTTCCGGCTCTCCGTCATCGCCCTGGCCCTGTTGGCGTTGAGCTTTGTCACGCTCATCGTGGGCCAGGCCGCGATCTACAAGGTCCAGCCCTACGAGCGTGGCCTGCACATGAGCGGCGGCGTGTTCGTTGGGATAGACTACCCCGGCTGGCACGTGCAGATTCCCCTCTGGGACACCGTGATCATCGTAGACGTGCGTGAGCGGCAAGGTTATGTGGAAAAGATCCAGGCCCTCACGTCCGACGAGGTGACGATGCTCGTCTCGCTCCAATACACGTATCTGGTCACCGACCCGCAACGGTACGTCTTTGAGGTCAGCGACCCGGATCGCATCCTCTTTGAGTTCGTGCAGGGCCGGCTGCGCGACGTGCTCAACACCAAGACCATGTCGGAGCTGATGCACAACCGGGCCGGCATCAGCCAGGACGTGCTGACCGCGCTCAAGGACAAAGAGGCGCGCTATGGCATCCAGTTCATCACCGTGCAGGTGCAGAGCGTCTACCCGCCGGCCGAGGTGGAAGCGGCCATCAAGGACAAGATGGTGGCCGAGCAGCGCAAGGCCACGGCGCAGACCGACGCCGAACGGACCCGGATCGCTGCCGACGCCAAGTACTACGAGGCTCAGAAGACCGTGGACGCCGAAGCCTATCGGATCACCAAGTCCGCGGAGGCCCAGCGCGCCGCCGCCAAGGCCATGCTTTCGGAACTACAACCCTACGGCGACCTGGGCAAGAAATACCTGGACTATCTGATGGTGCAGGAGCTAAAGGAGAACAGCAAGTGGATATTTGGCGGCAGCGGCACGCCGATCATTGACTTGCGTGGCGAGGATCAGGCTCCGCCTGCTCCCACACCCGTACCATAGGATTGGGCTTTGGGGGTTGGGGTTTGGGCTTTGCCATTGGAGATGTTGTGATGAAACGAATGATCATCCTGGTCATCGCGCTCACGTTTGGTTTGTGCGGCACGTGCAGTCTGCTGGGCGTGGCGCTGACCAGCGACCCCGGCCCGTACCCGGCCGCGGCCCTGCGCGAGCTACGCATCTATGCCTACCGGGACTGGCAGAGCGCTGGCGTCTACCTGCACCCCGGCGACGTCTTCTCGATAGAAGCCAGCGGCGAGTGGAGCTACACGCCCGGCGAGTTCCATGGTCCCGATGGGCACCCCCGTTACCCGGCGCCAAGCTTTTACCCGATCCCGAACGTGCGCGGGGGCTGTCTCATCGGGCGCATCGGCGAGGAGGGCCAGGTATTCCTGGTGGGCAGCCGCTATCGCAGCACCGCCCACACCGAGGGCCTGCTCTACCTGCGCATCAACGACGACATCCTCTCGGACAACGTGGGGTGGATGCGGGTGGAGGTGACGGTGCACTCCCCGACGCCCGCGCCCGGCGACCAATCGCCCGCCCCGATCAAGACCCTCGACACGCGGTCGGATAGCCCATAGTCGAGCGGGAGGCGGATCGAGTTCAGCGGGTGCGCGTGACCTTTTGCAACCGGCGCGGGCGGTCCGGGTCCAGGCCCCGGGCCTCCGTCAGGTGCAGGACGAAGAGCTGTCCGGCCACCACGGCGGTGACCGGCGACAGCCACTCCGGCACGTTGCCGGGCAAGCCCAGCGCCATTTGGCCCAACGATAGCAGCGCCCCATCGTCGCTGATGACCAGCAACTCGGCGCCGGCGTCCCGCAGTTCCTGGGCCAGGGCGCGCACGTTGTCCAATGTGGCCCCGGTGGGGGCGATGACGAGCGCCGGCAGGTCTCGCTGGACCATCGCCACCGGCCCGTGCAGGAAATCGGCCGGGGAATATGGCTCGGCGGCGATGTAGGTCAGCTCCTTGAGTTTGAGGGCGATCTCGAAGGCCGTGGCATAGTTGTAGCCCCGGCCCAGCACCACACAGCGGGTCGCAAAGCGCCAACGGATGGCGGCGGTCCGGGCCGCTGCGTCGAGTTGCAAGGTCTGGGAGACCAGGCCGGGGAGTTGGGCCAACTCGGCCAGCCGGTCCGCGGCCCCGGCCAGGCTGGCCGCCAGGAGGGCCAGGGCCGTCAGGCTGGCGGTGTAGGTCTTGGTGGCGGCCACGCTGCGCTCCGGGCCGGCGTGCAGAAGCAGACGATGCCCGGCCGCGGCGGCCAGTGGCGAATCCGGGTCGTTGACGACGGCCAGGGTCAGCGCGCCCTGCCGCTGGCCCTCTGCCACTACCGCCACCACGTCCGGCGATTGGCCGGACTGGGAGATGCCCATGACCAGCGCATCGCCCAGGCGCGGCGGGGTTCCGTACAGGGTGAACAGCGAGGGGGTGGCCAGGCCCACCGGGAGCCGGTTCAACGCGCCAAACAGGTATTGGGCGTAGCGGGCCGCGTTGTCCGAAGTGCCCCGGGCGGCGATGACCACGTGCTGCACGCCGCGCGTGCGTATGGCTTCAGCGAGTTGTTGGACCGCCTCGCGCTCCGCGTCGAGCAGGCGTTGGAGCACAGCGGGTTGTTCGTGTATCTCGTGGGCCAGTTGGCTCATGTTACCTCCAGTCCGGTCGGTCAACGCCGACCGGTCTTTTTGTAGATGTCTACGACGTCGCGGAGCATGGCGGCGGCGGTCGGCAGGGGCGTCTCCTCCACGATGGCGGCCGAGATGACGCCGCAGATGTCCGTGTGGTAGACGATGCCCATCTGCTGGGGGCCAAGTTGGGCCAGCGGGTGGGTGGCGTCCAGCCCGGTGGGGCGCACGCTGAGCCGATAGCCGTCGTTTTCCCGTTGCGCCGTCGCCACGAGCTTGACCCGTTGGCCCCTGGCGGCGGCCCGGCGCAGCGTCTCGGCGGTGATGCCGGTGATCCCCTCGATCTCCACGTCGGCCAGCCGTGCCGGAACGCCGAGCACGCTGTTCGCCAGGATGACCAGCTTGTTGGCCGCGTCCCAGCCCTGCACGTCCAGGCTGGGGTCGGCCTCGGCGTGGCCGGCGGCCTGCGCCTGGGCGAGCGCCTCCTGGTAGCTCAGCCCGTCGTCGGCCATGCGCGTGAGGATATAGTTGGTGGTGAGGTTGAGGACGCCTTCCAGCCGGTGGATCTCGGCGGCGGCCAGATCACGCTGGCCCAGGTTGATGGCCGGAAGCCCGCCGGCTACCGTAGCGTCGAAGCGAAGCTGCACGCCGTGGGCCTCCGCCAGGGCCATCAGCCGGGGATAGGCCAGCACCAGCGGGGCCTTGTTGGCCGTGACCACGTGCATCCCCCGGCGCAGGGCCGCTTCAATGCAACCCAGCGCCGGCTGGCCGTCCGTCAGGTTGCCCGGCGACGCCTCCAGCAGCAGGTCGGCCGCGGTGGTCTGCACCATCTCCAGCCCCGTGAGGCCCGGCCGCCCCCAACCGGGGGCACTCGCCACGCCCCGGCCTTCGGCCTTGAGCCGCACGAGCTGCGCCGGGTCCAGGCCCTCCGCGCAGATGGCCGCGCCGGACGTGTCGGCCACGCCCACCAGGGCCAAATCCAGTCCCAATCGCGCGCGCAGCATCTCGCGCTTGCGGACCAATAGCTCCAGGAAGCGCCGGCCCACGTGGCCGACGCCGATGAGCAGGAGACGTTGATGTTGTGGGCTTGTGTTCATCATCGCACCTCTGTCCAGAGCAAGACCGCCGATCACAGACGACGGACGACGGTCGGCCGTCAGCGGCCGTGTACGATCAGCACGCCGGCTCCGTCAATCTCACTGCGCTTGAGGGCCAGCAGGGCCTCGTTGGCCTGTTCCAGCGGGAAGGTCTGCACGGTGGTGCGGATGGGGATCTCGGCGGCGGCCTGGAGCAGCTCCCGGGCGTCCTGGGGGGTGAAATTCGCCACGCTGCGCACCGTGCGCTCCCAATAGAGCAGGTCGTCGTAGTTCAGTTCCGGGATGGGGGTCATGGTGACGCCGGCCAGGGCCAGCGTGCCGCCCCGGTCCAGCGTCCGCAGGGCCGCCGGGACGAGCCGCCCGGCCGGGGCAAAGATGATGCTGCTGTGCATTCTGGCTGGCGGGTCGTCCTCCGCGCCGCCGGTCCAGACGGCCCCCAGCTCCCGGGCCAGCCGCCGATGCCCGGCGCTGCGGGTGAACACATAGACCTGGCAACCCCAATGCCGCGCCACCTGGATGGTCACGTGCGCCGAGGCCCCAAAGCCATAGAGGCCCAATCGCTGGCCGGGCTGTACCGCGCTGAGGCGCAGCGCCCGGTAGCCGATGATGCCAGCGCACAGCAGCGGCGCGGCCTCGATGTCGGAGAACCCCGCCGGGATGGGGTAGGCGAAATCCTGGGGCACCACCATCGCCTCGGCGTAGCCGCCGTCGGCGTGCAGGCCGGTGAACCGGGCCTGGTGGCACAGGTTCTCCAGGCCGCGTTGGCAGAACTCGCATTCGCCGCAGGCCCAATAGAGCCAGGGCACGCCTACCCGTTGGCCCGGCTCATAGCGCGTCGCGCCGGGTCCCCTTTCCTCCACCACCCCCACCGCCTGGTGACCGGGCACCAGCGGCAAGCGGGGCAGCTTCAGGTCGCCCTCCACGGTGTGCAAATCGGTGTGGCAGATGCCGCAGGCGTGCACCCGCAGGCGGATCTCGCCGGGGCCGGGCTGGGGCGTGGGCCGTTCCGTCAATTCCAGCGGCCGGTCCTCCACGGGCGCCGTCGCGCGCAACAGCATCACTTTCATGATACCCTCCTTTGCAGGTCCTCGAACAGCGGCCTCTTTTCTGCCGAGTACCGGAAGTAGAGATACATGTCCACGGCGACCATGCTGGCGTTGACGGCGTAGAGCAGCGTGACCCAGTCGGGGTTATAAAGCACCTTGTGGACGATGCCGCACAGGTAGCCCGCGATGATCAAGCTCATAAAGACCGGGCTTTTGCCGGCCACCAGCCGGGTGCGCAGGGCCTTGGCGATGGAGATGGGCCAGCTCACGCCGAAACACAATAGCATGACGATCTCAAAGATGCTCATGGATATACTCCTGCAGCGAGACCCTTCGGGTTTTGGCAACCCGAAGGGTCTCAGAAAGCCATCTCCAGCAGCGCCGCCGGGTCCAGGGCCAGGTCTCGGGTGACCCGCACCACGTTGGGCAGGCGGGCAAACTCGCGCGGGTCGAGGGTGGTGGCGACGGCGACGGCCGGCATTCCGGCCCGGCGCGCCGCCTCCAGGCCCATGAGCGAGTCCTCGAACACCAGGCAGCGCGCCGGGGTCATGCTCAGCGCCTCGGCCGCAGCCAGGAACAGGTCCGGGTGCGGCTTGCCGCGCGCCACCCGGTCCGCGCCGATCACCGCCTGAAAATGCCCGTCGAGGCCCAGGCCGCCCAGCACGAAATCAATGTTCGCGCGCGGGGCCGAGGTCGCCAGGGCCAGGGGAATGCCCAGACGATGGGCGTCTTGCAGGAACTCGTCCAGGCCGGGCACCGGCCGCAGGTGCGGGCGATACAGCTCGCGGTACAGCGCCTCCTTGCGCTCCGCGTAGGCGGCGATCTGCTCATCGGTCAGGTCCGCACCCACCAACTCGCGCAACGTCTCCGCGTTGGTCTTGCCGACCATGCGGCGGATGAACCCGGCTTCCGTGATGGGCACGCCCAGTTCGGCGAGCAGGGCCAGCCAGGACCGGACGTGGAACGGGATATTGTCCACGATGGTCCCGTCCATGTCCAGGATGAACGCGGCGGATGGATTCATGTTACCTCGTCATCACGTAACACAGGTTCTCCCCGCCGGGGTTCACGGGCCAGGTCAGGCCATGCCAGCGTCATCCGCCGGGCCGGCGTTGCCCCGGCAACCAGCGCAGAAACGGCAGGCTCAGCAAGGGGACGACGGCGCTAAAGACAAAGGCCGCTCGCAGGCCAAACGCATCGCCCAACGCGCCCCAGGCCACCACCCCGACCGACTGAATGATAAAGCTCACCGCCATGTACGCGCCGTTCGCCAACGCCCGCTTCTCTGGGAAGCTCTCTTGCACCAGGGCCATCATCACCGGCGTCACCGCCAGCAGGGTAAAGCCCATCGCCAGCAAGAGGGGCCACTGCGCCCATCCGCTGACCAGGAGAAAGATGAACATGAACAGGGGGGTCGTCGTCATCGAGGCAAACAGGACAGCCCGGCGGCCCAGCCGGTCACTCAGCGCGCCGCCCAGCAGCGCGCCGCCCACGCCGGCCGCCTCCAACACGGCCAGGGACACGCCAGCGAGCCAAAAGTCCGCGCCTTCCGCGCTCAGGAACACCGGCAGATAGGTGGTGAGGGCCGCGCTCATGAAGGACCGGGCCAGCAGCAGCCCGGCCAGGGGGATCAGCAGCGGCCCCATGCGTCGCAGAGCCGGCCACACGGCCTGGCCGGGGCCGACGGCCGACCGCCGCTCCGGCATATCCTTGAAGCGCACGTACAGAACCAGGGAGACCAGCAATCCGCCGAGCATGAGCCAGGGCGTGCCGGGCAGGGTGAGGACGGCCACCGCGCTGACGATGATCACCGGCCCCAGGGTCCGGCCCAGTTCGCCGCCCACCATCCAGAAGCCCATGCCCCGGCCCAGCCGCCGGCCCGATTGATTGCCCACCAGCACCGGTCCCACGGCGTGCATCGCCGCCGAGCTGAGGCCCACCACCACCAGGAACAACGCCAGCACCGCATAGTTGGGCGCGATCCCCAGCAGGCTCATCATCGCCGCGGTCACCGCCGGGGCCAGGATGACGAAATAGCGCAGGCTCACCCGGTCGGCCAGATGGCCGATGGCCGGCTGCAACAGTGACGGCCCCTGCATAAACACCGACAGCAGCCCGGCCTCGGTCACGGACAGCGACAGCCTGGCGATGAGCAACGGCAGCAAAGGCGGCAGGAACGCGGTATAGGTGTCATGCACCCAGTGCATGATGGAGAGCAGGATCACCGCGCCGGTTTGAAACCGCCCGGCGTCCGCGCACCGGGGGGGAACTATGGCCCCTGGTCCCGACGCGCCCTTGACAGCGCCATCTATCATCGGCATAATACCCTCATAAGGGCGTATTATAGCAGATGTAGCCGGGCCGACAAGTGCCCCGGCCCAGGCCGCCGGCCCGCGAGCGATCCGGGGTCAATGGGCAGCGGTCTCGGCAGATGGAGTACCGGCCCTGTTCTCCCCACGCCGATCATGCGACGAGGCCCCGGCTCACCGAGCCAGGGCCTCGTTCGTGTGCGCAGCCCCGGCTCGGCCCGCCGGGGCTGCGGCGTTCCAGGGTTACCCGAAGCACGTCCAATGCTCGCCGGGTTCTTCCCGGCACACGAAACCGATCTCGATGCGCGGCAGGACCTCCACCGGGTACCCCCAGCTCCGCAGCACCACCAGCAGCGTGCGTCGCATGGCCTCGCACAGGCCCCTGGCCCGGGCCTCCTGCAAGGCCGCCGCGTCCGCGAACGCAAACCATATCGCCAGGTGCCCGGGATGGACGTGGGGCGCGCCGTAAAAGACATAGTCCACGACCGGCGGGGACAGTTCCTGGCAGGAACGCAACACGCAAAAGATGGCCCGCCGCACGATGCCCGTGTACCGCGCCCGCAACTCATCCTCTCTTCCGCGATGCTCCACGTACATGTCTGTCGTCCTCCGCCCCCCGATTTCGTCAGAACACGATCAACACCCGCTCGTGATCGCCCAATTCACGGTACAGCGCATTCAACTGCTCCATGCTCTCGGCGGTGAAGGTGATCGTGACGGCAAGATACTTGCCAGCCTTGCTGGCCCGGCTGCGGACGGCCCACTCGGCCGATTCGGGCGCGTGCCGGCGAGCGATAGCGGCGACGAGCGCCTCAAAGTCGTCCGCATTCTCGCCGATCACCTTCAGCGGGAAAGAACAGGGAAACTCGAACAAGGTCTCGGCGGAATAGGGTGCAGGGTGCGATCTCATGGGCGCATGATACCACGTGACAGTTCGCCCGTCAAGGGTGCGGGAGCTTTCCAATCCGCCCCATTGATGATATAATGAGAGGCAGGCGGGGCGCCTGCGTGGATGAGGGCGCGTCCACAAAGGTGGACGCCCGGCAAGCCCTCCAGGTGCGACCCCGGTCGCTAGAGTTGACACAGATGGACGCCAATACCCCAGAGGAGGACATCCATGCAGCAGTCAGGCCAGGAGCGATTGGGCTTTCACGTCTCGCGCCCGGCGCGGGACCATTATCAGTTCGACCGGTCATTGTTTTCCCGGCGCGGCAACGTGGCCCTGCCCAACTTTGCCGCCGCACGGCGCTTTGCCCAGCAGATGAACCGCAAGCGCGACCTGGTTCATTTCCCGGAGCAGGCCGTCCGGGCCGGGCAGGTTAACGCCGCCGCCCTCATCGAGGAGATCCTGCACCACGTGGCCGGGCTGTACCGCGCGCAGGTCCACCCGGAGACGGTGGCCGAGGCCCTGGCCTGGCTGGATGAGGACCTCGGCCCGGCGGTCGTGGACGCGGCCCTGCGCCGGTTTGCGGATGTGTTTCCGCCGCAGGCCGTCTATGAGCGCGAGACCACCATTGACGAGTACCTGATCGGCGAGACCGATGGCATCCCCAACCGCCAGGTCCTGCTGGAAGAGCTGCTGATGCTCTGGCTGGCCGACGTGAACCCGGCCTTTGCGCCGTTCCAGGAACTCATTGACGACGATCCCCTGGCCAAAGAGACCGCCTACCCCCAGGTCATCGCTGGCCTGCGTGAGTTCTTTGACCAGCAGCCCCCCTTCGGGCCGCAGAACCAGAACCTGGTGGACATGCTGCGCAGCCCGGCCATCGCCGTACCCCATTCCCTGGCCGGGCAACTCGAATACATCCGCGAGCACTGGGGCTACTTGCTGGGGACCTACCTGTATCGCCTGCTCAGCAGCCTGGACCTGATCCGCGAGGAGGAAAAGGCCACCTTTATGGGGCCGGGGCCAGCCCGGGTCTACGAGTTCGGCGAGCTGCTGTTCGAGCCGGAACGGTTCAGCCCGGATAGGGACTGGATGCCCCGGCTGGTGCTCCTGGCCAAGAATACCTACGTGTGGCTGGACCAACTCTCCAAACGCTACCAGCGCCCCATCGCCCGCCTGGACCAGATCCCCGACGAGGAGCTGGACACGCTGGCCCGGTGGGGCATCAGCGGGCTGTGGCTCATCGGCCTGTGGGAGCGCAGCCCGGCCTCCCGGCGGATCAAGCAACTGTGCGGCAACCCGGAGGCCGTGGCCTCGGCCTACTCCCTGTACGATTACCAGATCGCCGCCGATCTGGGCGGCGAGGCCGCGTACCAAAACCTGCGCGAGCGGGCCTGGCGACGCGGCATCCGCATGGCCAGCGACATGGTCCCCAACCACGTGGGCATCACCTCCCGCTGGGTCATCGAGCACCCCGACTGGTTCATCGCCCTGGACCACAACCCCTTCCCCTCCTACACCTTCAACGGGCCGGACCTCTCGGAGGACCCCCGGGTGGGCATCTACCTGGAGGATCACTACTACGACCGCTCCGATGCGGCGGTGGTGTTCAAGCGCGTGGATCGGTGGTCCGGCCGCGAGCAGTACATCTACCACGGCAATGACGGCACCTCCATGCCCTGGAACGACACGGCCCAACTGAACTACCTCCTGCCGGAGGTGCGCGAGGCCGTGATCCAGACCATCCTCCACGTGGCCCGGCAGTTCCCCGTCATCCGCTTTGACGCGGCCATGACCCTGACCAAGAAGCACTATCAGCGGCTGTGGTTCCCGGAGCCAGGCACCGGCGGGGCCATCCCCACCCGCGCCGAATACGGCCTCACCCGCGAGCAGTTCGACGCCGCCATGCCCCAGGAGTTCTGGCGCGAGGTGGTGGACCGCGTGGCGGCCGAGGCCCCCGACACGCTGCTCCTGGCCGAGGCCTTCTGGCTGCTGGAGGGCTATTTCGTCCGCACGCTGGGCATGCACCGGGTCTATAACAGCGCGTTCATGCACATGTTGCGCGACGAGGACAATGCCCGGTATCGCTCGGTCATGAAAAACACCCTGGAGTTCGACCCGGAGATCCTCAAGCGTTTCGTGAACTTTATGAACAACCCGGACGAAGAGACTGCCGTGGCCCAGTTCGGCAAGGGCGACAAGTACTTTGGCATCTGCATCATGATGGCGACATTGCCCGGCCTGCCCATGTTCGGCCACGGTCAGGTAGAAGGGTTCGCGGAAAAGTACGGCATGGAGTATCGCCGGGCCTACTGGGACGAGCACCCCGACGAATACCTGGTGCGCCGGCACGAGCGCGAGGTCTTTCCCCTGCTCCACCGCCGCCATCTCTTCGCCGAGGTCCGCGATTTTCTCCTGTATGACTTTGTTGCGCCAGAGGGCCACGTCAACGAGGACGTGTTCGCCTATTCCAACCGCGCCAGCGACCCCCTGACGGGGACAGGCGAACGCGCGTTGGTGGTCTATCACAACAAGTACGCCACGGCCCGGGGCTGGGTCCGCACCTCCGTGGCCTACTCGGCCAAGGGCGGGCCGGCCGATGAGCGGACGCTAATCCAGAAAAGCCTGGGCGAGGGCCTGGGCCTGCACCGCGACCCGGCCTATTTCTGCATCTTTCGGGACCACCTCACCGGCCTGGAATACATCCGCAACAGCCAGGAGCTGTGGGAGAAGGGCCTGTACGTGGAGCTGGAGGCCTACAAGTGCCACGTGTTCCTGGATTGGCGGGAGGTGCCGGACAACGAGTGGCATCAATACGCCCATCTGGCCGCCTACCTGGACGGGCGCGGCGTGCCGTCCATCGAAGAGGCCCTGCGCGAGGTGTTCTTGCAGCCGGTGCATGGCCCCTTCAAGGAGCTGGTCAACGCCGGGCAGTTCCGCTGGCTCATCCAGCATCGCGTGGCCGAGCCGGACGTGGTGGCGGACCTGGCGCCGGTGCTGGACGAGGTGGAATGGAAAGCGGTACGCCTGCTGCGGGAGATCCGGCAACTCGTTGGCGGCAGCGGCGACGAGGCGGCGATAGCGCGGGAGATGCGAAACAAGCTGGCGGCCATACTGCAACTGCCAGTTCTGGATAGTCGGTTCCCGCTGCCGCGCTCGCGCAAATATCGGGCCGCCCTCAAGCTCGTGCGTGAGCACCTGGGCGACGATGCGGCCACCTGGGGCACGCTATTGGGCTGGCTGTTCACCCACGAGCTGGGGCGCGCCATTGGCGAGGCGGATCACGTGGCGCAGAGCCGGGGCTGGCTCGACGAGTGGCTGCTGGGGCGATTGCTGGCCGGCGCGCTGCAAGACCTGGGGTTAGATGAGGGGGCCGCCGGACACGCCGTCCGCGTGGTCAAGCTGCTCATCAATCAGCAACGGTGGTTCGAGGTGGAGGCGACCCCAGCGACCAGGAAGGACCGTGCCTATCGCGTCCTGGAATCCTGGCTCCAGGATGAGGACGTGCGGGGGTTCCTGCAGGTTAACCGCTATCGGGACGTGTTGTGGTTTAACAAAGAGGCTTTTGAGGAATTGCTGGGGTGGATGTTGACCCTGGCGACCGTGCAGATCAGCGCCGCGCGTTCGGCAGAGGCGGTGGCGCCGGCCCTCGTCGCTTGCTACGACGTGATCCAGCGGTTGCAGCGGGCGGAAAAGGGGTCGGGCTATCAGGTGGCCCGGCTGCTAGAGATCGTGAAAAGCTGAGGCTCTACGCAGATTCGTGGGGTAGCGGGCGGTTGAAACCGCGCCTGGGAGGGCGTGGCTCTCCTGCTCGCGGCAGGTCCTGCTTGCGGCGGCTATGTCGCCCGCCGCCCTGTACGGACTCGCGGCGGGTATGTTACCCGCCGCCCTGCTCGCGGGTGTATGTCGCCCGCCGGTCGGCCCGGCTGCGGAACCCGTATCCCACCCCCCGGCGATTGACCACGTATTGCGGGGATGGGGGTACACCCTCGATCTTGCGTCGCAAGGCATTCACGTACACTTTGAGCTGGCTCTTGGGAGTGGCCACGTCCTCAGGAAACAAGGCGGCCATCAGGGCCTCGTAGGGCACGATCTCGTCGGCGTGCCGCACCAGCATAGCCAGCAGCGTCCACTCCTTGCGGGTGAGCTGGATCGGCCGGCCGTTTTTGTTCACCTGGCCCCGGGCCTGATCGATCTGCAGGATGCCATCGTCATAGTACACTGGCGCAGGCAGTTGCGTCGGTGCGGCACGGCGGAGAACGGCTTTGACGCGCAGAACCAGCTCCTCTATATCGAAGGGCTTGGTCACATAGTCATCGGCGCCCAGGCTCAACCCCTGCAAACGGTGGGCCAACTCGCGCCTGGCCGTGAGCATGATGATGGGCACGTCCATCGTCTCGCGAACGCGCCGACAGACCTCCCAGCCGTCCCAGCCCGGCAGCATGATGTCCAGCAACACGAGATTGGGTCGCATGTCGTAGATGCATTGCAACCCGGTGGGGCCATCGTAGGCTGCGCGCGTTTCGTACCCCTCTGCCTGCAAGGCGATGCTTACCAGGTTCACCAGGACGGGGTCGTCATCAATGATCAGGATACGGACCCGCTCCATCTGGCTACTTCTCCGGCCCGGCTGCCGGGCGCGTAGGGGGAGTGCTGCGCGGCAAGGTGAAACAGAACTGATTGCCCGGGCGGTATTCCTCATCCACCCAGATCTGCCCGTTGAATGCTCGGACCAGCGAGCGGGCGATGTACAGGCCCAGGCCCAGCCCATAGACGGACCGCGCATCCGAGTTGTCTATGCGATAGAAACGCTGAAAGATCAGTTCCCGCTGATCGGCCGGGATGACCGGCCCCTCATCAATCACGGCCACCAACACCTGGTCGGGGTCTCGGGGCGACAACCGCACGGTGATCGCGCCCTGGGGGCGCGAGTACTTGACGGCGTTGTCCAGCAGGTTGTTCAGGATGATGTGAATCTTGTCCGCGTCCCCCAGGACCCACAGGGCTGGCTCGTCGGTGGTCAACATGCGGAACACCCGGCGCGGCTCTCGTGCCTGGAACAGGTGCACCAGGTCCTGCACCAGAGGGGGCAGATACAGGGCCGTGATCCGCAAGCCGCGGATACTGGTCTCGAACTCGGCCGATTCCTCCACGCTTTGGACGAGCTGGTCCAGGCGGTCGCACTGGGCGGCGATGATGCGGGCCAGGTTCGCGCGGGTGGCCTCATCCTGCTGGTCTCCCAGCCGGATGATGGTCTGGGCGGCGGCCTTCAGGTTCGTCAAGGGCGTCCGCACCTCGTGCGAGATCATGGCGATGAACTCGTCCTGCAATCGTTCCATCTCGGCCTCCCGCGAGGCGTCCCGGAAGGCCAGGACTCCCCCCAGCACCACGCCGGCGGCGTCCGTCAATGGCCCGGCCACGCTCCAGATGGGGATGTGCTGCCCGCTACGCGCCTGCACGAATGCCGCTCCCAGGCGGGGGTATTCGTAGCGTCGGCTCTGCATCGCCACCAGAAGCGGGCAACTGGTCTCGCACAGCGATTCCCCTGCGGCATCGTGACACTGCAAGACCGCGCGACAATGTTGGCCGACGGCCTCATTCTCCTGCCAGCCAAGCAATCGCGTGGCCGCCGGATTCAGTGACAGCACCGTCAGGTCGCGATCGGTGGTGCACACCCCGTCACCCACGCTCTGCAGGATGATCTCCGTCTTTTGCTTTTCCTCGGCCGCTGTCTGGTAGAGCCGGGCATTGGCGATGGCGATGCTCACCTGCTGCGCGACGGCCTGAGTCAACGCCAGGTCCTCCCCGGTCAACGAACGTTCCTGGCGCAGGCCCAGCCCCAGTATGCCCACCGGCTCGTCGCGGGAGATCAGGGGCACGATGCAACAGGCTTGCAAGCCCGCGTCGCGCAGCGACCCGTCACCCCACGCCGGCGGGACTGGCCGGCCATCGTCCATCACGGCGGGCAACGCAAGGAGCAGTTGTTGAACGTCTCCTGGCGAGAGCCGGGTCAGGGACTCCAGGAGCGGGGGCGCGATCTGGTGGCTGACCGCTGGGGTGAGCCGGCCGCCTCCATCCAACAGCGCGATCAGGCCCGCGTCAAAGCGCGTGCTGCTCAGCGTGCACGTCAGCGCGCGGTCGAGCATCTCGTCCAGGTTCAGGGTGCTGTTCACGGCCTCGGCGATGGCGTGCAGGATGGTCAATTCCCGGACCCGGCGGCGTAACCGTTCGTCGGTCTCTTCCCATAGCCGCGCGTTCTCAATCGCCTGGGCGGTCTGGCGAGCCACCAGGCGCAGCATCTCCACTTCCGGCTCCGGCACATCGGGACGTTGCGTGCCCACGACCAATAACCCGATCAGGTCCAGGCCCGTGTACAGCGGGATCAGCACATACACCTGAGTCTGGCTGATCTGGCGGGCCAGGGCGGCCTGTTCTGGCCCCCACGTCACGCCGGGCAGATCCCATAGCTGGCGAAGCTTCTGGATCCGTCCCTGACGGATGGCCCGGATCACCGGATGTTGCTCATCCCGCAGATCTAACATCACCCCTTCGACCGGCTGACCGAGCTGCTCCTGGATCCGTTCCTGCGTTTGCGGTTCCACGTGGGAATAGATGAACGCCCGGATCGCGGTGCGCGTCTCGTCCACCAGGCCCACGGCGGCGGTAGAATAGGCCCCACTTTGGAACAGGCCGGAGAGCACCCGTTGCAGGACCTCGCGGAGAGCCAATCGGCCGGTGAGCGAGGCGCCGGTCTCTTGCCAGGCGGCCAGTCGCCGATTGGCCTCTTGTAGTTCCGCCACCATCTGGGTGGCCCGGGCATACAGTCGGGCATTGGCGATGGCGATGCTGGCCTGGTTGGTCAGGCTGACCAGCCAGGCGATCTCGCGCTCGTCGTAGCCGCGATGACCGGCGGGGGCGCCCAGGGCGATCCACCCCAGCAATTCGTCACCTCGGGCCTGCAGCGGGATCACCAGCTCTGGCTGTAACCGCTCGACCAGGGCGCGCTCTTCCGCGGACAACTGTTCCAGGGCATTCATCCATTGGTGGGGTCCCAAGAAATCGCCACCCCGCATCCGCTGCGCCAACGCTCCGTGGGCCGCCAATGCCAATTCCTGGACATCGCGGGTCAGCCCGGCGCTCCTGACCACCCGGTATGCCTGGTCCTCGTCGGTGCGCAACACCAAGGCCACGCGCGTTTGGGGAAACAGGGCCATGAGCTGGTATATCAGCGAATCCAGGAGGGAGGTCAGATCGCGCAGGGAGACCAACTCGTGGCCAAAGGATTCCAGGGCCGCGTACAACTCTGCGCTGCGCCGGTCCAGCCGGTATTCCAGGTGACGTTGGATGTATCGCCGCATCGGCTCAAAGAGGGCGGCGGTCATCAGCGCCGCCACGAGCAGCGCCACCTCATGTACGCGCTCGACCATGACGAGCGATAGCAGGCTATGAGCCAGGACATCGGCGAGCACCAGGACGGCGGTACTGGCCCCCAACAGCAGGCCGAGCGTCAAGCCTTGTTTGACGGCCACCCGCACGCCCAGAAACTGATAGCGCAGCACCACGTAGGCGATGGCCACCGGCTCGGTGAGGGCCGCCACCGCCGCCAGCCGAGGCTCGAAGGTGTGCAGCCCTTGCCAGAGGGCCAGCAACACCACCGTGGTCACCGGAAACGCGCCCAGGAACAGAAAGGTGACGGCGCCCCGGTAGCGGTCACGGGCCGCACCCTGGGGCAGTTGGCGATAGGTCAGGGCGAACAAGATCGCGGTGATGAGGAGACCCAGGGCCTGGTTGCCCAGGATCAGGCGGTACAAGGGGACGTTCCATTCGTTCACCAGCAGCGCGCTCACCGCCCCGGCCAGGCCCAGGACTATGCTGAGCAGGCAATATCCCAGGTGCCATCGCCATAGTGGGCCGCGCCTCCACCGGTCATGGGGCAAGGAGACGATCAGGTTGGAGAACAAACAGGGGACGAGCACGCTCAACGCCAGCCGCCGCAAGGCCGCGTACCACGGGTCCACAAACAACGAGACGTTGCCCCACAAGCCCAGGGCGCCCATCAGGTTGAACAGCAGAAAGAGCCGGGCGCTGGCATTCTGTGGGCGTTTGAGGAACACGTACAACCCCAACCCGATCAGGGTCAGGCCCCCCACATAGTCCACCAGGTGCCCCTCCAATGTGGGGTCCATGGCGACGGGGGTGATGGTGAGGGTTTGCAGGACCCCATCCCGGCTGACGACGATCTCGGCTGGCTGGCCGGGGCGGACGCGCTGCGTGATCCGGGCCACGTCGCCGGCCGGGACAAAGGGCAAGCCATTCAGGGTGTGCAGCCGGTCGCCTTCGCGCAGCACGCCGTCGGCCGGCCCGCCGGGCTGGATGACGTTGACCAGGCCCTCGTCCAGGGTCCACGAAAGCCCCAGCGAGGGCAGTTGAACGCATTGCCAGAAGGTGACCGCGCCGGCCAGCAAGACCGCACCGGTCAGTAGCAGGAACGCGGCCGTGATGGCACGTTGTAAGGGAAGAGTGGGTTCCTGGGGCATCAACCCGCCAGTTATCTGTACGCAGGGTCTCAGGGGCCTGCGCCGATCTGTTGCTACGGCAGGTAGCGCGGCTCTGGATGTTGCGCTCCGCGCCACGCGATGGCCGCGGGGATCATTATACACCAGCGAGCCGCAACGCGCAACGTGACCGCCAACCGGACATGGGCCGTCATGCCCCCGACCGTGGCCCCCGGGGCGAAGGGCCATCCTCCCCCGGCGGTATGCTGGCGCGTAACGCCGCCACGTTCTGGGCCACCGAGGCGTGGCGATTGTAGATGCTGGACCCGGCCATCAGGACTGTGGCCCCGGCCCGCACGACCAATGGCACAGTGTCCGGGTTGATCCCCCCATCTACGGCGATGGGGGTGCCCTGCCCCCGCGTGGTGAGCATCTGTCGCAGGCGACGGATCTTGTCCAGTTGGCTGTAGAGAAACGACTGTCCACCCCATCCCGGCTCGACGGTCATGACCTGGATCAGGTCAGCCTGGTCCAGCACGTCTTCCAGGACATCGAGAGGGGTGCCGGGGTTGATGGCCACGCCAGCCTCCAGGCCCAGTTCGCGGATGGCCTGCAAGGTGTGCGGCAGGTGTGGGCACGCCTCCTGGTGCACGATCAGGCGGTCTGCGCCGGCATGGGCGAAGGCGGCCAGATGACGTTCTGGCTCCACGATCATCAGGTGCACGTCCAGGAGCACGTCCACCAGGGGCCGCAGGGCCTGCACCACACCGGGTCCAAAGGTGATATTCGGCACAAAGCGTCCGTCCATCACGTCCACGGTGATGCCATCCACCCCGGCGGCCGCGGCCTCTCGGACCTGCTCGCCCAGGCGGGCCAGGTCCGCCGCCAGGATAGAGGCTTCGATGGCGATCATGATGTTCTCCTTGGCCTGCGCACCACGGCGTCCGTCATGCGGGCCACCCGGGCCATCTCCTTCACGTCGTGCACACGCACCATGTCTGCGCCCCGGGCGATGGCCAGGGCCACGGTGGCCGCCGTGCCCTCCAGCCGTTCCTCCGGCGGCAGGTCCAGCGTCAGGCCGATGAAGGATTTGCGCGACGGTCCCACCAGGATCGGCCGGCCCAGTGACCGCAACTCGCCCACGCGGTTCAGCACTTCCAGGTTTTGCTCTGCCGTTTTGCCAAAGCCGATGCCCGGGTCCACGATGATCTGGGTCTCGCGCACGCCGTCGCGCATGACCAGCTCGATGCACTCGCGTAGCTCGCGGAGGATATCGGCCATGAGGTTATCATACTGGGTGCCCTTGTAATGCCCGCCGATGCCCCGGGTCTCCACGGCTTCGGTGGGCTTGGAGCGATTGTGCATGAGCACCAGGGGCACGCCCCGCTCGGCCAGGAGTGGCGCCATCTCCGGGTCCGCCCGACACCCCCATACGTCGTTGATGAGCGAGGCGCCGGCGTCCAGACAGGCCCGGGCCACGCGGGCCTTGTAGGTATCCACGGCGATGGGCACATCGGTGAGGTCGGCCAGTTGTTTCACCACCGGCAACACGCGGTGCAGCTCCTCCTCGGCCGAGATGGGCTGCGCGCCGGGTCGCGTGGACTCGCCGCCCACGTCCAGGATGTGCGCCCCTTCCTGGATAAAGCGCAGCCCTTGGGCCACCGCTTCCGCCGTGTCGCTCAGACCATCACCCGAGAACGAATCCGGGCTGACGTTGATGATGCCCATGATGTAGGTGCGCTGGCCCCACTCGAACACGTCGTCGCGGATGCGCAGGGGCGCCGGCCCGGCCGGCCCGATGTGCCCCAGCACGCGCTCCAACTCGACGGCGATACCGACCAGCGATTGCAAAGGTTGCAGCCGCAGCCAGCCGATGAGGTCGCGATAGTGACGGACCGTCCCCAGGAGCAGCACCTCCTCGGCCATCTCGCCGCCGTGGTAGGATGCCTGGGGCAAGGCGGCCTCACCACCTTTGGACAACATCCGCTCCTTGAGAATGTGCGCCTCCGCTGAGCCGACCCCCTCCAGGGCGATGGCATGAAAGATGCCCTTGGGTGCCATGCCCTCCACACCCGCAGGCATCACCCCCATCCGGGCCATCTCGGCCCGTACAGCATCCAGGTCTTGGAAATACAATACGCGGGCATTGTAGGTCTTCATGGTGTCACCTCCGTTTCGTGGTACGTCATTCGTCAATAACTGCTCGGCCTGGCTGCTCAGAGCGGATGTCTGACCTTCCCGTTCTGGGCAGGTAGCTGGGCGCAGCGGAAATCGGAGGTCGCAGACCCGCTCGGGGCATCGGCTGAGCAGTTGCGTCTGCGAAGATATTATACCATGCTTTGCAGAAATGGCACAATGGCCGCGTTCATCTCGGCGGGCCGTTCCAGCATCACCATGTGCCCGGCCCCCTCGATGAGGGTGAGGATGGAGTTGGGGATGTGCTCATGCAAATACTGCGAATACTTGGGCGGGGTGAGCCGGTCCGCCGTGCCGCACAGGATGAGCGTGGGGGCCGCGATCTCGCCCAGACGATCCATCACGTCAAAGCGGTCGCAGGCCACAAAGTCGCCGTGGAAGACCACGGGGTCGTTGCGGAGCATCTCCGCGTGGGCCTGGCGCAGCATCTCTGGCGGGGTATCCGGGCCGTAGGCGGATTCGCCCACCACGTCTACGATGGCCGGAAAGTCGGTCAGCATCTGTTCCAGGATGGCCGGCAGCACCCGCAGGCGCGCGCCGGTGCCCGTGAGGATCAGCCCGGCGCAGCGGTTCGGGTACGTCAACGCGAACATCTGCGCGATGGCCCCGCCCATGCTGTGCCCGCCGATGACGGCCCGGTCCAGGCCCAACGCATCCAGCAGGCCCCGGATGACCTCCACATAGCCGGCGATGGTATCTCGCCCACGGCCCGCCGACCGGCCGTGGCCGGGCAGGTCCAGGGCGTAGGCGCGGGTCACGGCGCCGGCCGCCTGCACCTCCGGCAGCCAGTGGCGATGCGTGCCCCCGGCCCCGTGGGAAAAGACCACGGCCGGGCCGGGCGGTTTCGCCGGGCCGCGCCGCACGTAAAAGATGCACTCGTCGTTCACCGTGATATAAGCCATATCCCCTCCGTTCTGGCGTGGTCCACCATGGTCAGCATACCATGAACGGCCCGGAAAGTCAAGACCGGGCCATTTAGTTTGTTGTTAAAACAAACCAAAAACCTTAAAATTACGCCTAACAGGGTTGACTTTGGGCGAAAAATGGGTTATAATACGTTTAGTTTGTTGGATGCACAAACTAATTGTGCGAAGGAAAAGCCGTGGTTCGGCAACCCTATCGCCCCGGCGACCAAACCCTCGTCCGTTCCATGAACCTCTCGGCCGTCCTGCGCTGCGTGTGGGATGCGCGGCCCCTGTCCCGCGTCGCCATCGCCGCGCACACGGGGTTGAACAAGACCACGGTCTCCAGCCTGGTCAGCGAGCTGGAGGAACGGGGCCTGATCCGCGAGATCGGGCAGCACGAGTCCAGCGGGGGCCGGCCGGCCCGGCTGCTCGACCTGAACGCCGGGGCCGGCGTGATGATCGGCGTCGAGATCGGGGTGGATTTCGTCCGCGCGATCCTGACGGATTTCCTGGCCTCGGTGCAGTGGCGCGAGGAGCGCGCCATCTCGTCTCTGGCCGGTCAGGGGCCTATCATCGCCACGGTATTGGAGATGCTGGATGAGGCGGTGATGCGCGCGGGCGACGCACGCATCCTGGGCATCGGCGTGGCCATGCGCGGCCTGGTGGACATCTCCCGTGGCGTGTCGGTCTTTTTCCCCAATCAATGGCGCAACGTCCCCGTGCGGCAGATCATCGCCGAGCGTTTCAACTTTCCGATCTTTGTAGACAACGACGCCAACGCGGCGGCCCTGGGTGAGCGGCTATTCGGCGTGGCCCACACCGTGGACGATTTCATCTATGTCGTCGTGGGCGTGGGCATCGGGGCCGGCATCTGCATCAACGGCCAGCTCTATCGTGGGGCCGGCGGTTACGCGGGCGAGGTCGGCCACACCAAACTGCTGCTGGGCCACGATCGGCCCTGTCACTGCGGCCAGCGCGGCTGCTGGGAGACATTGGCTAACCAGTACGCGCTGCTCGAGCGCGTGCGGGCCGCCATCGCCGCCAACTGTCCCACGATGCTCGCCGGCAAAAACCCCCTCACGGTCGAGGACATCGGTCAGGCGGCGGCGGCCGGCGATGAGGTGGCCTGCCGGGCGCTGGCCGAGACCGGCGCCCTGGTGGGCATCGGCATCGCCAACCTGGTCAACACGTTCAACCCCAAGCTGGTGGTCGTGGGCGGCGCGCTGTACAGTGTCATGGAATATCTCCTGCCCGCCATCCGCCAGAAGGTGACGGAGAATGCCTCACGCGAGATGTTTCAGATGGTGGACATCGAACCATCGGCGCACGGCCGGGATGCCTGCACCATCGGGGCGGTGGCCCTGATCACGCAAAGTATATTGCAAGACCCCGGCAGTGTGCCCCGCCGCAGGCTGGAGTCGCCGGCATAGCCCGGCCCATGGCAGGAAAGGAGGTGATGCGGTCAGGCCGAAACCGAATGGTAACGTCTTAGGGGAACCACACATTTTGATACCATCTCTAAGGAGGAGAACACATGACTCGCAAGACGCTGTTTGCTTTGTTGGCCCTGGTCTCGGTGGTCGCCATGCTGGCCGCCCAGTGCCCCATGCCCGGCCAGCCGGCCGAGAACAAGCTGGAGATCTTTTCCTGGTGGACCGGCGGTGGTGAGGCCGATGGCCTGGCCGCGATGTTCAAGATCTACAGCCAGAAGTACCCCAACGTGGAGATCATCAACGCCACCGTGGCCGGCGGCGCCGGCTCTAACGCCAAGGCCGTGCTCAAGACCCGCATGTTGGGCGGCGACCCGCCCGACTCGTTCGTTCCAGGTCCACGCCGGCATGGAGATCGCCGACTGGGTCAAGGCCGACAAGATGGAGCCCCTGGATGACCTCTACAAGTCCGAAGGCTGGGACAAGGTCTTCCCCAAGGACCTGCTGGCCATCCTCCAGGTGAACGGCCACTACTACAGCGTGCCGGTGAACATCCACCGCTCCAACGTGCTGTGGTACAACAAAAAGATCTTTGCGGACAACAACCTGACCGCGCCCAAGACCTTTGACGATTTCTTCAAGGTGGCCGAGGCCCTCAAGGCCAAGGGCATCACCCCGCTGGCCCTGGGCGACAACGGCCCCTGGGCAGCCGCCCACCTGTTCGAGGACGTGCTAGTTGGCGTGTTGGGCCAGGAAGCCTACAATGGCCTGTGGACCGGCAAGACCAGTTGGGCGGACCCCAAGGTGACGCAGGCCCTGGAGACCTTCAAGAAGATGCTGGCCTACGTCAACGAGGACCACAGCGCGCTGTCCTGGGACCAGGCGGCGCAGTACGTGATTGACGGCAAGGCGGCCATGACCATCATGGGTGACTGGACCGACGGCTATTTTGTCTCCAAAAAGTTCACCGACTATGGCTGGGCGCCCAGCCCGGGCACCGAGGGCATCTTTGTGATGCTGTCCGACTCCTTCGGCCTGCCCAAGGGCGCTCCGCACCGCGAGAACGCCATCAACTGGCTGAAGGTCTGCGGCTCCTTCGAGGGCCAGGAAGCCTTCAACCCGCTGAAGGGGTCCATCCCGGCCCGCACGGACGGCGGCAAGGCCCAGTATGACGACTATCTGAAGTCGGCCATGCAGGACTGGGCCACCAACAAGCTGTGCCCCAGCGTGGTGCACGGTGCGGCCGCGCCCGAAGGCTGGGCCACGGCCTATGTGGACGCCATCGGCGTGTTCGTGACCAAGCAGGACGTGGCCGCCACCCAGGCGGCCCTGGTGCAGGCGTGCAAGGACGCCGGCGTGTGCAAGTAGATTTCTGAGCGTGCAGAGTGGGGCGGTCGGGCTGGCCTGGCTGCCCCACTTTTGTCATACGTCAAAACGTCATGCGTTAAATCTGACGTTTGACGCATGACGACCGGGAGGTTTTTATGCGCCGACTCAACACCGACCGCCTCATCGCCTTTCTGCTCATCGTGCCGTCCATCCTGGCGATAGCCTTGTTCGTCTATGGCTTCATCGGCTGGACCGGCTATGTTTCATTGGCAAAGTGGAACAGCATCTTGCCGGATTTCACCTTCGTGGGCCTGGACAACTATGGCCGGCTGTTCGCCAACGAGCGGTTCCAGATTGACATCCGCAACACGGTGGGCTTTACGATTCTGTTCATCGCCGGGTGCCTGATCTTGGGCTTTGGGCTGGCGGTGCTGCTGGATCAGCGCATCAGGGGCGAGGGCATCTTCCGCAGCATCTTTTTGTTTCCCATGTCCATCTCGTTCATCGTCACCGGCGTGGTCTGGCGGTGGCTGCTCAACCCCAGCACCGGCGTCAACCTGCTGGTGCAATCCTTTGGCCTCAAGGATTTCAGGCCCGGCTGGTACACCGATCCCACCGTCTGGCATATCGCCCCCGACAACCCGGTGGGCCAGTTCCTGACCAACGTCGGCCTGGGGGTCATTGCCACGGACAAGTTCGGCCTCTCCATGGGCGTCATCGCGCTGGTCATCGCCGCCACCTGGCAGATGTCGGGCTACACCATGGCGATGTACCTGGCCGGCCTGCGCGGCATCCCGGAGGAGTTGCGCGAGGCCGCGCGGATTGACGGCTGCAGCGAGTGGGGCGTCTACCGGCACATCGTCCTGCCCATGCTCCAGCCCATCACCCTGAGCGCGGTCATCATCCTGGGGCACATCTCCCTCAAGATCTTTGACCTGGTGAGCGCGATGACCGGCCCTGGCCCGGCCTTCGCCTCCGACGTGCCCGCCTACTTTATGTTCGATACGACGTTCCGGGGCAACTTTTTCTCCCAGGGCGCGTCCATCGCCATCGTGCTGCTGACGCTGGTGGCCGTGCTGGTGGTGCCCTACCTGGTCTATAGCCGGCGAACGGAGGTGGAGCGATGAGAATGTCGAAACTGGTGCGGCCCATCATCTACCTCCTCCTGACGACGGCCTCGGTCCTGTACCTGATCCCGGTCTATGTGCTGCTGGTCACCGGCCTCAAGAGTTTCACCGAGGTCAACCTGGCTACCATGTGGAACCTCCCGGCGAGCCTCTCGTTCGACAGCTTTGTGCGGGCCTGGGTGGGCGATCCGCTGAACGGTGTGTTGGGGCTGTCGGGCAACTTTGCCAACAGCCTGATGCTGGTCATCCCGGCCACGATCCTCTCGGCCATCCTGGGGTCCATGAACGGCTACGTGCTGAGCAAGTGGAAGTTCCGGGGCGCGGATACGCTGTTCACGCTGTTCCTGTTCGGCATGTTCATCCCGTATCAGAGCATCCTCATCCCGCTGGTGCAGACCTTGCAGGCCATGGGGCTGTATGGCACGATCCCTGGCCTGATCCTGGTGCACGTGATCTATGGCATCCCCATCACCACGCTGATCTTCCGCAACTACTATGCCACGGTGCCCAACGAACTGCTGGAGGCCGGGCGGATTGACGGGGCCGGCATCCTGGGCATCTACCGCCACATCATGTTCCCCATCTCGCTGCCGGGCTTTGTGGTGGTGATGATCTGGGAGTTCCAGGCCGTGTGGAACGACTTTTTGTTCGCCGTGACGATCACGAACAAGCCGGCCGTCCAGCCGGTGACGGTGGCGCTGAACAATCTGGCCGGCTCGTTCGTGGTGGAGTGGAACGTGCAGATGGCCGGGGCGCTCATGGCGGCCCTGCCCACGCTGCTGGTCTACATCTTCCTGGGCCGGTTCTTCATGCGGGGGTTGCTGGCCGGGTCGGTGAAAGGGTAGCGTCAAACGTCACGCGGAGCGGTCAGGCGTCCAAGCTCTCCCAGGGGTCTTCGGCCCGCCGGGAGGCTTTTTTTCGTGGTCACAGCGCGTTGACATGCGCCGGAAGATGGGGTAGAATGTGCTTGATGATGACACCACAACCGGCCGACCGCACAACCCCTGTTCCCCTCATCCACGCCGAGAACGTGACCCGGCGTTACGGCTACAAGGTCGCTCTGCGAGAGGTGAGCCTGGAGGTGCCGGCCGGCCAGTTTGTGGCCTTATTCGGGCCGAACGGGGCTGGCAAGACCACGCTCATCAAGGTGCTGGCGACCCTGCTCCAGCCCTCTGAGGGCCGGGTGCGCATCGCCGGGCTGGACGCGCGCCAAGAGGCGCAGGCGGTTCGGGCGTGCATCGGGCTGGTCGCCCACGCCAGTCTGCTCTACGAGGCCCTCACCGCCAAGGAGAACCTGGTCTTTGCCGGCCGGCTCTATGGTGTGGCAGACCCGGCCGCGCGCGCCGCCGAGCTGCTGGCGCAGGTCGGTCTGACGCCGGTGGCCGATGACCCGGTGCGCACCCTTTCGCGGGGGATGCGACAACGCCTGAGCATCGCCCGGGCGCTGGTGCACCGGCCCACGCTGCTGCTCCTGGATGAGCCATTCGTCGGGCTGGATCCATCGGCTATGGTGATGCTGCGCGAGTGGCTGGCGACCTCACGCGCCGAGGGCGGCACGGTGTTCATGACCACCCACGATCTGGAGGCCGGGCTATCGCTCGCGGACCGGGCCTTGATCCTGCACCGGGGCCAGTTGGTCCACGATGGCCCCACGGCCGGCGTGAGCGCAGCGGCCTTCCGCGACATCTACCGGGGGGCCATCGGGGGTTCTTCCTTCCCGTAAATCGTGATGCACGCTTTGCGTGTCGGCTGGCCTGCGCCCGGCCGATTTTCGTGCCAGGGGGTGCGCCGGGGCGTGTGAATATCTCCCTCGTAGGGAGGGACTGGGGGGAGCGGAATGCTCCGCGTGATCTGGGCCATCGCCCGCAAGGACCTGCTGGCGGAATGGCGCAGCCGGGAGACGGTGGCCACGTTGTTCACCTTTACCCTGTTGGTGATGGTGGTCTTTGGCTTTGCCGTGGAGGCGGCCACGGCGGAGCTGGCGGCCGTGGCGCCGGGCATCATGTGGGTGGCGTTGTGCTTCGCCGGGGTGCTGCTGCTGAACCGCAGCTTCCAGAACGAGGGCGAGAACGAGTGCATCGCCGCCCTCATGCTGGCCCCGGCCGACCGATCCGCCATCTACTTTGGCAAAGCCCTGGCGAATCTGGCGCTCATGTCTGTGGTGGAAATCGGGGCCGTGCCGGCCTTTGCCGTGCTCTTTGGGCGCGATCTGCTGGCCGGGTTGCCGTTGCTCGTGCTCGTGCTGGCACTGGGGTCGGCCGGGTTCATCCTGGTGGGGACGTTTCTGGCCGCCCTCACGGCCAACGCCCGGGCCAGCGAGGTGCTGCTGCCGGTGCTGCTGTTCCCGCTCTCGGTGCCGGTGCTCATCGCCGCTGTGCGGGGCACGGCGGTGGCCCTGGCCGGTGGCAGCATCGCCGAGGCCAGCCAGTGGGTTTCCCTGCTCCTCATCTACGACCTGCTCTTTGCCACGCTGGCCTACATGTTGTTCGATTACGTGATGGAGACGTGATGCGTCAAACGTCATGCGTCAGGCGCAAACGGCACAATCGTGCGGCGCGTCGAGTGTCAAGATCATGACGCATGACGAATGACGTTTGAAATTGGGGGTGGCCATGAACCGAGAAACTGGACGCACGATCCTGGGTATCGCGAGTTTCCTGGGCATCCTCATCGCCCTGGCCCTGGTGTTCCTCTACGCGCCGCTGGCCGCAGACCCGTTGACGGGCCGCGCCCTGCCGGAGCAAAAGATCTTTTACTTTCACATCGCCTCGGCCTGGAACGGGTTCCTGGGCTTCTTCCTGGTCTTTCTCTTTAGCGTCGCCTATCTGTGGAAGCGGGACCGGCGCTGGGACCGACGGGCCGCGGCGGCGATGGAGATCTCCTGGCTGTATTTCACCATCGTCATGGTGACCGGGCCGATCTGGGGCCGGGTGGCCTGGGGGGTGTGGTGGACCTGGGACCCGCGTCTCACCACCAGCCTGGTGCTCTGGATCATCGCCACGGCCTACCTGTTGGTGCGGGCATTGGCTCGTGGGGAGCGCGGCGAGCGAGCCGCCATCATCTGCGCCGCCCTGGGCATCCTGGGCTTTGTGGACGTGCCCATCGTCTTCATGAGCATTCACTGGTGGCGGGCGCAACATCCGGTGCTCATCACCACGGAGGGCGTGGGCCTGACCCCCCCGATGTTGGTGGCGTTTCTGGTCAGTCTGGCGGCATTTACCGTGTTTTTCTTCTACTTGCTCTGGGTGCGGGCATCGCTGGCGGCGGCCGAGGACATCGTCGCTTACTTGAAGGAGCGCGCCCGCGAGCGCATGTGACGGAGGGGTTCGATGAACGTGGAGACGGGACTGTGGGCTGCGTTTGCTGCGTATACGCTGATCTGGGCCTTGCTGGGCGGCTACTTGTTTTTCATTGACCGGCGCACCCGGCGGCTGAAGCGAGAGTTGGAGGCGGTGTGCCGGGCGCTGGGATTGGATGCCATGCCATCGGAAGATTAACCGTCTGTTGGCGCGCCAGCCCAAACTCATTGCCGAGGGGGTATTGGGCTTACTGCGGTTTTCCTCGCCGGCATATCCTGCCGGCGAGTTTTTTTCGTGCCCCCATGCGCGTTGGGGAGGGGCTTGACAAATCCAGACCCCGGCTGTATAATGAATGCAGATGCAAATCATTTGCAAATAGGAGGCCACATGAGCCAAACACCAGCGGCCAGCGAGCCGGAACAGAGCGTGTCGCGCCTGTTGCGCCTGGCAGACCTGCGCGTAACTCCCCAACGCGTCTTGCTGTTGGAGATCATCCGGGACAGCGCAGGACATCTAGACGCTGACGCGATCTATCGTCTGGCCCGGGACCGCCATCCGCGCCTCAGCTTGAGCACCGTCTATCGCACGTTGAGCCTGCTCAAGGAGATGGGCCTGGTCCGCGAGCTGGACTTTGACGAGGAGCATCACCACTATGAGCTATGTGATACCCGCGAATGCAAGCACTATCACCTCTACTGTCTGGAATGCGGGACGATTATCGAGTTCGAAAGCCCCCTGGTTAAGGCTCTGACGGATCAACTGGCTCAGGATTATGCTTTCGAGATCGCGGATTGCCAGGTGGCGGTGTCCGGCGTGTGCGCCAGGTGCCGTGCTGTTTCTAGTTCTGAGTTCTGAGTTCTGAGTTTTGAGTTTTGAGTTTTGAGTTGGGAGGGTTGCGGAAATGGCTACGATTGAGCGGTATGAGGAGATTCAAGGGTGGCAGAAGGCACGCGAGTTGGCGAAATTCGTCTACGCGATCACCAAACAGAAGGCTTTTGCCCGCGATTTCGCCTTGAGGGACCAGATTCGTGAGGCGGCCATCTCGGTGATGTCCAACATCGCCGAGGGTTTTGAACGTGGGGGCAGACGCGAGTTCATCTACTTTCTTTCCGTTGCCAAATCATCTGCCGGCGAGGTCCAATCTCAGCTATACATTGCCCTGGATCAGGGGTACATTACGCCAGAGCAATTCGACGAAGGGTACGCCCTGTGCGACGAAACCATGCGCCTTATCGGTGGCTTTATGGCTTATCTGCAGAAATCTCCCATCCAAGGGCCCAAGTTCAAATAGTTTTGAGTTTTGGGTTGGCGAGTTTTGAGTTGGTAAGTTTTGAGTTGCGAGTTGGCGAGTTTTGAGTTGGTAAGTTTTGAGTTGCGAGTTGGCGAGTTGTGGGTTAACCTGGAACTCGAAACTAAAGAACCCGAAACTCGAAACTGAAGAACTCGAAACTCGAAACTGAGGAACGCTATGACCGACGCGGTATTGTTCATATTTCTTGACGGTGTGGGACTGGGACCGGCTGACGGGAACAACCCTCTGGCTGTGGCTCCCATGCCGTACCTGCGTGAGTGGTTGGGCGGCCCGCTGGTGGCCGGGATTGCGGTGGATCGGCCGGGCCTGTTGCTGCGCCCCCTGGATGCCACGCTGGGCGTCCCCGGCCCGCCGCAGAGCGCGACTGGTCAAACGGCCCTGTTCACCGGCGTGAACGCGGCCGCCGCGCTGGGTGAGCACCTCTCCGGCTACCCCAATCCCCCTCTACAAGCCATCATCGCGGAGCAGAGCATCCTGAAGCGGGTCACGGAGGCGGGCCGGCGGGCCACCTTTGCCAATGCCTATGGCCCGTCGTATTTTGAGCGGGTGGCACGGGGCACGGCCCGCCACTCGGCCACGACGCTGTGCGTGCTGGCGGCCGGCCTGCCCTTCCGCACCGTGGAAGACATGACGCGCGGCGAGGCGGTGTACTGGGACATCACGAACCACCTGTTCAAGCGCGTGCATGGGACCGACATCCCTACGGTATCCCCCGTCGAGGCGGGCCGGCGGCTGGCGGCGCTTTCCGCTCACCACGAACTGACCCTGTACGAGAGCTTTTTGCCGGACGTGATGGCCCATCGCGGGACGCCTGCGGAGGTGCAGGCCGCTCTGGCGGTGTTAGACGAGTTCCTGGGCAGCGTGCTGGTCCATCGCCCGGCTCACGTGACCCTGGTACTGAGCAGCGACCACGGTCACCTGGAAGCGCCCGGCAGTGGGCATACTGTGAACCCGGTGCCACTGCTGGTGGTGGGGCCGGGGGCGGCGCACTTTCGCCCGGCGCAGGCCATCACCGACGTGACGCCGGGCATCCTGGCCTTGCTGGACATCAGGTAGGGCGACCCTCGCGGTCGCCCCGGGCAAGGACCAGCCTGGCCCCAACATGCGATTCAAAAAGAGGGCAATATGAGCGACAAAGAGGAACTGGGCGTGGTGTTGGCGGCCGGCGGCTGGCCGCCGCTGGACTGGCTCGAGGAGCACCCGGAGCTATGGGAACACCTGGAAGCGGAGGCAGAGCACATCTCCGCCCAGGTGCAGGATTGGCCCCGCACCCACGAGACCGACCCGCTGGGAGCCGAGATGGAGCGGTTGGCCCAGGACGTGCGCCACCAGGGCGACTATCGCGTGGTGGAGGTGGGCTATCATCGCTATGCCCGGCCCTCGCTGAAAGAGGCCGTTGAGCGGGCTATCGCGCGCGGCTGCCGGCGCGTGGTGGTGGTGCCCACCGCCCTCGATGGCGGCATGGACATGCCGGGCCTGATCGCCACGATCCAGGAACAGCACCCGGACGTGGAGATCGTCTTTGCCGGCCCGCCGTTTGACCGCCAACGGTACGCGGACCTCATCGTTCACCAGGTCGAGCGGCACATGGCTGCTCCCCTGCCGGCCGAGGCCGGGGTGCTGCGGCTGCATTCGCTCCCGGCGGGCGAGACCGGCCAGGTAGTCCATCTCATCGGTGGGCGCGACCTGGTGAGCCGACTGGCGACGTTGGGGTTCACGCCCGGCGCGGAAGTCACGATGGTGCAAAACTACGGCCATGGACCGGTCATCGTCGCCATTCGCGGCACGCGCATCGCCCTGGGACGCGGCGAGGCCGGCAAGGTCCGCGTGCGGCCGCTGGACCGGCCCCTTCATGCTGGCCGTCGCCATGCGCGTCGGTCGCGGGGCTGGCGCACGCCGCACCCGACGCCATAGAATGAGCAAGCGGGAGCAACGAAATGGCCGGACAACCTGACAAGCCCCACATCATCACCGTGGCCCTGGCCGGGCAACCGAACGTGGGCAAATCCACGGTGTTCAACCTGCTCACCGGCCTCAGCCAGCACGTGGGCAACTGGCCGGGCAAGACGGTGGAGCAAAAGATCGGCACGTACACCCACAACGGGACCACGTTTCGCCTGGTGGATCTGCCGGGCACGTATTCCCTCTCGGCCAACTCGCCGGAGGAGGTCATCGCCCGGGAGTTCATCATCCGCGAGCGGCCCGACGTGGTGGTGGTGCTGGTGAACGCGGCCCAGTTGGAACGCAGCCTGTATCTGCTGGCCGAGATATTGCCCCTGGGCGCGCCGGTCATCGTGGGATTGAACATGACGGACGTGGCCGAGCAGGAGGGCATGGGCGTGGAGCCGGCGGTGCTCCAGGCCGCCCTGGGCGTGCCGGTGGTCCCGATGGCCGCCAGCAAGAACCAGGGCGTGGATGCGCTGGTGGAGACGATTGACGCGGTGGCCCGGGACCCGGCCGGCCAGTGCACGCCCAAGATGCCCGAGATCCGGGCCGACCACCGCGCCGTGCTGCAAGACCTGGAACGGATCATCGCCGCGCACGTGCCAGCGCCATACCCGGTCTCGTGGGTGGCCCTCAAGCTCCTGGAAGGCGACGCCGAGGTCACGCGCATGATGGAGGAACGGCTGTCGCCGGAGCAGTGGGATCAGGTGCACGACATCCTGGCCGATCACGAGGATGCGATGGTGGCCGTCGCCAGCGGCCGCTATGACTGGATCGGGCGGATGATCCGGGCGGCCCTGGTGCGGCCCCGGGCCGGCCAGATCGGCCTGACGGAGCGGCTGGACCGCTGGGCCACGCATCCCATCTGGGGCTTGCTCACTCTGGCCGGCATCCTGGGCGCGGTCTTTTGGCTGACGTATGCCATTGGCGCGCCGTTGCAGGGGCTGATTGACTCGTTCGTGGTGCAGGTGGCGGCGCAGTGGGTGACCGAGTGGACGGCCGATGGCCCGGCCTGGCTGACCGGCCTGCTGGTGGACGGCGTCATCGGCGGGGTGGGGACGGTGGTCACGTTCACGCCCATCCTGCTCATCTTTTTCGCGGCCCTGGGGCTGCTGGAGGACACTGGCTACATGGCCCGGGCCGCCTACGTGATGGACCGCTTTATGCACCTGATGGGGCTGCACGGGAAGAGCTTTCTGCCGCTATTTCTCGGTTTCGGCTGCAACGTGCCCTCGGTGATGGGAACGCGGATCATCGAATCGCGGCGGGCGCAGTTGCTCACCATCCTGCTGATCCCGCTGGTCCCCTGTACCGGCCGGCTGGCCGTGCTGGCCTTCCTGGCCCCGGTCTTTTTCGGCGAGTGGGGGCCGTGGGTCTCGTTCGGGCTGGTCATCGGCGCGCTGGTCGTGCTGGGCATCAGCGGGGTGCTGTTCAACCGCTTCCTGTTCCGGGGCGAACGGGCCGCGTTTATCATGGAATTGCCGCTGTATCATGTCCCCAACGGCCGGACTATCGGCCTGTTCGTCTGGCGGCACACCGTCGAGTTCCTGAAAAAGGCCGGCTCCATCATCCTGGCGGTCTCGGTCATCGTCTGGGCGTTGAGCTATTTTCCCGGCGGCGACGTGGAATCGAGCTTTCTGGCGCAGATCGGCCGATGGCTGGCCCCGGTGGGCGCGCTGATGGGCCTGGATTGGAAGCTGTTGGTGGCGCTGTTCGCCAGCGTGGTGGCCAAGGAGAACTCGGTGGCGACGCTGGGCGTGCTCTATGGGGCCGGCGAGCAGGGCGGCGGCCTGGCGCAAATCCTGAGCGGTGTGGTGACGCCGGCGGCCGGCCTGGCATTCCTCACGGTGCAGATGCTCTTTGTCCCGTGCATCGCCACGGTGGCGGCCGTGCGACAGGAGACCGGCTCGTGGCGCTGGACGATCCTGAGCGTGCTGTTCCTGCTGGCGATCTCGTTCGTGAGTGGGGTGGCCGTGTATCAGGTGGTGGCGCGGCTGGGCTTGTAAAACCCCAAAGCCCAAAATCCAAACCCCAATTGGGCTTTGGGGCTTGGGTTTTGGGATTTCAGAACTGAGGTGTGGGATGTTGGAGCGATTGTTAGGGTTGGTCGCCAGCGGCGGGGTGCATAGCCACGCGGCCCTGGCGCAGGAGTTGGACGTGACCGGCGCGCTGCTGGACCAGATGATCGAGGAATTGGTGCGGCTGGGCTACCTGCGGCCGGCCGACGCCTCGTGCCCCAGCCGGTGCGAGGGTTGTCCCATGCACGAGACGTGCGGCATTGGCAGCGGGAGCCGGCTCTGGGTGTTGACGGAGCGGGGCGAACGGGCGGCAAAGGGGCAGGGGAGCAAGGGGCAGGGGGGCGGAGGAGCGGAGGAGCAGGGGGGCGGAGGAGCAGGGGAGCGGAGGAGCAGGGGGGCGGAGGAGCGGGGGAGCGGAGGAGCAGGGGGGCGGAGGAGCAGCGATGAGCGCTGAGGAGGGAAACCATCGTGGATAAAGGTCGCATCCGGGTGAAAGGAGCGGAGTGATGGAGGCCCACATCGGCGTCGCCCTGTTGTTATCGGCCCTGGCCGGCCTGGCCACCACTGTCGGGAGCGTGTTGGGCCTGTTTGCCCGGCAGCCCGGTCCCCGGTTCATGACCCTCACCCTGGGCTTTTCCGCCGGGGTGATGATCCTGGTCTCGTTCGTGGAGCTATTGGCCGGGGGCATCGCCGCCATTGGCTTTGGGCCGGCGCACCTGGCCTTCTTGGGCGGGATGGTGGTCATGTTCCTCATTGATGCCCTGATCCCCCACGACTACCTGGCCGAAGAGCACCACCCGCAGGGCCGGCTGCTCAAGACGGGTCTGCTGGTGGCGTTGGGCCTGGGCATCCACAACTTTCCGGAGGGGATGGCGGCCTTTGCCGGGGCTTTGGAGGACGTGCGCCTGGGCGTGGCCATCGCCATAGCCATCGCCATCCACAACGTCCCGGAGGGCCTGGCGGTCTCTGCGCCCATCTACGCGGCCACCGGCAGCCGGGGCAAGGCGTTCTTGCTCTCCTTCCTGTCCGGCGTGGCCGAGCCGGCCGGCGCGCTGGTGGCTGCGCTGTTCCTCCTGCCGTTCCTCAACTCGACTCTCTTGGGCGTGGTGTTGGCCGGGGTGGCCGGGATCATGGTCTTTATCTCCCTGGACGAGCTGGTGCCGGCGGCGCGGTCCTTCGGGCAGGAGCACCTGTCCATCGTGGGCGTGGGGATCGGCATGGCGGTGATGGCGGCGAGCCTGGGGCTGCTCCGGTGAGCCGCTGTTGACGCCGTCATGAACCATTGGTATAATCCCTTCTGATCAGACGAGGAGCGTGCACAGATGAAGGTACTGGGACTGGCCGGCAGCCCGCGCCGGGGGGGAAACTCGGAGATGCTGCTGGACCGGGCGCTGGCCGGGGCGCAAGATGCCGGCGCGGACACAGAGAAGGTGGTGGTGAGCCGGCTCAAGATGAGCGGTTGCCGGCACTGTGACGGCTGCGCAGAGACCGGCGTCTGCGTTGTGCAAGACGACATGCAATCGCTCTACCCCAAATTGCGGGAGATGGATGCCCTGGTGGTGGCGTCGCCCATGTTCTTCATGGCTATCACCGCCCAGCTCAAGGCCGTGTTCGACCGCTGTCAATGTCTGTGGGTTGCCAAATACGAATTGGGCCAGTCGTTCGTGCCGGCGGGAGCACCCAGGCGGCCGGGGCTATTCATCGCCCTGGGCGGCACCCGGTTCAAGCACCTCTTTGACCCGTCGCGCACCATCGTCAAGTCCATCTTTGCCACCCTGGATGTGGCCTATGGGCCGGAGCTGTTCTATCGCGGCATTGACAAAAAGGGCGACATCCTGCAGCATCCCACGGCTCTGGACGAGGCGTTTGCGGCCGGCCGGCGGCTGGTGACCGGCAATGTCACAACTGGCTCGGACAAGGACTCGGAGGAGGAAGCTGCATGAGCAAGGAGTTCTGGTTCTCGGTGGTTATCGAGCCGTATGAGGAAGGTGGCTACTATGCTGAATGCCCTACCTGCCCGGCTGCGTGACCCAGGGGGAGACCTACGCTGAGGCAGTGACCAATGGGCAGGATGCCATCCGAGGCTATGTGGAAAGCTTGCTGATTCATGGAGAACCCATATGCCCAAGAACAAGTTGCGCCCAGCGGTGAGCTCGGAATCATTGGGGCCAGAACGTCGGCGCACGGCGGCCGTCACGGCCCTGATCCTGTTCGCGGTGGCGGGGATCGGCTACCTGTGCTCGCCGCTGGACCTGATCCCGGATACCATTCCGCTGGCGGGCTGGCTGGACGACCTGGTAGCCATGCTTCTATCGTCGGCCGGGGCGGTGGTCTCGGCCAGCTACCTCCAGGGCTACGAGCTGCACGAGTGGCGGCAGTGGGCGCCGGCGCTGATACGCGGTCGGGCCTGGCGGTGGGGGGCGGCACTGGCGGCGGTGGTGCTTCTGGTCGTCCTGGTACTGGCAGTGGTGGCAGTGGGCGTCGTGTGGTGGTTGCTTCACGTTGGACAGACCTGACGGTTTTCGCGGGAGGCTGGTGTGACCGACGCGCGGTATTGGGTGGGGTTCAACAAGGTCTCTGGTGTGGGGCCGGTCAAGGTTCGACGTCTGTTGGA
>FWPV01002224.1_pt1 | contig 48715 bp, 40 predicted proteins | sample 2228371 | NCBI WGS metagenome assembly FWPV01 (sample SAMEA103939776, study PRJEB20133) | metagenome | reverse complement strand
TAACATTATTTTATCATTTAAAATATCTTTTAATAAAGTAAATCGACATCCTAAATGCAAGTTTTTTTTATAGTATTAATCAGAAAATACACAATTCTTACGGTTAAATGCACTATTATTTCAGCAATATTGTATTTTACTGTCAATAAAATTTAAATATTAATAATAATGTAGAAGAAGGGTTAATTTTATGAAGCTACGGGTAATTCGCTCTTCAATACATTTGTTTTTTTTCTTATATTTTATATGCTTTGGGTTCGGGAAAAATAAGGTACAATATACTGACTTTACCTGGTCGGCAGTCAAAACCCCTCATTTTCTAATTCATTTTCATCAGAATGAAAAAAAACTTACATCAATAACGCCATATTGGCTGGAAAGAGCCTACTCCGTTTTGAGTGAAGAATTTAGGTTCAATTGCAAAGATCGGATCCCTGTTATTGTTTATGGTAGTACAGATTTGTTCAGCCAGACAAATATCATCACCGAAATAATACCAGAAGAGGTGGGCGGTTTTACAGAATTATTCAAGAACCGAATCGCCGTGCCTTTTACGGGTTCATATAAAGAATTCCGCCATGTTCTGCATCATGAACTGGTGCACGCCTTAATATTCGCAATGCTTACAGAACAGATAGGTAGCGGCGTTCTTTCCGGTAATTTACGAATTCCACTATGGTTTATGGAGGGAGCCGCCGAGTATTTCTCGAGTAAATGGGATTGCGAGGCAGATATGTTTATGATCGATCAGACTCTGAACTATACCATACCGATACCCGGCCCTGAGCTTGACGGTTATATGGCTTATAAGGGAGGGCAATCATTCCTATTCTTTCTTGCCTCGAGCAGAGGCGATTCGCTTTTCAGGCGATTTATGATTGATTTTAAAAACAGTAAAAGCGTTGAAAATTCAATCAGAAAAATATACCGTAAACCTCTTGAAGAAATCGGAAAAGAGTGGGTTTTCGAATTACGGCGGCTCTATTGGCCGGAAATAGGCTGCAGGATCGAACCTTCAACACATGCAACCCCTATTACAAAGCATGTGGAAACACGGGATCATTTCAATCTAAAACCACGTATTTCGCCCGACGGTAGGCGTGTCGCTTTTTTCAGCGACCGCCGCGATTACACCCGCATTCTTATTACAGACGATAAAGGTAAAATCATTCACGAAATCTCTCAGAACGGTTACGGTGGTTTCTTCGAATCCTTCCGTCCTTTCAGGAGCGGAATGTGCTGGGGGCCGGACAATAAAACATTAGCGTTTATTACACGAAGTAAAGGATCGGATGAATTAAGGATTGTCGATATTGAACGGAAAAAACTGAAACGCAGAATAAGGATGAATTTATCCTCAATAAGTAACCCCGACTGGTCCCGAGACGGGAAGATGCTGGCTTTTTCAGGTATCGAAGACGGAAAAAGCGATCTATACCTCTATTATCTTGAAAAGGATTCCCTACGCCGACTTACCAATTCTATTGCATTCGAATCGGATCCTCATTTTTCCCCAAACGGCCAATGTATAGTTTTTTCGATAGAAGATTCATGCGGAATACCGCCACGCGGCGATTCTCCATACGGAAATATCAGCTCAGACCTTGCACTTATCGATCTCTCTTCCGATTCTATAACATATCTATGCAATACTCCATGGAATGAAAAACACCCCTGCTTTTCGCCCGACGGCAGACATTTGTTGTTTATCAGTAATCGCAATGGTATTGACAACTGCTATATAGCACAGCTTGACTCTCTCGAAAAAGCCCGGCCCCTTACCAATTACACCGGCGGTTGTTCGAACCCAGACTGGTCGAAAGAAAGCGACCGAATAGTATTCTCTCTTTTCAACAAACAGGGGTGGGATATATGGCTTATGGAATCCCCTATAAAAAAACTTTTATCGGATACTTTATTGCCTACAAGATGGGTTGCCTCTTTTACCGACACGACAACAGGTTTTTTTAGAAAGGCGGCTTTACCATCCGATTCTGCCGACAGCATCGCCGTTAATTCAAGAAGAACCGCTCCCATATCCGGCCGACGATCGAAAACCAAGGTAACAATTGAAGAAAAATTCCCTGATTCGGCTTTGGGTGCAAACACGGATACGACCAATTCGTCAGCCGTAGAGAAGACAAGGTCGCGGACCGATACTGCCTCCGGTAAAGCAAAAATCACGGCCGCCGAAGCAGGAGAAACGAAATCGGCCGAATCGTCAGTCGACACTATCGAAAAAGCAAAGGATTCCTATACGGCAAGAACTCCGGCGGTCACCGGCACCAAGACCGACCAGGTCGACACCCTTAACGTTTCACCGCCGCAACCTTACAGGCTCTCCTTCTCGCCCGATCTGGTTTCCGTCGGTCTGGCAGTAAGCACCACTTACAGTCCGGCCGGACAGGTTCTCATTGCTCTAAGCGATCTTCTGGGTGATCACAGAATCACCTTTGCAGGAGATATTCAGGGGAATCTAAAGGAGTATGCTCATCTTTTCCTTTCGTATCTGTATCTTAAAAAAAGGATAAATGTAGGTGTTGGAGGATTCTACAACAAGGACTATACGTTCGCCAGTATTTTCGGCGACAGGCTGTATCACGAGACCCAATACGGCGGGTTCGGTATCGCGCAATATCCTTTCTCGATGTTTTCCAGATTAGAGCTCCAGATTCTTGCACGCCACATCGAACAGCAGCCTATAACCTTCGAGGGGCCGGCTATTATGTCGAATATGTGGATTTCATCTCTTTATTATGTGTTCGACAACATTCTCTGGGGAATCACAGGACCTCTCAACGGTATACGCGCCGCAGCATCCATCCAGATCTCTCCGCCTCTTAATATAATCAACGAATCTTTTATATCTTTAGACGCCGACGTTAGACATTACTGGCATCTTTTCAAACGGTTCGTCTGGGCAAACCGGTTTTACGGCGGTATCAGTCTGCCTTTGAGCGGCAGCAATTCTGCAAGACGCTATCTACTGGGCGGTGACGATCAGTGGCTTATTTACAAAATAAACATTCAGGAATACGAAAAAAATATACCTTACGCATTTTATTCCGACTTCGTCACTCCTTTCCGCGGATGGAACTATGTGGATATCAGCGGTACGAGGGTTTTTGTGTTCAACTCCGAGTTTCGTTTCCCTTTCATTAGAAATATTTCTCTGGTCTGGCCCCTACCTTTACAAATCCAATATATAAACGGAGCGCTCTTTACAGACGTCGGGAACGCCTGGGAAGCGGGTGAAAAAACGGGGGGTTTCCCTTTGCCCGGAAAAATATTCGGTGGTATAGGCTTCGGGATGAGAATAAACCTCGGTATTTTCATCCTGAGGTTCGACCGTGGATGGCCTACCGACTGGAGTACATTTATAGGAACACCTATAAACTACTTTTCCATCGGCGCAGAATATTAGTAATCAGCCGACCCACATCGAGGCCAGAAGGGCTCCGAACGCGGCAAGATAAAATTGCCCGTCTGCGAGAATATAGAAAATGGCATTGCGGTTTTGTCTTATGTGAGGATTTACTTTTAAAAAAATAAATATGTAAATAAGAACCGGAATCTGGAACAGAAACCGTATTTATTCTTGCTTGAGATAAGCGCCATGCCCCAAAAACGCCGGAAAAGCAAGCAGGGAGATAAAACAACCCAATATTAAAATTTGCAGGGCTTTTCTGGCCCTCTTTTCGCCGAAGATCGTAATAAGCGTTTCACGGCCCATGATCCGGTCGCCCTCTATGTCGCGAAGATCGAAAACAAGCGATCTTAGAAAAGCAAGAATAAATATCCAGCAAAAGGTTGCGGGGGAAAGGGGTATGGATAGACTCCTGTTGTAAAGAAGATGAGGCATTGCCGTAAGTACCGTTCCCCAGGCAAGGGCTACAAACAGATCGCGGGAACTTGGAATGTCTTTCAGATTCTTATACCTGAAAAGCGCTCTTATCCGCCGGGGCATGAAACTCATATGATAGGCCGAACCGGCTAATGAAGCGAAAAGCATAAGATACCCAAGTTCCTTTTTAAGAAAAAAACTCAAAGCAAGCATAGCCGATATGCTTGCTGCCGCAATAGCGATAAGCATTCTCCTGTGAGCACAATAGAACCGGTACCGTGAAATACCATGATGTTGCGTAGATTCGATACTTGCCATACTGTTCCAAAGATACATGGACAGAAAGTAGAGAAATGAAACAGCGGCGCCGCCGGATCTGAAAGGAAGCCCAAGCAGAATACTCGACACATAGTAGGCGCATACAGCGCCGATCGCCGCAAAAACGTTCATATTAGCCCCTATGTCAAGAGCTTTCCATATAAGAGCCGAAACGGTGCGTTTTCTCCTGCGGTCCATGATATTCAAATAATCCTCAACCCTCTTTATCATCCAGTTGGGAGTCGAGGCGCCTGCAGTAATTCCTAAGGTACGGCAGGAGGCTATTTTTTCCCATACTATTTCTCCTTCCGTCTCTACGAGCTGAACCGGTATGCCTTTCTGCTGTGCTATCTTTGCCAGACGCTGGGTGTTGGCGCTGTTTTTGCCACCCACTACTATCAAACCATCCACCTGGCCGGCAAGTTTTTCAACTTCGGTTTGTCTAAGATCGGTTGCGGAACATATCGTCTTTTTTATTACTACATCTTCTGCAGCTTCGAAACGGCTTCTGACCCTTGCGGCTATCATATCAAAAAGAATCCTATCGAACGTTGTCTGCGACACAAGACAAACTTTCCTGTATTCGGGCAAAGCGTCAACCTCCTCGACGCTGTGTATCAGTACCCCTGCATCTCCCGCATATCCCAAAAGACCTACTACCTCAGGATGTCCCTCGTCGCCGGTAATAATAATCTTATACCCCTGGTTGCGGTACCGCTCGATGACTTTATGAACTGTCTTTACTTTAGGACAAGTGCCGTCGATTATCTCATGCCCCATCGAAGCATACCGGTTCTGGGTCTGGGGCGGTATTCCGTGCGCCCTGATCAGAAGTTTAGCCTTTTTATTATTTAACGACGAATCGTCGGTAAGTTCGACTACCCCGCGCTGTCTGAGCATTTCAAGGGTTTGCTTATTGTGGATGAGAGGCCCTATAGTCAATACAACATCTCCGCACCTCGAGGCATGGTCTAGCGCAAGATCCACCGCGCGTTTGACCCCCATACAGAATCCGGCTGTTGCAGCAGTAATTATTTTCATCCGTTAACCACCAAACCTCTATATCTCATCGTTTATTGAAAAATATATAGTGTCCGGAATTTTCTGCCTCATAATTATTTTGCAAACTAAAAACCGGAAGCCATTTTTAGAGTATGGAGCCATTGATTTATGCAGATAATATTTCGAAATCTTTCGGAAAATACCGCATAATTAATTCTCTATCTCTCCGGATAGAACAAGGCTGCGTATATGGATTGGTGGGTTTGAACGGCGCTGGAAAAACCACATTGCTGAGACTTCTGCTGGGAATTCTCAAACCCGACAGCGGAACAATAAGAGTGCTCGGCCGTACTCCCTGGTTACACGAAGAAAATCTTTACAAAAAATGCGGCATCGTGCTCGAAAGCGACGGATTCTGGGGTAACCTTACTGCAGCAGAAAACTGCAATATTTATGCCGCAGCTAAGGGTTTATCATCTCAGGAACTTGCTTCATATCTGGATTCCTTCTGGAAAGACAGCGGCCTTTTTTCCACCGATAAAAAAGTCAAACAATTTTCCCGCGGTCAACGTATGCTGTGCGCAATCTGCAGAGCTTTTATGGGAAACCCTTCCGTTTTCTTTCTGGATGAACCGCTTGTTGCTTTAGATATCACTGCATACAGCCGCTTCAAACTTCTTGTTGAAAACGCACGCAGCCGGGGAGCCTGTATCATCATCAGTTCTCATCAACTGGATGCGATTGATGAACTTTGCACCCGTGTAGGAATACTGCGAAACGGTACTATAGTCGAAATCGATAGACAACGGAAAGAATCAAAAACCGGCTGGTTTCTTGATACCGACAATATCGATTTAGTGTCCTCATCCATTCTGCAGGCAGGCGGAGAAAATATCCGTTATGACGGAGGATGGCATTTCATAATATCCGATGCTAAAACTAGAATTCCGCAACTTATCCGTTTATTGGTAAATGCAGGTTGCGATATAAGAGAGGTGAGGGCCGAGGAGCCGGATTTAGCGTCCGCTATCAGGATGCTATGTACATCATCTCCATCAGAGAGAAGGATATAATGAAAGGTATTTTTGTTATTTTAACGAAAGAATGGCGCTGTTTTGTAAGCTCATCACGCGGAAACTTTCTTATCTATGTAATACTCATAGTTTCGTGGAGTATAATGCTGTTTTCTTCGGGCCATACTCCGATCCAGACCGGCCCTCTGTGGCTTATTTTTTTCTCGGTTGTCATATCGGCGAACTTTTCTAATACCGTTTTTATAGCCGAAAGGGTAAACGGCATTCTCGAAATACTTCTCACTTCCGGCCTATCCCGCGGCCATATACTATATGGTAAAATGATTTTCGTCGGAGCAATGAGCGTGATTATAGGAATAATCTGCGCCGCTATCTCTACTTTATGGAAATTTCTTTTTTATCATGATGCGGCCGGTCTGCTTTCCGCCGATATGTTTATTCTGTATGTTACATCGGTGTTTATGAATACGGCAAGCAGCGCATATCTTTCGGTTCGTATGAAAAATCCGCGTCTGCTTCACTTTTCCAATCTTCTTCTTTTAGCTTTTATTATGGGAATGTACAGCGCCGCCTCATATTTTTTCGAGATTCCTTCATATACTCTTGCGGTTGTATTTATTATTATAGGCGCGGCGGCTACAGCCGGCGCATGCAGACTTTACGAAAGCGAAAAGATAATTCAGCCCGTGGCGTTGTAAAAATACGGCTTCTTGTCAGGTTATATATTACTTTACGAGCGCATAAGTTTCGGTTATCCCGTAATCCTTTATTACTGCAAAACCGGGTCTACATTCCAGAAACACTATATCACCCTCCGTTTCTGTAATTCGGTAAAATATTTTTTTTAAATCGTCAAAAAAGCAGACAATCCTCCAGAACCGTTCGGCATTGTCGCCGTTCCGACCCTCATTTAAATTGACAATAAAAATTCCGTACTTCATTCGCACCATGTTTTTCTCCGAACCAAACGATAAATTTCGCCGAAAATCTTCTGTGGTAAATCCCGATAAGGTTTTGTTTATCATAAAGATAACGGAATCGTCTTTCAAAAACTCTCCTTCTATATATTGTCCGTTAAGGCAATCACCGCTCCCTCCGATTACTCCGTTTATATTGTTATCAGGCGTATCGTTTTCTCCTGCGGTACCGGTCCTCCGTCTGGTCCAGGGAGAGCGAATAAGTATTGGTTCGCTGTATATTCTATCGGACTGTATGATATGGGAATCTATCGCACTTACTGAATATTGGGCGTTGCTGTAAATAAACGAAACAACGTCGTCCATATAGAACGTATCCGATATAGGCTCATGTGTCAACAGAGTATCGGCCCCGCCTTCAATCCTACGAAAGATATTGAATCTCAGCCCGTTTCGTCTTAAAGGCCTGTTCCAAGACAAGGTAATGATCTGTAATTCGGAATTATGGATTACTCTTAACGATTCAGGTGGCGGAATGTTTTTAGATATAAGATTTATTTGCAGTTTGGTAATGTCGCCTGACATAATCGTTACACCACCGGTATCATAGTTGCAATAATATTGTATCTTGGGAAAAACCGCTACATTATATTTACCCTCGGGAATATCGCTTATGGCAAATTCTCCATTTATATCATTAACACAAAACGGTTTAATCCTTTTAAAAGAATAAGCAGGCTGTCGTAAAAACCGCCATCCGACAGTACGATTTTTCCGACAAGACTACCTGCCGGTCTAAGTTACGAAATACCGAGCTGTATCTTCGATTCCTCATCCGGCACCTCAAGAAAGTCGTCTATAATTATATAATATTCTCCCTCCCGGGAATCGGTAAGAATGGTGTAATTTGGATAATTCACACTACGGCGTATTTTATATGTCAAGTTGCAATTTTTAACCGGAGACGTCCATGAAAGGGTTGCGATCTGAGACAACGAATCGTAGTTACATTTAAAATTGGACGGAGGGGGAAGCGATGTGATATGATCCGTAGCGATTAGACTCTCCTCTTTTAACCTTAATACCGGCTGTATCCAGAAACCCGCTTCCCTCTGTCAAATCCATAAATCGCAGCCGATAGACGCCTTCAGGAAGCTTTTCAAGCATAAAACTGCCGTCTTGATTCACCTCGGCAAATCTGCCCAAACCGAAAACAAGAACCACTATCTGAGAGCAATATCCGCCGTTTTCTAAATGAATCGTCCCTTCTATAGCTCCTGCAGGCTGAAGAGTGTCGGGAGGGAGTAATAAGTTTGTATCCGTGACAATAACAGGTCCTATCAGAACAAATAAACTTTCTTTATGGTCTCCGGTAATGATATATGTATCGACAGGAACCTTAAAAAACTGAAACCGACCATTATTATCTGTAATTGAAGTAAATATTGAATCGGTTCTTTTTTCAGATGTTCCTGGCAGATAATCGGCTCTCTTCATATGGAGCAAAATATTATTTGCAGGTTTACCTTCAGGGAATACCACTTTGCCCATTATTACATTATCTATTTCCGAACCGGTTCCGCTCTGCTGTTCATTTACGGAAATACTGCACGTAAATATATTTACATAGGCAAATACGGCCGCACAAACGATCAGAAAAGACGAAAAACGATTCATAAATCCCCTTTTCAACCGGCCTTTATCTTCTTTTCGACCGACAGGGGGAACATAATAAGTTCCATCTGGTATACCCGTTCGGGATTCTTGTCGTTATCAATAAGATATCTTATTGCACTACGAAAAGACTCGATCTCCTTCAGAATGCTTTTCTAGGTCCCTCTGGAAATTCCCAACGTCATCGAAACTGCATGGCGTGTATGAGGCGGCTCATTAATTATGGACTTTTTTGCAAGCTCGGTATATTTTATATGAGCTTTGTTCTTCACCTCCTGAGGCATGTCCACCCCGGTTTTCAGTTTTTTTTCCTTGGTATGATGATAAAAGCCGTCTTCTCCCAACTTAATTAGTCCGAGCCTTTCAAGAAGTTCTATCGATTTTTTGGCCTCAGCAGTTGTTATCGGCGGCGTAAGCATGGCGCCCGCCTCTGCAAAATTATCTTTAATAGGAAAAATCTCGATAAGTGAAAAAATAGCGCTATAATACCATTTTGAATAATATTCGCATTGATCCTTCCGGAGTAAACACATTTTTGTTTCGCTTATAAAATATCTTGATTTTTTATAATAATAAGTTTTCTCTTTTTCGTTTCTAGCCTGTGCCATGGCTACGAGATTTTCGAAATACTCTGCTTCCGCCGGCGTATGTTTTAGTGCAGCGGAGATTTTCTCGCAACGGTTCAGAGGTAGTCTTTTAATGTTTTTTTTTCCTCTTTTAAGGCATTCATTTATAATTCGGTAAATGAATCCTTTATTGTTGAATCCTAATCTTTTAGAAAAAGCCTCGTAAGAAAAATGCGGATTTCTTTGCTTTATCTTTTTAAAACACTCCTTTAAATAGTTGCGATAATCGTCGAATTCGAAAACATTGGCCATAACAGTATCTCCGGATTCCTAATTCTTCGCAAAATTACAATATATTTCTCTTCTTAAGAAAAATTAAACAAACCTTCCATGCCAAAAATTGTTACCTAACAGGTAACAAAACTATATAATATTTAAAAAAGTTTTTTTGGAGATAACTTACATTTTAATTTAAAAATAAATGATTAATAAAAATTGCATTTATTCATTATATACATCTCTTTTATTGTTTTTTTCACCCCTCTACCCACAGGATTCCGCTACTATAGATCTGATAATCCCTGTGCCGACGGCTCAGTAACGGAGGACACACGTCCGACAAACGATCCTTTTATTTATCATGATGCCGATTCTAGCATTCCGGCCCTCCACCCGGTTTGCATGGAAAATAAATGGGAACGCAAAGCCGGTCGAATATGAAATTACGCTTTCCGAAGATTCGGTTTTTACGTCTTCATATTTTATATTAAAAGGCATTACCGACACGGTATTGTCAATATGGAACCTTAAAATAAACACAACCTACTTTTGGAAAGTAAACGCAACCGACGCCGACGGCCATTTTTTCAGCTCGCCGGCCTTCTCATTTACCACTCCCGACGCATGGCCGCGAATGATATATATCGACGGAACCACCAATGTTAGGGATATAGGCGGAAGACGCAACATGGACGGTGTAATGATAAAGCAGGGGGTCTTCTACCGCAGTGCTGAGTTCAATCAGACTTTCAATATAACCTCCATGGGAATCGAACAACTGAAAAGTCTTGGAATAGTCTGTGAAATAGACCTTAGAAACGTTTTCGAAAATCCGCTTCCTCTGCCGATACCGTTAATACGCTATTTCCGTCCTACCACCAACGGAGACGACGGTATTTTGGATTACGAATACGGTCTGATCAATACGGCTTCCATGTATCGCGACGTTTTCAGGGAAATCGCCAAAAGCGAAAACTACCCCATGATCTGTCATTGCCGTCTGGGCGCGGATCGCACAGGCACGGTGGCTGCTTTACTCGAGGCAATCCTCGGATGCTCCGAACAGCATATCGATGAGGATTATATATGGACGTCTCTCTCCGTGAGCGGCGTCAGAGATACCGCGTCTCCTGAGTGGAGGGGAATGATGTCTTATCTCAAATCTTTCGACAGAAAAGACTCAACAATTCAGGCGGGTGCATGGAACTATCTCAGGGAGCAGGGAGTAACCGTTGATGAACTTATTTCGATTCGAAAGATTTTTCTCGGCGACGACAGCTTACCGTATTTTGCGGATATTTCAAGGATCCGGTCGTCGTCCCATAGACTTTTTCCGCGGTACGGAATCCGCCAATGTTTTATCAATTCCTTTCCATACCGAATCAATTCAGCCGAAATTAAGTCTGTTTTCAGTATATCGGGAAGGAAAATCGGTAAGTTCCCCTCTGAAAAGAAAAGAAGGGGCCGGAATGCCCTGCCGTCTTCTTCCATACCACGAGGAGTCGTTATAATCATGGATAAATAAAGCACAAATAATTTACAAACCAAGAAGGCTGCGGAAGGTGTGTATCGTTTTTTTTCTTGCTTTTATCAGCCGTAATTCCTATAATAAATACTGCCGGCAGGGAACCTCAGCAGGGGTAAGTTTAACGGGATGAACGAACCGGGTGGTGAAAAAAATCAAGAGCGCCGTTATTCGGTTTTGGTGGTCGACGACGAAGTAAAGATCTGCGATTTATTGCGGATGATTCTGGAGCCGTTTTACAATGTAAAGACCGCCCAGAGCGTAGAGCAGGCGAAAAGTCTGATAGGAACCGAAGCGTTCGACCTTATATGTACCGACCTGAAAATGCCCGACGGCAACGGTATCGATATACTCAAGCATGCAAAAGAAATCGATAAGCACATAGAAGTCATCATCATCACAGCATACGCCTCGCTCGACACAGCTACCGCCGCAATTAATCTGGGAGCAAGCTCCTACCTTACCAAACCTATCTCGAATGCCGCATTTCTGATGCAGGTAAAGCGAGCAATTGCAAACCGTGAATTCTATTTCAGAAGTAAACGACTCGAAGAGCGTATGGATGCGCTCGACGACGTCTCCCGGCACCATCTCTGGAGCATCACCACAATATATGATATGTCACGGAAACTCATACTAACCCTCGATATAGCCGACATCATGCGAACCATTCTTTTCGAACTAAACGACAAGCTTAATGCCACGTATGCGGTGGCCGGAGTCTGTATTTTCGGCGAAAGCGAGGTGTTTGCAATGCCGCATTTCGGCGCCATCGATGCAGAGGAGATCAGAAAAAATATCAACGGCGCCTGGGAAGAACTTTTCGGAATGCTGGCCCCGGGGGAGTTTATCAACGAAAAAATTTCTTTTATGCCTTTCGACGGTATCGAAGGGAAAACTTCTCAAGGCCGAACTCCATATAAACTACTGGTTGCACCTCTAATTGCGCTGGGAAGAACCATTGGCAGTATAGCCGTATTCAAAGATGCAACGGACAGGGTTGATGATGCGGAGTACCAGTTCCTTCATGTGTTTGCTTCTTTCATCGCCCCGCTGATAGAAAACGGTTATGTACACAAACGCACCACAGTACAGGCTAAAATCGACCCTCTTACCGGTGTATTCAACAGACGTACGTTCAACGAAATGCTTATACGCGAGATTGCACGCACAGAGCGGGAAAAAAACGAGTTCTGTCTTGCAATGATCGATATCGACGACTTCAAACGCATAAACGACGTATACGGCCACCTTGTAGGAGACGCAGTACTCAAAGATCTTGCGTCAAGGGTAAATGAAAACATCAGGTTAGGCGATGTATTCGCAAGATACGGCGGCGAGGAGTTCGCCATTATTCTGCCCAACACTTCACTCGAAGGCGCATTCGCTCTGGCGGAACGTATCCGTAAGAACATCTCGTCCCGTCCCTATGAACTTTATGATAAATCTATCCGTTATACTGTAAGCATAGGTCTTTCGATGTTCAACGGAAGAACGCCCTGTAAAAAAGACGAACTTATTAATAATGCTGACGAAGCACTCTATCAGTCGAAAAAGGAAGGAAAGAACAGGGTTAGTGCAAAGCAAATATAATCTTTCCTTTCGATATAGACACTCCTAAAACGTAAAAACCTATCGCCGCCTTCCCTCTTATGCCCCGAACGCTTCTTCAAGAACCGATACCAGTTCCTCATGCGTCAATTCCACCGGATTCCCTTTCATACTGCTTGCCCTGAGCGCATCTGATGCTATTGAGGAGAAATCATTCTTATCGATCCGGACAGTATCAGAGTAATTGAGAGGCAGTTTCGAACAAAAGTCCGCCATCGCTGCGGGGCAGTCGGCTGCCGAAGCATCTGGATTACCGCTTATCAATTTAGCAATCCTTGAATAACGCTCTAATGCATAAGAATCACGTTGTTTTTTTAGAAGCGAGTTTATGTTTGCTTTTGTTACTGCAGGAAGCAGCATTGCGCAGACGACTCCGTGCGGAGCGGAAGACGCTCCGCCGACTGCCGCCGCAAGCCCGTGAACCGCGCCCAGGCCCGAATTTGCAAGCGCCAGACCGCTCAACAGACTTGCAAGAGCCATATCCTTACGCGCTGAGGAATCATTTCCGTTTGTACAAGCAATCTTCAGGACTCCTGCGGCACGGACGATTCCCTCGAGGCTTAATGAATCGGTAAACGGAGTGGCTTTGATACTTACATAAGCTTCAATACACTGGGTAAGGGCGTCCAGACCGGTGGAAGCCGTTATATGCGGAGGAAGCGAATATGTCAGTTCCGGATCTATCACAGATGCTTTCGGAAAAAGAAAAGGGCTGCGCAAACTGACTTTGAGCCGGTGTTGCAGAGAGCAGATTACCGCGTTTCTGGTTACTTCCGCGCCAGTGCCGGCTGTTGTGGGAACCGCTATCATCGGAACTGCAGGGTTTACCGGTTTACGGCCGCGGCCTATAACTTCGAGATAATCGTTAAGCTCTCCTTCGTTTGTCAGCATCAAAGCCGTGGCTTTTCCTGTGTCAAGTACGCTTCCGCCCCCCAGAGCTATTACCATGTCGCAACGCTCCATTCGGCCTTTTTCTATGCATTCATTAACGAGAGAAACGGTAGGTTCGCCGCGAACCCGGAAAATGACAGTTTCAAGACCGGCCTTTCCGAGAAGCTCCGATAATAATTCAGCATTATGTTCCGGCCCCCCTGTAACCACGAACGGACGTTTACCCATAGAAACCGCCTCGGTTGCAATCTCCTTAAAAGTACCTTCGCCGAAAACAATACGTGTTGGGGCAAAGAATTCAAAACGCTTCATATCACCACTCTTTGTCATTAGGAAATACATTATTGTATTTCACACTGGTTCTCGGTACCGCCATCATGGGCGCAACCGTATCCCTCCATTTTTTATAATGATCTGTCTCTTTATGTGAAAGAGCATCCTCGGGTGTACGATAGGCCTCTATAAGAACGAATCCGGCAGGATCATCGGCCTGTTGCAATACGTCGAAACGTGCTACTCCTGGTTCTTTAATACTATGAGAGGCATTCTCTATTGTCGCAGCCCTGAACGCTTCGATATAATCATTTTTTACCTGAACATATACAAATACAACATGCATACGACTCTCCTTTCATTAAAAACTTATTTTAAATTACTGCTTTCCACCGTATCGTTCAACCGAATTAGTCCGCACTCAGCATAGATTACAACTATTTAATCCTGAATAAATAGTTATTATTTGTTAATATAAATTATCAACGGCAACTCCGGCGGTTTTTAAAACACTGTTAAGTCTCTCGAAATGCGACCCTTTCCAGAATATCTTTCCGCATTTTTCACATCTACGGAAACGATCATAATATATCCGCGTCTTTGGTTCGAGCCGGTTGATTATTGAATTCTTCTCAACCTCAAGAAGCTTTCCGTTACATACCATACAGCGCGAAAATGGCTTGATTACTTTCATAAGATCGTATCTGTCGATGACTTCATGCAATTGTACGATCGGCGTCTGGCTGTGAAGGCAACAGCCGTGAACTATCTCTTTAACATGAAGCAATCTTCTGTCGCGGGTTAGAATTATCCTTTGCTCTTTCAGGGCGCGTTTTATGATACCTTCGTCATCAAGACGAGGATCGAAAAACACATCAATACCGCAAAGTCGGAGATACCTGACAAGCTTTCCAAGATGCACATCAGCAATGAAAACCGGAATCGCAGCCGAGCGCAAACTTATGGGTGACGATAATTCAGCCTGCGATTTCACCGGATGAATCGCCGCATAATCATTGTCAAGCAAATGATAACTGAAATCAACTGCTTTTCCGTTTACCAATATACATCCTACTTCAGTATGAGGAACATGATTTGCCTCGATTGCATCCTTTATTGAGGGTTTACCGTCGAACAAATAAGTGAAATCAACATTGCGGTGGGATAGGGGAAGGAAATAATTAAGTTCACCGTAATAATGCATGGTTGCAGAATACGGGAGTTTTCTGTTTTTTTTCATATGTAAGCTGAGAAATTTTCCTCAATCTAATTCCGAAAACTTTCTAATGAACCACTCGACACCCAAAAAAGCAAGTATCGTAATAAGCAACCACCAGGATCGTTTTATAACAACAACCGACCTTACCGCCTGACCGATGATATTATCATCGGAAGGTTTCAGAAGTGAATTGATCTGTTCCTTTGATGTTAAGTCAAGCGGCTGTCCTATCTCCCTTAGTAAATTTTCATTCTGTCCCGGAACCAAAAGCTCTGTCTTATCTTCTGAAACCTCGAATTCAACACTGGAATACAAAGGTCTTTTTGCCACATAAAGCGAACATTGCATAAGATACCGACCCGAATCCAGCGGAGGAAGCGCCGACCTGGCCAGAAAAGTACCACCTTCAGGAAATACCAGAACCGTATCTTTACGGAATAGTCCGGCGGTTTTTTCTATTGTACATTTAAGCTGAATCGGCTTTGACATTTCAAACGGTTCCGGAATGCATAATAAAAGACGCAGCGAATCGTTTGCCGTTGCTTGACCATACGGAAACACGATAAGAGTGTCGGTATGTATCATGTGTAGTCGACCTGCGACTGCCTCGATCAGACGACCCGAAAAAACGAACGATTCCGCTTCTCCGTAATATCGTGATAGGGGGATAAAATCCCATTTCCAAAACCCTCCGCAGGCGCATACTACGATTCTTTCATTACGATGGAATCCCTCGAAAACCAGAGGAATCGTATCTTTGCCGGTTACGGCGGAGATCCACGGACAATTGGGAATGATGTCCCTGTTAAGAACCATCCAGCCTAAAGGCGGCAGATTACGGAAAGAGAATCCGTAAAAATTATTTGTCTTTCCGCACTCGGGGATGAAATATCTATCCGATCTCTTTAAAACCACTCTTTGCGTATTGCCGGGGAGGCAGCCGATATATACCGGAAGTGTTCCTTCGGGATGCTCCTTCCTGTATATACCGCCGTCTCCGAAATAAAACACGGCATCTATTTTCTTTTCTTTTGGAGCGGCTTCCGTAAAAATTGCGGTGCGCTCGAGAGCAATCCGTAAAAACCTTATATCCGGAGATTGACGTAAAGGTATCGTTTTATAAGAAAATTTCTGCGGTACGGCATGAACCAGTAAAAAACCGTTATAACAGACGGAATCCGCTGGGTTGACTATTTCTACTTTGTATAGATGCAATCCTGATTTTGCACCCGATACTTTAATGTCGAATGTGTGTGCGAACATTCCTCCTCCTAGAACCACCGAGTCGGTGCTTACGGTATCGGCATTCTCGATTACGACAATAGTAAGGGTTGCCGTTCCGGATGTTCGTCCTGAGCATGGAATCTTTACGACAAAAGGCTTTCCGGCAGATACTTTTATGGTGTCGGGAATCGAAGCTTGGATTACCGAAGGGAAGCGACTCTTTACAAGAGGCATATACCACACCGTCTTGTCGCCTATTTCCGGGGCAATGGAACCAGGATTCGACCACTGAGCATCGGATATCAGAATAAATTCCGTTGTATTACGAAACAAAGGATTATAGTTTAAATCCGGGAAAAAGCTTCTTTTGTCGTTTGGCTTGATGGATGAAGGATCTTCGAGTTTACGAAGCGAATCGCCGAATGCAAACCATTGTAATTTACGTACACCGAAGGATTTTGGGCGATCATTCGTTTCCATTTTATCTCTTAAGACCTTAATAGCCGAATCGAGGGGGAAAAGCGACATGCTTTTGGAGACGTCTATCAAAACCGGAAGAGGACGGGTTTTGGGAGGAAGTTTTCCTATGGTGAAGGAAGGTTCCGTAAAAGCGATAATGATCAAAACCGCAAACAAAATTCTGATCGCGGCAAACAGTGCCTTTTTCCATGCGGCGACCTCCATCGAAAACGTCTGTAATAGCGCCACAGCGGTTGCGGCAATAAAAAGACAAAAAACGATAGCCGCAGCTATTTTCATAATCGGGTTTTGCGGGATATGACTGTATTGCGTTTCCAATACCTGTCGTTGCGTGCCGGATAGTCGGTCGTATAGTGCAGCCCGCGGCTTTCTTTACGTCTGATAGCGCATATCACGATAAGTTTTGCAGTAGTGACCGTGTTTCTGAGGTCTATAAGAGAGGGGGTGATCCGTGTGCGTCGGTAAAAGCGCTCGATCTCGCCTTCGAGAAGTGTTATGCGACGTAACGCACGATGCAGTCTGAGATCGGATCTTACAATACCAACATAATCCCACATTACCGAGCGTATCTCATTGAAATTATGTGAAAGAAGAATCCACTCCTCGGTGTCGACCGTCCCGCTGTCGTCCCAGGCGGGTATCAGCGACGCAGGAATATTTTTAATATCAGCGAGACGTCTTCCGGTTTCATCGGCTGCGCGGCGTGAAAACACCAAAGCTTCGAGCAGTGAATTGGAAGCAAGCCGATTGGCGCCGTGAACGCCGGTACATGCGACCTCTCCGCACGCGTAAAGATTATTAATGCTCGATGCGCCCCACACGTCAACCGCAATTCCTCCGCACATATAATGCGCTGCAGGAACAACGGGAATAAGATCGCGGGTGATGTCGATTCCAAGCGACAGGCACTTTTTGTAAATATTCGGGAAACGTTCCTTTGTGACTTCCGCCGGAGCATGTCTGATGTCAAGATATACGCACGGTTCTCCAGCCTTTTTTATCTCCGTATCTATTGCGCGCGCTACAATATCCCGTGGTGCAAGCGATTTTAAGGGATGATAGTTTTCCATGAAAGTCGATCCGTCGGCACGGCATAACACTGCTCCATAACCCCTAAGTGCTTCGGAGATAAGAAAAGAGTCGCCGTTCGGGTGAAACAGAGCCGTGGGATGGAACTGCATGAATTCAAGATTGGCAATTTTGGCCCCGGCGCGCCATGCCATGGCAATACCGTCACCTGTGGCTATGGGTGGGTTTGTAGTATGAAGATATACCCTGCCGGCCCCGCCTGTTGCAAGGCAGGTGATTTTGGCCGCCACAGGATATATAGTAGACGTCATCGTGTCGAAAACGTACGCGCCGTAACAAGTCAACGGGCCTTTATCTGTTTTGTAAATGTGGTGCTCGGTTATAATATCTATTGCATAATGGTGTTCCAGTAGTTCAATCGCTGGTATTGACTTGACTTTCCGGAGAAGCGAAGTTTCCACCTCTCTGCCCGTGAGATCGTGGGCGTGCACTATTCTGCTTGCCGAATGGCCGCCCTCTTTTCCGAGATGGAGCCTGTACGGGGTGGATGCTGCCGCATCTTCAGAAAAACGTACTCCCCATTCGATAAGTTCCTTTATCCTCTGCGGCCCTTCCTGAACAAGAATCCGTACAGCCTCTTCGTTACACAAACCGCATCCTGCGACCAAAGTGTCTTGAATATGTTTTTCAAAAGAATCGGCAGGATCAAGAACACAGGCTATTCCTCCCTGAGCGTAATTTGTATTCGACTCACTGTCTTCTTTCTTTGTTATCATCAATACCGAACCGTAACGGGATGCTGCAATCGCATAACATAGCCCTGCTATTCCGCTGCCTATTACAAGAATATCGCAGGTTCTGATAAAATTCGAAGAGGAAGGAGATGCTTTGTTCATTTTAAGATTTTTGCCCCCGCGCTTTAAGACCTAAATATCCGCCGTGGTGCCTGAGGCCGAAATCTTCACGTGTAAACTTTTTCTTCTCCATGAGCACCAGCGCAAGCGCATCCCCCAAAGCCAGCATGACTGCAGTACTTGCGGTAGGAGTAAGCCCAAGACTGCAAGGCTCCGAGATTATTCCCATATCTATAACCACATTGCTAAGGTCTCTAATAACAGAGTCGGGGTGCGAGGTTATTCCTATGATTTTGTCGATACCGAAATGGTGAGCAAGTTCAAGCATTTCTATTACCTCACGTGTTTTACCGCTTGTCGAAAAGGAGATTATAACATCACGCGGAGCCAGAAGCCCCAAATCACCGTGCGCGGCTTCTCCGGGATGCAGAAACGACGCCGGGGTACCGGTTGAACAGAAAGTGGAAGCGGTTTTACGGGCGATTATTCCGGCTTTACCCATACCCGTGGTGATTATCTTTCCTTTGCACCTGAAAAGAATATCTATCGCCCTGATAAAGTTTTCGTCAAGCGGTACCCTCCGAAGCGCTTCGGCTTCGGCGTCTATTATGGCACGGGCACGGCTCAGAATATCCATAAGTCCGAATACCTTTCATGAAAGCTTTCTATCGATTGAATGTATTAAGCTTTAGAATATACATTAGTGAACATGCCGATTTTCATTTAGGATTTTTCGAACCGGATTCGCCGGTCGGCGAATGATTTTCTCGTTTCGGCAACCATCTCATATAAGGACCTACATGGTTTCTTCTCTCGAGCCAATCCTGCGCGTCGAAAAGGTTGGAGAAGCGGGGATTTCCGTAAACAATTACAATATCCCTGCCGCATTCTTTATATGCTTTACTGATGTTTTCTATTACTTTTTCCATTATATTTTCATTAAATGGATCGTAAAAATAGCATACAAGATTCTTTCGCGGTATGTTATAGTCAACTGCATCGATACAATAGGACTCTATATTCGGTTTGTTGAATTTCCGGATATTCTCCAGCGCAATTCTGTTGAGTGCCTCTGAAAATTCTATGCCTATAATCTTTTCAAATGGATAAAAAGAGGCAAGGAAAAGAGCCTTCCCTTTTCCAGATCCGAAATCGATGAAAGTAAAGTCTTTGAAATCTATTTTCAATGAAGACATCGCGTTATTGAAAAAAAGAGAATCGGTACCCTGATAGTAGGTTGCATGCTGCTGATTCTCATTATCCATAGGTATTTCGTATTGATATACTATCCCTGCTGTATCTAAATTGTACTTCAGATCGAACTCTACTGCCCGCGCCATAAGCACCTTATCGTACCATCCGATCAGATTGTTGCATTTTAACGACAGATATAACGGAATTTTTGAAAGAGCCGCCTTCAACCCTTTTCGTCTTACAGCTCTCAATATAGCTAAAATTTCTCTTGTTGTAAAACCTATTCTGGCCGCAAAGGGTTTCCTTTCCGGTACTATCCGTTCTAATACTTCTCCCTTGTCAGATAGTATGGTTTTATAGAGTTTTATCAGATTGTTCCTGGAAATCAAGATATATGGCCGCGGTATATACTTTCTCTTTTCACGGCTTTCTCTCACCAATCTTACTGCCTCAATGAATTCGCTTTCAGCCTCTTCGTATTTTCCGGTCGCTGCAAAACAGCAGCCGAGATTGTTATGAAAGGCAATTGAGTCCTGGCAATCGGTTATAAGGTTTTTGTAGATATTGACGGCTGCGCCGTAATTTTTACTTTTTACTTCAGCCAGGGCTTGTAGAAAACATTCCTTACTCTTGCCGGGTAATTCAGCAATCCCCGCCGATTCAATTAATATATAACCTTCATTATTTTCTATCTTGTTTTTTTCCATTATGATTCTCTTACCTTCCGGCCTTTTTCATGTTCGATATTTATTAAATTCTAAGATTCAACACAAACAATAAAACGTTTGTAAGAGCCAGAACTGAAGCGAAAAATACGTAGACCGCGGGCGGATTTACGTACCGACGGTTGGAGTGTGTGCACACCTATATCGAAAACGCCTTCGAAGATCATTGTTTCTTTTCCGTCAAGCGTGATACAGCCTATTGTCACATAGGGTCGCGCTGGAAGAGAAAAGAGAATAACGAAAGGGCGGTCGGGTTTACCTGTAGAAGAAACAGATAAAGAGTATGGATCGATTTCAGGTAAACCACGCAATTTTTCTGCAATAAATGTTGTCGTTCGATAAACGCAGAATTCACGCGGCTCGCCCACAAGATAGAGCGTGCCGTCGGATGTGTCGAGTGTTATTCCTTCGGGCTTGTTCATTTCGAGTGAGAGAGTCGAAAGAGGTTCTCCTTTGGCCCCGTAACCTTCGAGTCTTCTCTGTTCCTGATTGACTATTATAAAATCACCGTCGTTCAAAGCCAGTATATCGGCCGCGTCTCCGGCTTTGTTTTCTATATTGAAAGGCTCGTTCGGGTAATATTTGAGAAAACCTCCTGTGTCGTTTAGAGTAATTCTGTAAAGTCGAGACGGGTTTATTTCCTTGACTGCATATAGAGTATTGTCGGCCTGACGAAAGCTTACCCCTTCCAAGCCTGTATTTGCCCAATCTGAGGCCAGATTAAGATATGGTACGCCTGAAAGGTTAATCGTTGCAGTACCGGTTTGAGGAATAATTGCTCTCAATATTTTCGAACGGCCTTCTTCTGCAATAAAAAAGAGATCATCGCGAAAGTGACATATACCCTCAAGGTCGCCGACGCCGCTGGTAGGGATGGTACGCAGTACGTTACCCGAAAGACTCAATTCATAGATAGTAGCATTTCCATTATCCACTGCATAGAGCATTTTGCGTTGAGGGTGAAAAGCAATCCCCGAAAGACTCGACCCGCTTACACCTGCAACCGATGAAACCGAAATAACCCTGCGGTAAGTGGGGAGCGAAGATGCAATCGATTCTGCATGTAGGTGCCCTGTTCCTAAAATAACAATTGAGGTTAGGATGGGAAGAATACATATAAACACTGCTGCGTCTCCTTCAGGCGGATACTCTTAAAATAATATTAGACGGAGGAACCTATGTTGAGGTTCAGAGAAATCTCTTCTACTGAATTCCCGCCTACATTTTATTCTTCACCCGGAATCTGCCCTCCGCAGAGATTATCTCTCCCCCCACTTTCATTAAATAACTTCATTGTAATTAAGGCAGTTTTTTCCCCTTTATACTGTAATTAAATTCAATCTTTTATTATCGAATATCTCACCCCGATTCGTATCTGCCAGTTTGAACCGGGCACTTTTTCCGGGGGTAGATTGGAGGCGTCGTTTTCAAGGTATGTATCGCTTGATATTCCTGGGATAGATGATTCTTCCACTTTAAATTTACTTAGATTAAAACTTACCTCTTCAAAAGCAACCTCGCCGAAGAGTGTCAGATTATCATTCAGCGGATAATCTGCCCCGAGCTGTCCCAGAAAGCCTAATGCCGGCTTTGATGTAATTTTCCCTTTGGCTTCCTGCGATATTTCCGTCTGTCCTATTTCCGTTACCGAAACGGCCTTAAAAGGTCTTGAATTCCAGAAAAAGCCAAGGCCGACTCCGGTGTATAAATCGAGCAGCTCGAGTATTTCGAACCGCGGAACAATCATCGCCTTCACTCCGAACATATGGCCTTTATATGTTGTAATAGTTGTATTAAGAGCAACTACCGACTTCTGTTCAAATGGTAATCCTACAGAATAACCGAACGACGTCTGCAGAGCAACGTTTTCCATCATAAAATACTGGCATCCAAGATCGAATTTCGCTCCGCTGCCGTAATTGAAAAAACGGTCGGTAACCGTTGTGTTGTTGTTAATGCTCTCTGTTGACCGATACAATCTGCCACCGACTCCGAATCCTGCTCCTACTGAACCGAAAATATTCAGCGTTTCATCTTCGGCGTGAGCTGAAAAAACTGCAACCGCTCCCATTATTGTTACCTTTTTCAAAACAGCTTTCATACAGAATCTTCCTTCTTAAAAGTTATTTGCCATCCGTACACTTCTATGCATATACCGAATAATCCATATCAGGAAAAATATTATTATGCGATTCAAGAAAGGAAACAAAGTTTTCATCGATCATATTGTTATTAAGTTGAGCTTCAAGTTTCAGAAAGTTGTTTACATGTTCCTTAATACGCCTTTCAGCATAGTTGACCATTGTACCGTTTTTAATTATAAAAGCCCAATCGCTCGATTCGGCAAGCATCAGTTCACGGGACATCTGGTTCAGGGTACGGCTGATAATACCTTCGGCTGATGGATATTTTCCGGCGCAAAATACCATTCTCTCTTCCATATAATGAAGATGTTTATATATCCAGTTATTGTTTTCGTGAAGCCATACTTCCGAATATCCTCCATCCCCCCAGCTCGAAAACGACGGTTCGCATATCTGGTTTTCAGGATAAAGATCAAGATAGTCGAAGGGGGTTATAAATTTTATATTATTCTGTTCAAAAGCGATTTTTCTAAAAAGATAGTTGAGCCATTCAGGGCCTTCATACCACCAGTGACCGAAAAGTTCCGCGTCGTAAGGGGCAACGATAACAGGAGGACGATCCATTAAAGAAGCAAGGTATTCGGCCTGTTTCTCCCGGTTGAACATAAAGTCTGCGGCATGTTCGGCGGCGGTCCGCAGAGCTTCCTGACGGTTGTATGGTAACTTTTCACAATCTCTTCCTGTAATACGGTAGTACTTTATTCCGGTATTGATACGTATTCCAATGGGATCGATATACGGTTTAATATATTCCATATCGAGATCGAACCCAATATCGCGGTAGAAATCACGGTAGGCAGGATTCCCCGGGTATCCTTCCTGCGCGCTCCATACGGCGCGGGATGATTCGGCGTCGCGGCCGAAAGCTGCAACCGGAGCATATTTGCAGTAGACCGGCGCATATACACCGTACTGAGGTGCCGGGTCGGCGAAGAGCAGTCCGTGAGTTTCGGTAAAGAAATAACGAAGCCCGGCCCTATTGAGCACCTCCTCGAGCCCAGGGTAAAAACCGCACTCGGGCAGCCATATTCCCTTCGGCTGACACTTAAAAACCGACCGATAGAAACGGACAGCGGTTTCTATCTGTGCATATACGGCCCTGGGATTGATTTGCATTGCAGGTAGGTATGCATGAGTGGCGCTCGACGTTATGATCTCCAGCATCCCGATATCCTGGAAACGTCTGAATCCTTCGATGATATTTCCCTGCAAACGGGTTTCGAAAAAATAACGACAGCCGGTCAGCCGGTCCCTATACATCTTTGCCGTATCGTTAAACTCTTTTTGAGACGCGGTCCTGCATACCTCTTTTTCGGCAAGTTCTATAAGCCGGTTCAGATAACGGCGGTATCTTTCCATCAGAAGATCGTCCAAAAGCATCGAACACAAAGGCGGTGAAACGGATAGCGTAAACCGCACAGGCACACCGTCTATGTCGCAATTGTCAAGAAACAAAAGCAGCGGCAGATATGTTTCGGTAATGGCTTCGTAAAGCCAGTTTTCCTCCATCATGTACGAGGCTTCGGGGTGACGTACAAACGGAAGATGCGCATGAAGCACGAGCGCAAGATATCCTTTGTAAGAAACGGTATTGCCGCTTTGGGTCTTCATTGTCCCGCTGATCCCGGAATAGCCCCTGACGAAAAGTTGATTATCCGCTGAGTTTTTCCCGGCGGAACACGTTTTGTGCTCTTACTCTCTTCTTTTTTTGTTTTTTTTGAATTATCGAATACCTTTCCCGGAATGCAGCATTGGTAAGAAGCATCTATCGGCAATTCTTTGACGGCCCGATCACCGGCTTGAAAGATATCATGTGCGGTTTGCTTCGTAGAAAGGATTCTTTGCCGCGATCCGTCATCGGTTATCCGGACAAGCTCAATCATGTATTCCTTAAGCGGAAACGGCAGATCGATATAAAGGCTGCTGGATCCGGTCGGTATTTCGAATTCCGAAACATATTCCGACGTTCCGGTTCCCTCAGCAATCCTGTCGAAAAGAAGAAGCAGCAATCGTGTATCACTCTCCGAAACATCTTCAGGAAGTTCCCAATAGACAAACAGCCGGTTCGGATTGCAGGGTATAACCCTCATAACCGGATAACCGTAACGCTCAGGCAAAGCGCCCCTTGAACCGTGTCGTGTCTGCCGGCTGTCAATCATAAAAAGCTCCGCTTAAAGATATCGGAATAATTCGCTACTTCGATACTTTACCGGCACTTAAACTGAAACCCGGCCGTAATACCGAAATCGCCCTATACCGGCCGGAGAGAAGTCAGTAGCTGCCGCCACCGGACTTATGCCATTTTCGGCCGCCGTTTATGCCGAATTTCAGACTGAACAGATTTTCGGCGTATTCTATGAACCGATCGTCCCACCGTCTGGAAAATTCAAAAATTATGTCTAACAATCCTCCGCTAGACTGCAACGGCACCCCCAATCCGAAGGAAGCCGCGACTTCATGACCGTCTTTTACCGGAAGGCCTGCATAACGCACTCCGCCGCGGTATTGTATGACTTCGTAAATTTTCGGATTGAGAATGTCGGGCGCCGGAACGAATTGTGCGCCGGCCGATACGAAAAACGCTTTGTTCTGTTTGTCGGCCGATGCAATTTCGCTGTAGAATCTATCCCACATCACCGCTCCCATATCGAACGCGGCAAACAATCGCTGGCTGAATTGCCATGAAAAGCCTAAAGCAAGCAATGGCGGCGGCTTTAGGTAAAATTCTCTGTTGACAATAATGCTCGTCGTATCGCGGGTGCCCTTTATCACATTGGTCGAGCGTGCCCTATTCATAATGAAATAATCGCCGCTTATACCTATTGTCAATCTGTCGAACGGCATCTGGACGCCGGCCCGAATCCCGTCGGCAGTAAATATGACCATTGTAGAATCAGTAAGGCAGTCGTGGAGAGAACCGCGCGTCTGAGTGATCTCGGAGGTGTTCTGACTAAAATTCAATCTCTGGTAGGCGATACCTACTCGCAGATGTTTTAGAACTGCGCCTCCCCACCCTATCTGCCACCTTACTGCGCCTCCGTTTCTAATAAGCCCGAGTTCTGCTGTGTCGGTAAGAATACCGTCTATATCTATCTTACGCAGCAAACGGAATCTCGTATTGGCATTACTGTAAGGCTCGAAAGATAATCCGAGCGCACCTAAGGAGCCTATCGGAATACTTAAAGCAAACAGACGCAGATTCATATCGAGATTCTGCGTGCTCTTATTGTGATCGGAAAGGATCAGAAGTTCCGATGAAAGTGTTGTAGAAAAAACCGTCCTCCCTACCGTTCCGAGGTTGGCGGGATTGTTTGCAAGCCCGAAATAATCGTTTCCCACTCCTACTCCGGTGCCGCAGATAGAAAGCGACGGACCGGCGCCGCTTCTCAGCGGTATACCCATAGGATATTGAAGACTTAAAAGCGACTGAGAAATTACTGAATTGTAAAGTAATATCGCAATAAAAAGGAACCTATATAAATTTTTCTGATTCATTCGCTCCGGTTTCCGTTGCCGATGGTTGTAAGAACCGCTTTGAAACGCGGTAGACTCCATACAATCTCCTGCTTTCCGTACTGTTCGATCGACGTAATACGGAGGTAAAGATAAAAATACCGATATTTCTCTTCCATAAAGTTCTGAAGATGGTAGTCGACGGGCAGAATCAGCGTATCGGCGCCGCCGGCTTTAAGATTTACAACCGGGGAGTAACGCTTTCTTGCGTTTTCGAACTCGTCTTCCAGATCATTTACATCAGAAATTAGACGTTCGGAAAGAAAATATATAACAGTCGGCGTCGAATCTATTCCTTCTGTAGTCTGGTGTCGCCTTTCGAAAATAAAAGCTGCGGAAAGCAATTCGCCGAAGCTGCTCGACAACATCTCTTCCCACAGTTCCGACATATCAATCTTGAAAACCGCGGTTCGTTGCGTAAGCCAGTCGGAAATGCTCTTCGGGGTAAGCTTTGCTACAACCGTATCGACTTCATTCACCACCATCCCCGATAATCCTTTCAGCGTATCGCTTCTATCCACGGCAGAATCCTTACCGTCGATAATCTTTTTGCGGTGTGAATGAATTACCATCAACGGTTCGGGGCCGAAAAACGTAATCCCCTTACCGCTGCCGAAGAGAGAAAAAACAAAAACCGAATCGCATCTACACGTATCATCAGTGCAGGAATCCACGCATTTTTTATAACCGCGGCACATTCGGAAAACGGAATCCGCCAGAGACGAGTCGAGAAGCGCCGTTCCGAAGCGGGGTTTGCCCTCTTCCACACGTACAAGGATACCAGCCGGTTTATCGGTCGAGCCCAGAACAGACAAAGCGTATCTGTTTTCTTTTGTGCAGCCGTAAAGCCTGAAAACCTCTCCAGAATCCGCGATAACGCTTTTGTAAATCGTATCGGCAATCGTATCGAAGAAAAGTGTGACGCTGTCGAATATATCTGCGCTATCGAACTTCCCGGCAAAGGAGCGTGTAATTGTAAATTGCGTATATCCGTAAACGATAACGACCTCATCTGAACCGGCTGCCAGATAGCCAGTATGACGGCCGAATCCCGACATTGCGGAATCGGGCAGACTGAATCTCTCCGCAACGATATGAGAATCGAGGTTAACCGAACGGAATTTTTTATCGAAATCAATGAGCATCGGATTAATGCTTTCGACTATCTCCGTTCCTGTATCGGTATACTGATCGAGTTTCGAGCAGTCTGTATACAGATATAAAGAAAATAATACTGCGACGATAATAATTTTATTTATACGCATGTTACCTGCCGGAGAAATCAACCCTTTGTCTGTTTTTAGGTTAAAAGGGAGAGTATTTCTGATACCCGATTTAGTCAAAAATAGGTTCACGAGTAAAAAGAAGTCAAATCGGTTGATTAAAAAACGATTCTCTTTTTGGAGATGGGGTTCATTAACTATTTTACTGAATATATTAATCCGGCGATTTTCCAAAACATGGATTTTGACAATTTGACAATTAGATTAAAGATAAACGGTTTTTCGGAGTTTGGTTTTCTACGCAGATGAGCGCGGTCAGGTTATATTAAAGGAAAACTCTTTTGTGAAACGTCCCTCCGATTGTTCAATTCTTATAGTTGACGACGATGAATTAATCTGTGAAATGGTGCGTGACGCTCTTGAACCGGCGTCTTACAGGGTAATTACCTGTTCCAGCGGTTCGGAGGCGATAAAGCATATCGACGAAAACGACTTCGACGTCATCATAACCGACCTTAAAATGCCGGACATGTCGGGACTTCAGGTTCTGGAATACGCAAAGAGAAAAGATGAGTTTACGGAAGTTATCGTAATTACCGGTTTTGCGTCTCTCGACAGCGCGACTCTGGCGATAAACCAGGGGGTCTACTCCTATCTGCTCAAACCTTTACAGATAAACGAGTTTCTGATTCAGGTTGAGAAAGCGATAGCCAGCCGGCTTTTTCACCTTCGCAGCCTGGAGCTGATGCGTCAATCGGACGATTTGGCTCCGGATGTAAAGATGCATGTTCACGATATTACCTTTCTGTACTATTTCACCCGAAAGCTTATGCTTTCTCTTGAAATACCGGAAATCATGCGGATAACACTCGATGAAGCGAACCGCCGGATGGGATCGGCGCTTGCCGTTATCTGCGTTTCAATGCCCGGAATCGAGGAGATCTATGCAATGCCATCACACGGTGAAATTACCGAAGAACGGCTTATCCCTTTGCTAAACCGTTTCAGAGATAAAGTGATATCTTCCAATGCCGGCCGGCACAGAGTAAACGGTGAACCGCTTCCGGTGTTGTTTAAAGGAAGGCTGGGCACCCCTCCTGTTCTTGACGAAGTCTATCCCTTAAACGTTCCTATGATGGTAACCGATCGGGTGCTGGGCACATTGACGGTATTTGTAAACGAATCTTCACAAACTCCGGACCATACTCAATTTCTTTATGTTTTCAGTTCTATCGTTTCGGCGGCTGTAGACCATGGATACATTACCATGCAGGCAAGGCGGCAGGCAAAAACCGACAGCCTCACTGGCATAGCCAACCACAGGCATTTCCATGAAACGCTCGACCGTGAGATCTCCCGCGCCGACAGACGTAAATGCCGCTTTACGCTCTTACTTGTAGATATCGATAATTTCAAGAAAATAAACGACACTTACGGCCATCAGGTGGGGGACGCCGTACTTGTGGATTTGACTCGAAGAATTACAGCGATAATCCGTGCGGGAGACTTACTTTCCCGCTACGGCGGAGAAGAATTCGGTCTGATACTTCCCGAAACCGATCTTGACGGAGCAGTATCTCTTGCCGAAAGAGTTCTCAAGACCGTCGGATCGCATCCGTTTGTCTTTTCCCATAAGGAAATATGGTATACAGTAAGCATCGGACTTGCAGTCTATCAGGGCGGCGAAGGCATAAGCAAAGACCTTCTCATCGCCGCAGCCGACAGGGCATTGTATAATTCGAAAGAACTCGGCAAGAACCGTCTTTCAATAGGTAATGTTTCTTTATGAATGCCGGTATGTTTTTTCCCTCTGCGGCTATAGCAGCCTACAGCATGGTATTAAATATCTTGCGTTTTACGGCCATCCCGTTTATCAGGTTTTTTAGCAGAAGAAACGTCTGGGATATAGACAAAAGGCTGAAACTTCCTTCTCCGGTTCGTGATTTCCGGCAAAAAAAGGTAGTATGGGTTCATGCCTCTTCACTCGGCGAAGCAAAACTGCTTCTGAAATTTTGCGCCATGCTGCATAACAAGCACGAGGATGACCTTTACCTTGTAACCGCAACGACACCAAGCGGAGTAGAATTCCTCGAGAAGAACCTTCAACCCACATTCTGCGCAGTAGGATTCCAGCCGCTTGACACTATTTCAATGGTTAAGCGGGTGGTAGATCATTATCACGTTTCCCGTCTCTGGCTTCTCGAAACCGAGATATGGCCCTCTATGCTGTGGGTATGCCGGAAACGCCGAATCCCGGTGGGAATAGCCAACGGCAGAATCGAACAGGATTCCTATAAATGGTATTTACGTCTGCGACGGATTATAACAAAACTTCTCGAACCTGTTGACGTCGTTCTGGCGCAAAGTGAGGAGTATGCTGCAAGGTTTATTGAACTCGGCGTCCGGAAAAGTGCAGTTCATGTTGTGGGCAACATCAAAGGACATATACGTATCAAGAGACCCCCGAAAAAAGAGTGGCTTGAGGTCCGTCGTGCCATGAATATCGAAGAGAACTCATTCCTTGTCACAGCCGGCTGCATTCACCGCGGAGAAGGAGCCGTAATACGCTCGTTTTTTTCATCTCTTGAGAGTATGGGATATCCATGTAAACTGATTGTCGTGCCCCGATACTGCGGCGAATCGGCAGAATTGCTCGATGAGATAGGCGGCAATGTACTGCACCTTACCGAGAAGTCAACAGCACGCAGGTGGGAGATCTGTCTTATCGAAAAAACCGGAATTCTCGAGAATATGTACAAAGCTTCAGACGCAGCTATCGTAGGCGGAACATTCGTAGACATAGGAGGGCATAACGTCTGGGAAGCAGCGTCTTACGCCATCCCGGTTTTTTTCGGTCCCTATTATCACAAGCAGCTCGATAGCTGCTCCCTTCTTATAAATGCCGGTGTAGGCTTTTCTGTATCCGACGGCAGGACACTTGCAGAATGTATGTATAAGGTGGTAAAACAAGAACCTTTCAGATTTATTGAAAATCAGCAGCGGTTTATCGAATCCGTCAACAAAACAATGTCGGTTGTGGAGCCGCTTTTGCCGTAAAGGAAATCTATGATGCTTCCAAAGGTTTATATTTTCACCGGCGACGATATCGTCGGAAAAGAGGCGGCAAAAAAGGCAGCCGTTCGTGCGATCGAAGCTGAAGTCTCCTCTTTTCAGAGAAAGAATTTCAATCCGTTGAACGAATCTTTCGGCGATTTTCTCGGAAACCTACTCACGCCTTCACTTTTTGGTGATGTAAGGATCGCTTCGATAAATCATGCCGAAGAGCTGAAAGAGGATGAACTAGACGAGCTCGACCGCGTTATCGGGCATCCGGCCGACGACGTCTACATTATTATAGACATAGGAGAACAGGCCGGTAGGAAAGATTCCAAAACCGACCCCCGAAAAAAACTACATATCGACAAAAGATCTAAAATTAAGGATGGCTTGTGCATATGCCGTAATTTTCAGAAGCCCCGTGAATACCAGGCGGCTCAGTGGCTTTCGGAAAGGGTACCTGAAATATTCGGCCGTTCCATTGATACCGACGCTGCCGAGTTGCTTGTCGATCTGGTAGGCTGCGACACGGCGGTACTCTTCTCTGAAGTCGAAAAAATAGACGTCAATCTGGAGAATAAACGGAATATCGATCGGAAGGCTGTGGAAGAGTTCGTAGGAAGGGACCGTATTATGACTCCTTTCGAACTGGCGGATTCTCTGTGCGGCCGTAACATTCCACGTTCGATACAGATTATAAAATCGATATTTTCCTCCTCACATTCGATACAGATGATTCTGGGGGTTCTTTACCGCCGTTATAGTGCACTTCTCCGTATTCGGCATTATTTACGAAAGAATCCGCAGGATAAAAATAATTTTTTTGAAAAAAGCAGCTTTCATGAGAAAAACCGCTCCGCCATGCGTATCGGCATAGCCGCCGGACTGCTTCACGAAGGAGAAGAAAGCAAAGTTTATCCAGTAATTATAAAATCCGGCGTCATAGAACAGGCGCTGAAATATTCCGACCGGGAACTTGAAAGGATCATTCTGATGCTTTCCGACTTCGACATTGCTGTTAAGACAGGAATACACAGCGATTCGCGACTGGAACTGGAACTTCTGTGTTACAGGCTTTTACGTATTTCCGAATTATCAGGAGACGGAGAATACATTTGAGATATTTCTGTAGGGTTGCATACGACGGAACCTCATTCGGGGGATGGCAGAAGCAGAACAATTGTCTAAGTATTCAGCAGATTCTGGAAGAAAAGGCGGCGATTGTACTACGTAAAAGCGTCTCCTTTACCGGCGCAGGCCGAACCGACGCCGGAGTACATGCCAGAAGGCAGGGTGCTCATTTCGATTTCGACGGCGATATCGATCCCGGACGCTTTACCTTATCCATGAATGCGCTGCTTCCGCCGGAAGTGGCTGTTTATAACATGGTTCCCGTATCGTCAACTTTTCATGCACGATATTCGGCTCTTAGCCGTAAATACTCTTATTATATTTGCAGAGCCAAATCGCCGTTGCTTTACAAAAAGGCCTGGTTCGTACCCTATGACATCGACTGGGGAAGAATGATCGTACAGCTTCCGGCTATTTACGGCAGGCATGATTTTTCGTCGTTCTGCGCTTCCGGCAGTGACAATGTCAGTATGCTCTGCACTGTTTTTGCGGCTTCAATTGAAAGGCAGGGGGAATGCATGGTATTTTCAATAACAGCCGACCGTTTTCTCTATAAAATGGTACGATCGATCGTGGGCTCTCTTATTGATATCGGAAGAGGTAGACTGAAATTGACGCTTGGTGAAGTGCTGGAGAAGAGGGAAAGATTCGGAGCCGGAACCACGGCCCCTGCATGCGGACTGGTACTGGAAGACGTTTCTTACGCGGAGGTTGATTGATGATGCTGCGATGCCCTGCCGGAAAAGCGGCGCTATATATTCTTTTTCTGATCGCAGGAATGGCCGCGGGGTTTCTTTTCGGCGAAAGAGTGGTAAAACGTGTCTTTCCCGAATCCCTGAAGTCGATACTGCTTCAGCCGTCCAATAGAAGGGAAGGCGACTCGGTTATCATCGTTAAGGAACAAAGAAAAGAACCTGAAGCTTCCGCCGTTTCTTCGGCAGGGCAGCCTGATGAAGATCTGACGACCGCTCGCAACAACGCGATCGTAGCCGCTACACGAAAGGTAGCACCTTGCGTTGTAGGAATCGTCGTGACTCAGATTCAGATGGTGCGAAGCTCATATTATATGAACGATTTTTTCGACTGGTTTCTCGGCCCGGATTTTCAGCCCCGCTACCGTCAGATAGAGAGTATAGGTTCGGGTTTTGTGATTCGCGAAGACGGCATGGTGCTCACCAATTACCACGTCGTCCAGAATGCGGTTCAGTTATACGTCAATTTTTCGGACGGCCGAAGGTTCGAAGGAAGAGTGGTAGGAGTGGATGAACGTTCCGACCTTGCCGTCGTATCCGTAAAGGGAGAAAAACTCCCCACCATTAAATTCGGAGATGCTGAGCGGCTTATGATCGGCGAATGGGCCATAGCAATAGGCAATCCCTTTCTTAATTTCATCAACGACGCGCATCCTACGGTTACCGTGGGGGTGGTGAGCGCTCTCAACCGCAATTTCGCGCCTACCGAAGGCGTTTACTATCAGGGAATGATACAAACCGACGCGGCGATAAACCCCGGCAATAGCGGGGATCGGCTGGTAAACGCGCTCGGAGAGGTGATAGGCATAAACACTTTCATCTTTACCGGTTCCAACAACAACCGCGGGTCCATTGGGATCGGATTTGCCATCCCGATAAACCGCGCACGCAGAGTGGCGGAAGAAATCATTACTTACGGTAAGAGGCGTCAGGTATGGACGGGAATTTCGGTGCAGGATCTGAATCGCGCAATCGCGCTTGCCCTCGGCTATGACGGAATCGACGGCGTTGCGGTCGTGAGCATACATCCCGGAAGCCCGGGGGAGCGTGCGGGACTCAAAATAGGCGACATAATTCAACAGATGGGCAATAGAACCATCGTTACCCATCACGATATAGACGGATTTTTCCTCGATTATTTCGTAGGCGATACGGTCAGAATGAAGGTACTGAGAAGGGGAAAGAAAATCGATATCTCACTTACTCTTGCAGAGTACCGAGAGCGGTAAAATAAACGATTGAGGGGATATATGCACATATTCCATCAAACATTGACTAAAAGGAAGGAGTTACAATGGCGGTTCCGCTTAAGGAAAAAAGAATTTCGACACTGATTCTGGTTGTCTTAACAGGAATTCTTATAGGCTCGTATTTAAACAGTATCGTGGAGATGCTGCCAGTAGGCGATAATGTGGTCAAGACATTCTTTACTTACAGTATACCGTTCGGGGTAGGTGATTTTGTAAGTAACAAACCAATCCTTATAGATCTCAACGCAATCAAATTCCAGTTCGGATTCATGATTCGTTTCAGTCTGCTGTCGATTATCGGAATTTTCGTGAGCCTGTATGTCTTCAGATGGTATCGCTGAAAGCCTTTATTTTTTATTTATATAGAATAAATCGGCGATGGAGTGTTTTCCTTTCTCTAATTTCGATAAAAATGTTGGACTTAAAAGAAATGTCTTTTTCGGCCATTGCAAACCGGCGTCGCAGTTTAAGGGTCTTTGCTTCATGACGGGAGTAATATCATTATGGTTGGGCTGCGCTCCGTCGGTCCGCTATACAAGAGGTAATCAGGAGGCTTCGAGGGCAAACTCCTATTACGTACCCGCCGATTGGGACTACAGAAAGTCGTATACGATCCCGGCTGAGCGGCTTTCGGCAACGGCGCAGCGATACATCGGCATACCTTATCGTTACGGCAGAATGAGCAGGAAAGGAACCGACTGTTCGGGACTTGTTTGTATGATCTACTATGACGTCGGCAGGGTCAAGCTCCCACATTCTACAAGGAAACTGCGTTTGATGGGAAGGAAAATACCGTTGCAGCAAGCGAAAGCCGGAGATCTTCTATTTTTCAGACGCGGCTTATTCGGCATGGTAAACCATGTAGGCGTCTATATTTCCGGAAAAAAATTTATTCATGCAACCACTAAAGCGGGCGTAATATACAGTAATCTGGATGATACTTACTATAAAAAACATTTCGTTGAATTGCGAAGGATATTCCGATGAAAGCAATATACGCAGGAGAACGCGGCTCTTTTGCCGAATTGGCGGCCAGAGAATATTTCGGACCGTCGGTTAACATCGAATCGGTCGAACTCTTCGAGGACGTCTTCAAAGAAGTCAGTAAGAGACCGTCGGTACAAGGCATAGTACCCATAGAAAACACCCGTGCCGGCAGTGTGCATCGTAATTACGATTTACTGCTCGAGAGCGGATGTTCAATAGTGGGAGAAATCTATCTTAGAATCCGTCACTATTTAATAGGCAACAAACAAACTTCCCTCCAAAAGATTCGTCGGGTGCTTTCTCATCCGCAGGCGCTTGCTCAGTGTCGCTCCTTTCTACATGCACATCCGGATTTGAAAACAGTAGAAACCCCAAATACCGCCGCGGCGGTAAAAATGATAAGAGACGAAGGCTCCCTAGATTCCGCAGCCATCGCCTCTATGCAGGCGGCAGTCGATTTCGATATGAAAATATTGGCACGCAATATAGAAGACGATAAAAACAATACCACACGATTTATAGTTCTTGCCGACCGTCCTAGAAAGTCGATCGATACTTCCCTGCCGGTGAAATCGTCAATAGTCTTTTCGATGAAGAACGCTCCCGGTGCACTCTTCCGAAGCCTTGCCGTGTTTTCTCTGCGCGACATAGATCTTTACAAAATAGAGTCCAGACCGACTTTCGGCCAGGGTTTTCAGTATCTTTTCTATCTGGACTTTCAGGGCGCAGCCTCCGAAGAAAAACCGCGGAACGCCCTACGGCATCTCCAGGAGATGACCACTTTCTACCGTTTTCTGGGGTCTTATCCGGTGGGCCGGACGGTGCTGCCCAAAATCGACAAACGCTGAATATGTTTTGTAGCGGCACGACAGATGCTATCCGATAATCTATGACAAAGCTCCTGGTAATCCGTTTCAGTTCGATAGGTGATATTTTGCAATGCATTCCCGCAATCCATAAATTTAAAGATTCCTTTCCTGATGCAGAGATACACTGGCTTACAAGAAGCGATATGGCGCCGCTTCTTTCAATCGATCCGGTAATAGACCGTATATGGAAATTGGAGCGCGAGGGTGGATTCAACGCGCTCCTTAAAATCGCCTTATCGCTTCGTAAAGAGTCCTTTACGTATGTTTACGATGCACACAGCAATATAAGATCGGCGATAGTAAAGATTTTCCTTTACAGATCGTTATCTGAATTGCTAAACGGCGGAGGACGCATTGTAACCAGATATAAATATCGCATCAAAAGATTTCTGCTTTTCAAATTAAGAATCAATCTTTTCCCGAATCCTTTCAAGGGGGCAGTTTCCTATATCGAACCTTTAAAGCGCTTTCGGAGCTACAGCAACCAATGCAGAACAACCATTCCGGAAATCAATTTCCGGTTCCCCCCCGACGTCATTCAGAAGATCGAAGAAAGAATAGCGTCCATACGCAAACGCGACTGGATCTGCCTTGTACCCTCGGCAGCATGGGATCTTAAGCGGTGGCCTTTAGAATACTGGAAAAGGATTGTTGCTTTGTTGCCTGATATGTTTTTCGTCATCATCGGAGGGCCAATGGATTTTTTCTGCGGGGAAATAGCAGGCTGCGCTCCCGAACGGACCGTGGATCTGTCAGGAAAGACCTCAATTATTGAAAGCCTTTACGTAGTATATATTGCCCCGTTTTTGATAAGTGGAGACACCGGCTATATGCATGCAGCCGATCTCTTCAGCAAGAAAGGAATAGCGCTCATCGGCCCCACGGCTTTCGGCTTTCCGTCGAATAATACTTTGAAAGTCGCCTCTGTAGATCTCACATGCAGACCTTGCTCCAAAGACGGCCGCGGAAAATGCAGGAACCGCATCCGGAAACAATGCATGAAAGATATCACCCCTGAAGTGGTTGCGGAAATGGTAAGATCATACTTCTATACCAGCCACGTGCCATGATCCCTGCAAAAAATTGAATGGATTAGGGGATAAATAACCATGAAGTAATTTATATGAAATATTTTTAATAATGTATATGACAGGCTTTTGTTTCTTTAATAATTTTAGTTTTTAGCCCGAATTATTCACAAATCGGCGGCATAAGTTGACAATATTAAAATAAATTCCCTCTGAAACGGCCAGCGGAGTCAAAAGTCGCATGGCCTATCCAAAGCTGAGGAAAAAATACGGACAAAATCACGTCGTTTTGCGCCTTTACGCACGATATTTTAAGGGCTGGACATAGTTCGCCCCTTCTTTCTGATTTGTCGTCATACCAACGGACCGTCATGTCGCAACGCATAGATTTCGGTGTATCCTCCCGTAAATGTCCCGAACGGGACAAGACGACGGCAAATGAATTCTGATTTGCGACAGCCTTTCGACAATAGTCGCGCCGACCTTGAGTATCCGTATGATGATGGTGTTGAATTGCGCCCCGGAAAATTCCGTTCCCCGCAACGCCTTTTCGTTGAGGGCATGCAGGAGAACATAGGCGGCGCTGTGCATAAACAAACGGAACTGGTTCGCCTCAAAAGCGTGGCACGACGTCCGGTCGGAATGGAGATACGTTTTATGATTCTTGATGAAATTCTCCATGCATCCGCGCCCGCAATACGATACAGCGTCGTCCGGCTGACCGCATTCTCAAGCCGCGACATCATCGGCTGGCTGGCAAGATCATCGACGCAAAGCGGCGCCCGGTTGCATGCCATCTTCAAGCCGGATCTCTCCGCAGATGATCGCTGTCGTCCGCGTCTTCGTATCCGCAGGCAATCTGCATCACCCGCTGGGTCACCAGCTCCTTCATCGGGTGCTTAATATAACGCTCATCCCGCGTGTCCATAATGTTTTCTACTATCCGCCTGATTATCCCGGTGCGCCGTTCGGTCTCGCGCAAAATCAAAAGTCCCGCGTCAGACGTCACCGCTCATCCGTCGAAATCCATGATCACTTTCTTCCCGGCCACTAATCAATTAGACATCTGCGGAAGAGAAAAAATATAAGAAAGAAAATCGGGAAGAAATAAAATAAAAAAGCGAAAGGTGGTTGGAGATTTTCTACCTCATCATCTGTACCCCCCTCCCAAAGAGAAATGGAATATTGACAAATACCAGTTTTACCCTTTTCTCCGTCCTGCCTGTCGCCGTAGGCACAGACAAGAGAGAAAAACGGGCCTGACTGGATGGGTTATATTCGATATTTTAAATTATAAGGACGTCAAGCCCGCCTTTTGTCTATTCTAATTCTATTCTAATTCAAAGTAATGCCAAGATGGTATCAATAAGCCGTTACCGTAAAATTTTTCGGCTCACGGTGAACCTGCTTTGACAAAAACATTCTACTGGATGGCTTAGAGGTTTTAAAGCCGTTCAGGTGTCTTATAAGCCTAGATATCATCTTCCTGGTTCTCTGCCTGGGCCCTGAGAAAGCTGCCGAACTTCTTGTCATCGCCAAGGATATGCTCTTTAAGCCAGTCTGTCAAAAAGATCATCAGTTTCTCTTTTGCAGCCTGATCCTGTGCCTTGAACAGGCCGATGTAATCCTGCACATCCTTGACCAATTTATCATGTACTCCCTTATGGTGTGCAAAGTCAGGATAGTTGTGTTGTTGGAAAAGATTCTCTTCTGCCTGGAAATGGTAAATCGTATATGCAACTAAGTCATTAAGAATCGAGGTTACCTGAGTGTCGTCACCGCCAGAGCTTTGGACATCGTAAAGTTTATTCAGCAGTTCGATAAGTTTTTTATGCTGTGAATCAACAATGTCATTGCCGATGGAATAGGTATGGCTCCAGACAAGTAAGTTCATGTTAGACCTCCTTTATTAAAACAGGTTATTGTATTCATAATACTCTATAATCTCACTGAAAATCGTAAAGACGGAGCACCGGTAAAAATATAGTGATGGTTGTGCCTTTCTGGAGCACCGAATCAACGCTGATCTTTCCTCCCAGGCGTGTTACTTCAAACGCTACGGCATCTAGCCCAACTCCTCTTCCTGACCATTCGGTTACATCTGATTTTGTAGAGAATCCACTTCGAAACAAAAGCGAAAATATATCCTGTAAAGAGAAACCTAAGAGCTCGCTTTCAGAGCATATTCCCCTCTTGATTGCCGACTTTTTCACGTTTTCAGGATCTATCCCTCTGCCGTCATCAGCAATGGATATTTGCAACATCCGTTGGTTTTCATCCGCAGAGTAAATTTTAACAGTCAAAGTCCCGCAGCGTGGTTTGCCTTCTGCTTCCCTTTCATCGGGTGGTTCGATGCCGTGATCGAGAGCATTTCTGAAAATGTGGATAAGGCTTTGCACAAATGGTTTATATGGTTCAAGGTGTAGCTTGACAGGAGCAGCTTCAATCACCAGACGAGCCTCTTTACCCATGCGCTGGGCGATTCCGGAAATGATCGAATGAAAACGCCCGATCTGAGTATGGAGGCAGCCGTGTATGAATGTGTCAATATACTCACGTTTTATCTCTCTGTACTCATCGGGGAGACGCATGAGAGTTTCTTTGAATCGGAGTATGTCTGCGTTTTCCAGCACTGTCCTTCTTGATGCATCGACCTCGACATCGCCCAGGGCATTCTTGATCTCTAGAAGAGTATGAGTAAATGCTTCCTGCAGTTCCTTACATTGAGAGCGATATTCTGAAATGTGAACAGAAAGCGTCGCTTGTGTCTGTGATTTTCCCTTCAGTTGTGAGAGAGAGCTTTCGAGAAAATGGGCTTTTTCCTTGACATCAGTGAAATAAAATGCTCCTGAATTGCCTTTGAGAGTATGAGCGAGTCGTAAGCACTCTTCAATGTTAATTTTGTTTTCCGGTCCGGAAAGAATAGTATCTATCTGCTTCATGATAGAACGTGCATCTTCTACAAAATCGGCAAATGCGCTTCGGTCTTTTACCACAGCAAGAATCATAGCGATAAAGGCCTCTTCCTTTCGCGCTTTGGCTTCAAAGGCCTTCTCACGTGTTCTGTCGGTGGCTATAACAATAAGCTTTTCGATAAGCCCGCGATCATTGCGAATAGGCTGGAAGTCAAGCACAATGTAGCGGTTATTAAACGAAAATTCGCGCGGTGCAAGTGCAATCAAGTCCTTGTAGGGGATAATCTCGTCAAAGAGCATGGTAAGCCAGTCGATTGTACTTTTAGCCTCTTTTTCGTCCATCCGGAGAAGCTCTGTAATGTTCCGGCCCAGCGGCGAAATTTCAAATAGTGATTCAACGGCACGTGAAAAACCCGGCTGCACTATACCATTGCGATTTACGGTGAAAAATCCCTGAGTAAGGTTGTCAAGTAAATTCTGAATATCTTTCCTGGCTATGTCAAGAAGCTTGTTTTTCTCATTTACCTCAGCAATAAGTTTCACATTATTTACATTGACCTCGACAAGTTTGGCTGACTCCTCTTCGAGGGTTTTCTCCAATTCCTTCAATCTGATTTTTTCGTTCTTTAATCGATACAGGCTTATCAGGTTTGATAATTTCTTGGTGACTACTCGTCGGTCTGTGCAGTCGGGGATAATATGGTTTACCCGTGTAGCAAGTTCGACCAGTGTCCTTTGATCTATTGCCCCGTCAAGGCAAACGGTAACGATACCCTTTACGGACAGAGAGTCAAGCCGGTCAAGCGTCACAAATATTTTTTCGTCACGGATGTCAGGAGCGACGAACACAAAATCGGCCTCATTAAGGCCTATCATATCCTTCAGATCAGAAGCTTCCGGGCTTGTTAAAATGGAGATTCCCTTCTGCTCAGCACACGATGCAAGAACGGGATAATCCTGCAATTGTTTATTGGTAATAAGTATCAGAGAAGGCATATACGTATTACACGCTTTCCGGATAAATGGACGAATCCTAAAGACTGTTTTACTTGATTGTATCATACGATCTGTAAAGTTACAAGCGGTTTGTGGAGTTTATAGACCCTAAGGGGAGGGGGGAGAGGCGTCGGTAAAGCATATCATTCCCGGAATTCGTGGGACATGGGAATTTCCGGCTTTCTTGAAAATTCTATTGTTTCTTTATAATATAATCATGAATATCTCTCCCAATAATAATAATCTGAGCGGGCTGCAGGCAGCATCGTTTCTTTATGAGAAAACTGCGCATAAAGTGGTCAATGCCTCCACTTCTTCACCTTTATCCGTTTCCGGTCATGAATCAAATCTGGCGGAGTGTATGGTTTATTTTGTAAAGAGCATACATCTCTATTCGGCAAATCTTACCCTAATAAAAGTGCAGGAGAGACTGCTTGGTAATCTGATTGACGTCATGGGGTAAAACAATATAACTGTTTTCTGGCAGGAAACAGGAGTAACAATTTGACAATACCCGGAATAACTGACAAACTCATGACCTTCTGCTTCCGGCAAAAGAAATCTGCAAATACGATACAAACCACCCATTCGCCGACCGTTATGTCGCTTTACTGATGAACCTCATCGGTTTGTGGCCTCGGGCAGCCATACTATGAAAACTCCAATTTGAGATTTCCTCGATACCCAAGTAAGATTAATGAGATCTATCCAACATTTCAAGATAAATTCAATTGGAAACAATCAGCTTATCAATTGAAAAGGATGTTTTAATTTGACATAAGGCTACCAAAATTTTATTCCAAATTATGAATAATCGGATGTTTTAAAAAGGTAAAAAAGAGCTTTCGGTTTTTCTTCATTAAAAGCATGTTCTTTTTCCTTATTTCTCTATAATTTTTTAATATAATGTATGTATCGATTTTGGCTTTGAAATAAAGCTTCGGTTTTTTACACTTAATTAAAAAAACCCTGAATGTCCTCAATTCCCATAATAATAGTAGTGGTAATCTTCTCAAAATAAGGGAAATCGGAAAATTTTTATAGAAAAATAAAAGCCTGTTTTTTTCTCTATAGTAATATTTCATATAGTTGATATTTTGAAAACTTGCGCTTCCTAAATGATAAACAACTGATGATGGGCAATAGTATATTTTCCAGCCATGAAAGAATGCTCTGAAACACAAATCAACATCTTCCCAGTAGGCAAAAAAATTCTCATCAAAACCGCCAATCTGTTCGATTGTATTTTTACGAAAAATAGCAGATCCACCATTTGCACTCAGGATGTAACCCTCTTTGAAATGATTTGGATTTGTATGGTCGTATGGTTTACCTGCACCCACTGGTGTAATAGATAAATCGTAATTGATTTGATGGTAAAGCCCATCAATTATGCCAGTATTATAACTCTGCATTTGTCTACAACAAATAATTCCAATTTTATCATTACTTAGAAAAATCTGAACAGGTCGATCGAGCCAATCGGGTTCAACGGTCATATCATTGTTAAGAGTTACAATATAATCTCCAGTTGCAGCTCTAAACCCCGTATTCATACCCGCTGCATAACCAAGATTTTTATTGTTCAATACATATCTAACAGATTTTTGAAATGATTGAATGATCTCGATAGATGAATCATTTGAGGCATTATCTATTATGATTATTTCAATATTCGGGTATCGTGTTTTAAGTAAGGATTCTATACATGGCTTGAGAAACTGTTCACCATTCCAGTTTAATACTAATATAGAAATTAGAGGATTTTGCATATCGAGGAATATACAAAATTATTGTAATTGCATAGAAGATTTTATGATTACCATGTATTAAGTTTTCTACCAAAAACATAGAATGATCATATATTAAAAAAACCGATTAATGCTGAATTATATTGTCTTGGGTTAAATGATGAATTTAATATTTATGTGTGGGAAACATTGAAAAGGACAATAAAAAATGTTAATAGTGAAGGTTAGCTTCTTATCCCATCTGTTGAAATTGTAGATTTGAACAATACAACATTAGCTCAGGAAAAAGGAAAGAGCTGTCCAAATTTTATAAAAACTGATATCACAATTTCGCTTTCAATCCAAATAATACAATAGATCACGTGACATTGTTATAGGATATTGTGTTCTAAGGAAAAGGAGCGCCGTTATTTTAACCCAACGTGTGGATGATTTATTATGGACACGAACTATTTGTTGATTGAGTACGGCGATCGGAAAGTGAGCGCATGGTGCGGGATTAAATTTAGTATTTTGGATCAACGGCATGTTCATCATAGCATCTTGAAAATCGCATTAACATCTGTCTGCCTAACCTACCTGCCTGTCGGCGTAGGCACAGACAAGAGAGAAAAACGGGCCTGGCTGGATGGGTTATATTCGATATTATAAATCATAAGGACGACAATCCCGCCTTTTGTCCATTCTAATACATAAAATGGGATATATGTTCAAGGAGCCGTTTATCATGGGCGGGAAAACTATCCGGAAGGTTATAATAAAGGTAGACAAATGACATGCTGCTAAAAACAACGGATACGAAAGGCGTCTATGTAAAAGGGGATGAAATCGCAAGACATGATACGATATGATTATCTATTTGAAACGTTCCGTAGAAATACCTTTTAAAAATAGCCTGATAATTTTACTTTCAACCTAATAAATTCAATTACAATAAGTTATAATTTAACCTTTTCCTTCTATGTTCCGTTGAAACAGAACATATTTTTCTCAAGTAGAGGAAATTATCATTATATAGTATTCTTCTATTCCTTATATTTGTGATTAGATGATGTGATTGGTTGAACTATGAATAAGGCAGCCGTATCCGTTTCTGTTTTCGATTATACCGATTACCGTCGGTATCTGGCTGATTATTATAAAGAGCGTAAAAAGGCGAACAGGGCGTTCTCTTATCGGTACTTTGCAAGAAAGGCCGGTATTAATTCCATTGGCCTGTATAAGGATGTTGTAGAAGGCAGGCAGCGTCTGGGGCGAACGCTTATTTTCAAGTTTTCGGCTGCATTGGGGCATTCGAAGAAAGAGGCCGAATATTTCGAGAACATGGTATTTTTCAATGAGGCTCAGAGCGTTGAGGAAAGAACCCTGTTTTTTGAGCGGATGATGGCTTGCCAGAAGACAAGAGCCGCGATAATCGAGGCGACAAGGTATGAATATTATCAGAAGTGGTATTATAGTGCGGTGCGGGCACTTATTGCACTGGGGAAATTCAGTGATGATGAGAAAAGTATAAAGAAAATCGCTTCGGCCCTGAATCCGCGCATAAGGCCGGAAGAGGCAAAGAAAGCGGTTTGTGTACTCGAGCGACTCGGTTTAATAGTAAGAAATTCCGATGGTACTTTCGGCGTAAGCGATGCGGTTATTACCACCGGAACCCTTACGCCTGAGAGAAGCATTAATATTCTTAACGTCGTTAATTTTCAGAAAGAGGTAACGGCGCTTGCAAACGAAGCGCTCGACCGCTTCGGAGCTGAGAACGTCAATCTTTCCACTCTGACTCTCGGCGTTTCCGGCGAGACAATGAAGGCGATCAAAGAGGAATTGGCAGCGTTGCGAAATAAAATTGCAATGCTTGCCGAAAGGGATAATGCTGCCGATCGGGTCTGTCAGCTTAATATTCAGTTCTTTCCTGTGTCCGACCCTCTGTCGGGAGGCCGCAATGAGTAGATTGAGCCTGCTTTTACTATTGCCGGTACTCGGAGCAGAGCTTTTGATGTGCGGCTGCGGTAAAATCAACACGGTCGCGGGCGGCAGCAGTTCGGAAACCGTTATTGGAAAAGTGATCAAAGAAGACGGAACCCCTGCATGCTCGGCGGTTGTGATGCTTTACCCGGTTGATTATGATCCTGTAGCCGACGCACCGCTTCCCCGATCGAGCACCGATACTACCGATAGTGAAGGAAATTATACCGTAACGGCGCCCGATTCAACGGTTCAATATTCGATAACCGCCGTAAAGCGGGATTCGTCTTTACTTGCATATATCGGAGCAATTGATTTGCAGGGAGGTACAACCCGTGCTCCTGACGCCGTGCTTCTGGCAACGGGAACTATTTACATAGCCGCGCCCGACACGGCCGATACCAACGACGGGTACGTATATATTCCGGGCACCGGCGTTTTTGCTTATGTCAAGAGCGCCGGCGGCCTGATAAGAATCAACCATGTTCCGGCCGGAACCGTGCCTGCGATCAATTACCGCTGCAGAGGCTGTAGCGGAGCCCCGACGACACTTATTTCCGGAATCAGTGTGTCGCCTGCGGATACGATAGTGATTCCATTCCCGGAGCGGCGTTTTTCGAGGAAATTATATTTAAACACATCTTCTTCCGGCGCCGGCGTGTCTGCCTCCGTAACCGATTTTCCGGTGCTTGTCAGATTGTCGGGAATAAACTTTGATTTTTCACAAACATACCCTGACGGTTCGGATATCCGTTTCTCAGGTGCAGACGGCTCTGTGCTCAGATATGAGATAGAATGGTGGGATAATTCATCACGGTCCGCCGGAGTGTGGGTTCGGGTACCGATAATCAAAGGGAACAACAACAGCCAGTATATTGTTATGCACTGGGGAGCAACCGGCGGTGAAGTGAAATCTTTGTCGAGCAGCGTGGGTGTGTTCGATACAGCGGCAGGGTTTCAGGGCGTCTGGCATCTTTCAGGCACAGGAAACGCTCCGGTATCCGACGCAACGGCAAACGGCTATCATGGAATATGTTATGATATGACAACCGCCTCCGCTGTAGCGGGTGCAATCGGCTACGCACGGTACTTCAATGGTTCTACTACCTACATCGTCATACCCAACAGTTCATCAGGAAAGCTCGATATGGCGCAGAACAGCCACTATTCCGTCTCAGCATGGGTTTATGCAGATACTATCGATACGCTATGGCATGCAATTGCAGCAAAAGGGCATGAGCAGTACTATCTGAAGTTAAAATGCTTCGGCAAAGGCAGGGCGACATGGGAATTCGTCGAGTTTCAGGATCAGAAAGGGTGGGAGTTTACCGAAGACTCGGTGCCGCCTGCACCCGGGGCAAAGCAGTGGGTATACCTTACAGGTGTCAGGTCGGGGTCGCGGCAATTGCTTTACATCAACGGAGTATTGGTTAATGAGGCGAAACAATTGATGGCGGGTAATTATGCCCGGAATACCTCCGATAATTTTACTATCGGAAGACATGGCCGGGAAGTTCTGATACCTTACTATGAAGGGTGGTGCTATTTCAGAGGAGCAATCGACGAGGTAAGGGTTTTGAATTTTGCGCCGGGTGCGGACTGGATAAAACTGTGTTATATGAACCAGAAAGCACAGGATGCGCTTGTGGAGTTCAGATAAATGAAAATAAAGACTGCCGGTTTGAAATCCCGGCAAGGAAGAACCGGCAGTCGGAAAGTATAGACCGTACGACGCTGCGTTGACGCAGACCGTCACCGTTTTTCTCTGTACTGAAAAATAGTACAATCGGCGGCGGGGTGTAAAACTTTTATTGGAAGGGAGCCGATTGACTATGAACTTATTATCGACCAGGCACTTTAGTGCCCTGAAGGCAATAATCTGCATCACCGGATTGCTTGCGGGTTTAAAAGATTCCTGGGGGCTTAGCGTTTCGTCTTGTACAACCGACGCCGACGGAATAACATGTACCTGCAACACAGGCGTAATGAAGGTGAAGATATGCAAAGCGGATATTGTCCGTGTCGCGTATTCTCCCACGTCAACTATTCCCGAGCGGTCGTTTAAAATCGTTACCAACCCATGGACGCCGCCCGGCCAGTTTACAAAGACGGAGTCGGGTGATTTTATTGTCCTCGAAACGAGCAGAATAAAAGTTAAGGTAAGCAAATCGACTGCGAACATCACATTCACCGACCTCGCAGACGCCACTATACTTTCGGAATATTCAAAGACATTGACGCCTACGACAGTACAGGGAATTTCCACCTACCGCGTAAGCGCCGAATGGAACTCACCGGCGGACGAGGCATTATACGGTCTAGGCCAACACCAGCAGGGAAAAGTCAATTACAAAGGCCAGACCGAATTTTTAGATCAGCGGTACCCGGAAGCGACCGCAATCTCAGTGTTGGTTTCTACAAAGGGGTATGGAATATTCTGGGATAACTATTCCTATACAGATTTCAACGGGAGAGCATCCAACAATACGCGCTATTCGTTTACTTCGGAATGCAGCGATATCAAAGGCGGTATTCTTGATTATTATTTCTTTTACGGCCCGGAAATCGATCAGGTTATTGCCGGTTACCGTACCGCAACCGGTCACGCTCCGCTGTTTCCTAAATGGGCTTATGGTCTTATTCAGTCCAAAGACCGGTACGGTTCGCAGAATGAGTTGTACAGTGTAATGAACGGATACAGGGATAATAAAATCCCGCTCGACTGTATTGTTCAGGATTGGCACTACTGGGACGGAGCAGGGAAACAGGGATGTTACTGTTTCAACTCCAGTTACGGCAATTATAAAACCACCATTCAGAAGTTTCACCAGTCGAATATCCATACAATGATATCGATCTGGAGTCAACTTGAAGAGGGCTCTCCGCCGTTCAATACTTTTAAAAACAACGGATGGCTCTGGCCTACCACACAGGCCAATTGCGGGACTCTCTTTATCGACGCCTACAGCCCTCAGGCCCGTGAGGCTTTCTGGAACCTGATGCGGGACAACATGTTCGACACCGCAAAGATCGGGTTCGACGCGTGGTGGCTCGACAACGACGAACCGTTTGCATATCCGTGCGGGTTCGACCGGAAAGCAATTAATACGGCGATGGGAAAAGGGGCCTTTTTCTTTAATACTTATACCTTCCCGTTGACTGAAATGGGTTACAGGAACTGGCGCAGAGACATTCCCGGGAAAAGGTGCGTAATCCTTCATCGGGCCAACTTCGCAGGCCAGCAGGCCCATTCCACAATGCAGTGGAGCAATGATATTCATTGCAATTTTGACGTTCTGACCCTTCAGGTTCCATCGGGGCTGAACTCTACGATAAGCGGTATACCATACTGGTGTTCGGATATAGGAGGATACTGGGGGGCTCAGGATAATATGAACTGGAGCCTTCCTGAAAACCGCGAGCTCATGACCCGCTGGTTACAGTACGGTGCATTCTGCCCGGTTTTCAGAATCCACGGCAACGGCCCAAGTAAGGAAATATATCAGAGTTGTTGGGATGCAACCACAAAGGCAAATCTGATAACGATTGACAAACTGAGGTACCGGTTGATGCCGTATATTTATTCGCTTGCATGGATGACGACGAGCAGGCACTATACCCCCATGCGTCATCTGGTATTCGATTTCAGAACTGATCCGAAGGTATATAATATAGGCAACCAGTTCATGTTCGGCCCTGCGATAATGGTAAGCCCGGTAACCGCCAAAGGCCAGACATCCCGTTCCGTATATCTTCCGGCCGGAAAATGGTACGATTTCTGGACAGGCGCTTCTGTAAATGGGGGAACAAACATTACCGCAAATGCGCCTCTTTCCCAGATACCCTTGCATGTCCGGGCAGGATCCATTATCCCGATGGGCCCTGAAATCCAGTATGCAAACGAACGGGCCGACACAATAGAACTGCGTATTTATCCCGGCGCAAACGGTACTTTTACGATTTATGAAGACGAAGGGGACAATTACAATTATGAAACCGGTAAATACGGAACAATTACAATAACTTACACTGATAATCCTAGGAATGTAACTATAGGGCCGCGGGAAGGAAGCTTCCCGGGTATGGATAAAAAGAAAGTTTTCAATATTGTATATGTGTCGAATAATCACGGCATCGGTGTGGGTAAAACAACGGATCCGGATCAACAGATCGTATGGGATGCTACGGCCGTGGGTCGCAACAGCGCTATTACGGCTGCTTTAGTGCAGTCGGGAATAATTACGAAGTCTCTTAGGAACCGTCTTGTCCTGCCGCAGGAACTTTCGGATGAGACAAAGCATATAATGGTATTCGATTGCGCCGGAAAAGTGATGGGTGATATTGTTACTAAAACAAATTTTCTTGATTTTAAGAAGGAGTTCAGTCTGCCTGAAGGGGTGTATGTAGTTAAGGTGACGGCAGCAAAATGATTTTTAACAGGCAGGAATAACTTTTAATTAAAATTATAAAAAAATATA
>FWPV01002221.1_pt1 | contig 48775 bp, 40 predicted proteins | sample 2228371 | NCBI WGS metagenome assembly FWPV01 (sample SAMEA103939776, study PRJEB20133) | metagenome | reverse complement strand
AGAATCGCGCATCGACGAAAGCCTTGCGGTTTTCAGCGTCCCAGGCCAACCCCGGACAGCCGAAGCGGTCCTGGCAAATCCGGCAGCCGACGCACTTTTGCTTGTCTACGGTCACAGGGCGCTTTTCCGGCTTCGCCTTGAGCATTGTGACGCAGGGATGCCGGAAGACCAGGACGGCCGGTTCGCCCTGTTCTTTCGCGTAGGCCCAGGCTTCGCGGATCGTGTCCAGGTTGCCTTCCACGTCGTAGGCCTCGAGCACTTTCAGGTATTTCACCCCGCAGCCGCGGACCGCCCCTTCCAGGTCCACCGCCGTGCCGGTTTCGTTCCGCCTTGGCTTGTCGCCGGTCCCCGGGTGGTCCTGGCCGCCGGTCATGGCGGTGATGCGGTTGTCCATGATGGCCAGGACGAAGGGGTGGCGGTTGTAGACCGCGGTTGCCAGTCCCGTCATGCCGTTGTGGAAGAAGGTGGAATCCCCCAGCGTCGCGAAGATGGGACGCTTCGGCTCGGACCCCTCGGACCTCCAGGCGCAGCAAAGGCCAGACGCCACGGTGATCGAGGCCCCCATGCAGACGATGGTGTCCACGGCCTGTTGCTGGATGGAAAGGCTGTAGCAGCCGATGTCGCTGGCGATGACGGCATCCGGGAAGGCCTTGCGGATGGCGAAATAGGAAGGCCGGTGACCGCATCCGGCGCAGAGGACGGGCTTTTTCACCGCGAGCTTCAGTTTCTCCCTGGCGGTCGCAAGGCTCTTCAAGGCAGGGTCGGCCTCGGGCTCGACACCGAGGGCCCTCAGCAGGACGGCTTCGATGACCTCGGGAACGAGCTCCCCTTCCTTCGGGACCCAGCCGTTCCAGCGCCCCATGATCTTCGTCCGGTCGACGACCTGGTTCTCGATGACCGGGAAGGTTTCCTCAAGGACGAGGGTCCGTTCGTGCCGGGCGAGAAAGTCCTCCACCCGCTTCGTCGGCAGGGGAACGGGCGTGCCGATCTTGAGGATCGCCACGTCGTCGCGTCCGAGGGCCTCGACCAGGTCCTTCACGATGGCGAAGCTGACCCCGCCGGCGATGATCCCGAGGGTTGCGGGCTTCTTCGAAGGGACCTCGAAGTTGTACTGCCCGAATTCCGTCTCGAACTCCTGCCGGATGGCCTCGAAACGGGCGTTGTGGGCTTCGAGGAACGGCAGGATCCGTGCCGGCATGACGACCTTGTGCCCCGCGGGCCGGGTCTTGAAGTCCGCGGGGGCGGAAACGTGGGAGACACCCCACGGCTCGACGTCCTGGCGGCAATGGTCGATTCTGACCGCGGGACGGAGCATGGCCATGACCTTGTGCTTTTCCGAAAGCTCGAAGGCCGAGAACACCATGGCCCTGGCTTCCTCGGCGCTGGAAGGATCGAAGCAGGGGACCTTGGCGAACAGCGCCAGCCCCCGGCTGTCCTGGTCGTCCTGCGAAGCGTGGCAGCCCGGGTCGTCCGAGACGACCAGGAGCATCCCGCCTTCCAGCTGGAAGTGGGCCGCGCTCATGAAGGGGTCCATGGCCACGTTGAGCCCGACTTGCTTCATCACCGCGCAGGCCCTCTTCCCGGCAAAGGTCGCCCCGAGGGCCACCTCGACGGCCACTTTTTCGTTGGCGCCCCACTCGACGACGGTTTTCGTCCCCAGCTCGTCCGCGAACGCCGCTGCCGCCGGGAGGATTTCCGACGACGGGGTCCCCGGGTAGGCGGTGATCACGTCGCATCCTGCCTCGATGAGGCCCCTCGCGATGGCCTCGTTGCCAAGAAGCACTTTCCTTTCACTCACCCTTCTTCGCCTTCCTTTCCGAACGGTCCGGGGGGCTTTCGGGTTGCTCCGGCTCCGTCCCGTTCCGGTTTCGCGTTTCCCTCAGGTACCTGTACACGGTGAAAACCGAGACCCCCGCCTCCTGGGCAAATGACTCCACGGATCCCTTCAGGAGGAAGAAGCCCTTTTCCTCCAGTCGCCGGACGGCTTCCCGCCTTTCTGCGCTTTTGAGCAGGTGAAGCGGTTTTCCCAGGAGTTCCCGGATGAGCTCCAGGTTGCGCCGGAGCAGGTCCTCCCCTCCCGAAGGCTCTCCCTCCGCGAAATGCTCGGAATAGACCGGGGAAGCAATCGCGGTGAGGGATTCCAGGAGTCCCCTGGCCACCTCGGCGCGGGTCATGTCGTAGTTCAGGCAGAGATACCCGACGATCCTCTTCCCCTCATCCCGGAGAAAGAGGGTGTTGCATCGCATCCTGCGGCCGTCCTTCGTTCGGGCCAGGAAGTTGGAAATGTAGTCGACCTCGGAGGCGGCTGCGGTTTTCAGGCTGAAGAGACCATAATCGGTAAGCGGGTCGCCGACCTTGCGCCCGGAGATGGCCCCGTTTTCGATGGCGACGATGGAGTGGGCCGGATCGGAGACGTCGTGCAGGACGACCTCGCAATCGGGGCCCAGGGCGACGGACAAACCCTTTACCAGGGGAACCAGCGCGCGAACCAGCGGGTGCAACGAGTCCTCCCTCCTTCCGGAAAGACGCCGGAAAGATGCGGCTTTTCCTGAAGATAGTCTTTACCATTTATTTGTCAATATGCCAAAATATTGGCATACCGGGAAGGGGAGTGCGAGGGATGGTACGAGAGCAAGACCTCCTGCAGAAGGCCCTTGGGGCCCGATGGAAAATCTGGAGCGTGATGGCAGCCGCCTACATGGTCGTTTTCTTCCACCGGCTGGCCGCCGGCGTGGTCCGAGGCGACCTCACGCGCGACTTCGGGCTGAGCGCCTCGGCCTTCGGATCGCTGGCCGCCATGTACTTCTACGCCTACATGGCCATGCAGGTCCCGGTGGGAATGCTGGCGGACACGCTCGGCGCACGGGCGACGGTCACTGCCGGGATGCTTCTCGCCGGCGCCGGTTCGGCCCTTTTCGGGTTGGCGCCTTCTCCCGGCTGGCTCTTCCTGGGACGCTTCCTCGTCGGAATCGGGGTTTCCACGGTCTTCGTCTCGATCCTGAAGGTCCAGTCGCAATGGTTCCGGGAACGCGAGTTTGCCACCATGTCCGGCGTCACGGCCCTTGTGGGCAACCTGGGCGGGGTTCTCGCCCAGGCCCCGCTGGCCTTTGCCGTCGCGGCCTTCACCTGGAGGACCACGTTCCTCGGGATCGGCCTGTTCTCCTGCCTCCTGGCCCTTCTTTGCTGGGCCTTCATCCGGAACCGCCCGCAGGACAGGGGGTGGCCCGCCCTGAACGAGGCGCAGGAAGGGGTGATTCCTCCGAGGGCCGAGGAACTCTGGTCCGGCCTGAAGGGGGTGGTGAGCCGATGGCGGGTCTGGCCCGCGTTCGTCCTTTCGGGCTGCGCTTCGGGCCTGTACCTGGCCTTCAGCGGCGCCTGGGGGACCTCTTTCCTGAAAGACGTCTACGGAATGGAGCGGGTCTCGGCTTCGGGGATCGTCGCCTTTTCGGTCTACGGGGGAATGGCGGGGTGCTTCCTGGCAGGATGGTTCTCGGACAGGATCGGGCTTCGGCGCCCTCCCCTACTGGCGCTTTCCGCTGCCTTCTGCGCCTGCTGGGGGGCCCTGGTGCTCTGGGGGGGAGGGAAACCGCCGGAGGCGATTCTTCGCCCCCTCTTCTTCCTGCTGGGCTTTTCGGCCTCGTCCTACATGCTGGCCTGGTCGATCACGAAGGAGACGAATCCCCCCCGCTTCACCGCCGTGGCGATCTCGGTGGTCAACACGGGGGCCTTCCTGGGGACCGCCCTGATCACCACCGGCATGGGCATGATCCTGGATTCGATCGTCGGCCTGGAGCCCACCGGGCAGTACCGAGCCGTCTTCTTGTTCTGCCTGGCCGTTTCTGTCCTGAGCCTGGCCTGCGCGGCCCTGCTGCCGGAAACCCGCTGCCGGAACGTCACGATCCATAACCGGGTCTGAGTCCGTGATTCAGATCCCGTACTGATCCATTTCGAGGAGGAACTTCCAAGCAGGCAGGACCCGAACCCTCCCCTTCTCATCCTCGATTTCGGCCTCCTCATCCCGGGTGACGACGATCCCTGTCCCGGCCCCCGTTTCCTTCATGGCCTCCGTCAGGGCAGTCAGCTCTCGTCCCCGGGTCACAGCCGAAGTCATGGATTCGCAAACCTGGACAAGGAGTGGGGTACCGCCTTTCCCTGGAAGGATGAAGTCGACTTCCCGGTTGTTCCTCGTCCTGTAATAGAAGGGGGTCTCGCCAGTCCTCCTCAAGGCGGTAAAGACAAGGTTCTCCAGCAAATGCCCTCCGTTTCCCAGGATCCCAGAGGAAACAGACTTCAGGAGGGCATGATCGACCGAATAGATTTTTTTCGGATTTGCGTTGCTCCTGGAGAATGAGGGATCGTAAAGGCGGACCGTGTAGAAAAAATACGCGTCTTCGAACCATTCCAGGATTTCGGAAACCGAGGACTTGGGGACCTTGTGCCCCAGCGATTTCAGCAAGCCCGTGAGTCTATTGACGGTATAGAATGAGGCCGCGTTGTCCGCTGCCCAATGTCCGAGATCCTCGACCGCCCTGGGGTGCGAAAAGTCCCAGCGATCGACGACATCTCTCATCAGCATCGCCTTGAAATATTCCTGGTGGATCTTGATTCTCAACGACGGCTCCACTGCAACGACCTCCGGAAATCCCCCCGTCTCCCAGAAGCCGTCGAAAGCATTCCGGACCTCCATTTTTCTCTTCGTGCTCATTGGGAATTCGGCGCTGATTCCGCGAAAGTCCAGGTACTCCCTGAAAGAAAAGGGGAAAACTTCCCAGGAGAGAGCCCTACCCCGCATCTGGGTGGCGATTTCCCTTGACAACAGCCTTGCGCTGGATCCCGTCAGCGTGACGGTGCAGTTTTCGGTTCGCAGGAGCCTTTCGACGAAAGGTTCCCAGCCGGCCGTTTCCTGGATCTCGTCAAAGAAGAAGTGGACCCTTTCAACCCCCTTCTTCCAGGGATAGAGGCTGTAGTAGGCATCGTGGACGACATCGAGCCCCCCCCTCCGGAGAGGGTGAAGGCGGTCGTCGTAGAAATTCAGGAAAACAATGTTTTCGCGCGGGGTTCCTTCTTCGAAAAGATGCCGGATCCTTTGCATCAGCAGCGTGGATTTGCCGCTCCTGCGGACCCCGACGAAGACCGAAGCCTTCCCCTCAACAGGCGTGTCGTTGAGCCGCCTGGGAACCCCCGTTTCCACTTTCCCTTCCTGGAAATCAAGAATGAGCGACTTCACCATTTCGAGCATGCCAAACCCTCCCGGCAACAGGGCTTTCTGAAGCTTGCCCCTAACCGGTAACAATTATAGCCGTTTTTTGACAGAACCGGTAATATTTTTGTCCATTTTTGGCGTAAGGCGCAACGAAAAGGGCCCCGTGAATCTTTCCACGGGGCCCCACAGATCCTTTTTCCCCGGGATTCCCGGAGCTAGAAGGTCCACTGCCAGGAGAACGTGACTCGCCGCTCCGGGGCAAAGTAGCGCGTCCGGGTTCCCCAGCTGGTGTAGTCCTGGACCACGACGTCCTCGTCGAAGAGGTTGGTGACGGAAAGGATCGCCCTTCGTCCTTCCCCTGCCGTGTAGGCCAGCCTCAGGTCGGCCGTCGTGGCGTCCCCCTGGCATTCCGGCCCGAAGCCGTCTCGCCCGTTTTCGCGGTCGCCCAGGTAATGAAGCGCAAACGCCGCTTCCCAGGGGCCGCGCCCCCAGGTCCAGGTGCTGTCCACCGACCAGGTCGGGGAGCCTTCCCGCAGCCAGGGCGAGGCGGGCGTTTCCTTCACTTCCGCCTTCATCCAGGTCAGGCCCAAATCCCACCGCCACTCCTCGGAGAGGCGCCGGCTCCTCGACGCCTCCAGGCCCACGGAGCGGAACTCCGATAGGTTCACGTAGCTCGGTTCGCCGGGGGTGAAGTTGTTGAACTCGATCTTGTCGTCCATGGACACGGCAAAGAGGCCGATGGCCCAGGGGCCCCTGTCGTCTGATCCCTTCACGCCGAGATCGACGGTCCATCCCTTTTCGGGCTTGAGGTTCGGGCTGGTGTTGGTCGGGGTCCAGGGATCGAAATAGGCGATCTCGTACAGGCTGGGCATGGCGAAGAACCGGCCGGCCGAAAGGTACCAGAGGTTCCCGTTGGGGGCCTGCCAGCTCAGGGACATCTTCGGGGTCAGCTCGGACGGATCGTCGCCGTCTTCCACGTTCCAGGTCTCGTAACGGAGCCCGAACCCCAGGAGGACCTCCCCGAGGGGCCTGGAGAATTCCGCGAAAGGCGCCACGTAGGTCCTCGAGCCGTCCAGCGCCGTTCCGTAGTTGTCCCAAACTTCCATGCTTTCGTCCCGGTAGGCGGCTCCCAGGCTCACGTCCCAGCCGGCCACCGAGAAACGCCTGGACACCTCGGCGCCCCAGGCGGTGTCGTCGTAGCTCGTTTCGAACGCCCCCCAGGCAGAGTCCTGCGAGAGGAACTTGTCCCCCTCGTGCCGGTAGAGGAGGAAACGGGTCGTCCCGTCGTCGTAGGCCAGGGAGAGCCGCTTCCAGTCGTCTTCCTGGCGGTTCAGGTATTTCCCCGTTCCGTACTCCCACTCCGAGGCGGCCGAACCCCACTCGCCGCCGAGCGACCAGGCGCCCGAAAGGAACTTCAGTCCGCCTGCGTCCTCCCGGTAGGAGAGGTTGTCGTTTCGGACTCCGTTATAGAGCAGGAGCCTCGAACGCCCCTCCTCCCGGTGCGTCGCCCAGGCGGTGACGCTCGCGGCCTCCCCGACGGCGGAAGCCCGGAAGCCGTACCGCCTCCAATCCTGGGATCCCCCTTCCAGGTTCACGGAGACGCCGGTCTTTTCCGGCTTTTTCGTGATGACGTGGATGACGCCCCCGGCGGCCATGGAGCCGTACAGCGCCGAGGCGGCGCCCCGGACGATCTCGATCCGTTCGATGGACTCGGCGGGGATGGACCGAAGGTCCACGGCCGCCGCCCCGGCGACGTGGCTCGACCTGTAGTAGGGGACACCGTCGACCAGGTAGAGGACTTCCGTGACGAGCCCCCTGACAAGGACGTTGTCCTCCTGCGTGGAACCGGCCCGGGCCCGGGAAACGATCCCCGGGACCCGGTCGAGGATTTCGCCCAGGGACTTGGCCCCGCTGGAGGCGATGTCGGCGCTGGTGATCACGTCCGTGGGCGCGGGAACCTCGTCGAGGTTCTCGGCCAGGCGGCTGCCGGTGACGATCTCGGGAGCTGCCGTGACGGGAGTTTCCTCAGGAAAGGCGGGCAATGCGAAGAGGATCGGCAGGCAGGCAAGAAGCGGAACAAGGACACGGGAAAACCAGGTGCGAACACGCAAAAGAAACCCCTCCTCCGGGAAAAAGTGATTGGGCCGCCATGAAACGGGGGACCCACGGAGAAGGTGTTCCGCCCGCCGCGCGGACGCCCTCGCATCCGCGCCGACAGCCCTGCCCGGGCCGGTCTCCTGGCTTTCGGTCGTCCTACTCCCGCGCCTTCCCGGCGGTCTTCCGCCAGTGGCCTGCGTGCGGTTTCGTCCCGAATACAGTGGCGGGGCCGCTCCGGAGTTTCACCGGATTCCCGTCACCCGGACAGCTGTTCAGCTTCAAAAGGATATCTCCATCCGACGGGGGGCGTCAAGAACAGCCGCTAGCCGGACGTCACGGCTTGTTTTTCGGCCTTCAGGCGAATCGGCGCAGGATCGGAAACAGGAAGGGAGCCAGGAGGTAAAGGAAGTTGCTCTCGAAATCCCCCACCGGGGCCATGGCCAGCCCCACGATCGCGATCGCCGGGATCACGAGGTTCAGGCGACGGTCGAGGTCGATGGCTTCCTCGGGAAGGTCGGTGGAGACCAGCCAACGGTTCCTCGTGGCGTAAAGCCATTGCAGGGCGAGAAGGGAGCTGATCCCGAGGATGTTCAGGTGAAAGAAGACCTCCGATACGTCCATCCCGGGAAAATCGCTCACCAGGGAGGTGGAGAAGGGAACCAGGGTGACCAGGAGGAGGGAGCCCATGTTCAGCCAGAGGTAGGGCACGTCAACCTGCCGGACGTGGTGGGCCTGCCTGACGTGCAGGACCCAGAACGCCCCCAGCAGGAGGAAGCTGATGGCGTACTTGAAAAGGGGCAGGGAGAGCCCCAGCAGGACTTCTTTGACATCCTGCCCTGAAGCCCCTTTCGGGATGAAGGGCACGTCGAGACCCAGGACCAGGATCGTCATCGCGATGGCAAAGACGCCGTCGGTCATCGCCTCCAGGCGGTTCGAAGCGAAAAGCGGGGTGGATCGGGTCCAGGGGGATTTCATGCGTTCCGCTCCTTTCCCTTCTCAGCTTTTCGGGCTGAAGGTCACGACCACCGCCACGGAGACCAGGATGACGGCAGCCGAGAAGAGAATACGGGGGGTAAGGGGTTCTCCCGCGGCCATCCAGCCCAGAAGGATCGCGATCACGGGGTTGACGTATGCATAGGTGGCGGCCCGGCTTGGACGGCAATGGCGCATGAGGAAGAAAAAGGCGACGAAGCCGATCCACGAACCGAAGACGACCAGGTAAAGCCATCCGAGGAAGGATTCGCGCGAGACGGCCGAAAGGGAAAACTGCGCCCAGTCCCCTTTCGGGACGGCCAGGAGAAGCATGATGGCCCCGGCTGTCGCCATCTCCATGCTCATCGCCATGGGGGCGCTGTCCGGAAGGTCCGCGTGGCGGCTCACCATCGACCCGAAGGCCCAGGACACCGTGGCGAAGACCAGAAGCGCGGCTCCGAAGGGATCGATGTCCCGTCCGTGCGCGAACAGCGAGGGACCGACCAGGAACATCATCCCTGCGAAGCCGCCCAGGATGCCGGCAGCTTCAAGGACCGTGGGACGACCGCCCCTGAAGAGGACCCAGCTGACAAGGACGATCCAGAGGGGCTCGGTGGCGACGATGATCGAGGCGATGCCCGAGGGGACCGTCTTTTGGGCCCAGACGATGCTGCCGTTTCCGCCCACGAGGAGAAGCAGCCCGGCGATAGACGCCCAGCCCCATTGCCGCAGGGTCGGAGAAGGGGTCCCACGAAGGCGGAGGAAGGCGTACAGGAGGGTTCCCGCGACAAAAAACCGCGATCCTGCTCCCAGGTAGGGCGGGATCGTCTTCACCATCTTGCCGATGGCAAAGTAGGTGGTTCCCCAGATGACGTAAATGGCGGCGAAAGCGGCCGCGACCTTCCATGCCGGGGGCTTTTCCCTCACGGGATTTCCTTCCTTTCGGTTTTCGGCCTTCATGAATCATAGTCCAAAACGGGCAAAAAGGGAGGGGCGCCCCGTCATTCGAAGATGGCGGAACGCCCCATTCGAAATCGCGAACACAACGAATCTGTACTTGTCCCGAATCAGAGCATGTTGTGGCGCCAGAGGGCGTAGGCCGACCCGATCGTAGCAATGGCCGAGATCCCTACCACCGCCCAGAAGCCTACGGCCTTGTCGAGCCACGGGACCCCGACGTTCATGCCCCAGAAGCTGGCGAACATGGTGGGAATCGCCAGGATGATCGTCATGGAGGTCAGGAATTTCATGACCATGTTCAGGTTGTTGGAGATGACCGAGGCGAAGGCGTCCATCATCCCGGAGAGGATTTCGCTGTACATCTGGACCATTTCGATGGCCTGCCGGTACTCGACCTGGGCGTCCTCGAGAAGGTCTTCGTCCTCCTCGTAGATCTTGATGAGGTGCTCCACCTTGCGGTTGTTCCTCAGCCTGAGGATCTTGTCGACCACCATGTTGTTGGTCCTCAGAGACGCCGAGAAATAGGTCAGGCTCTTCTCCATCTCCAGCAGCTGGAAGAGCTCCTCGTTCTTCATGGACTGCCGGAGGTGGCGTTCGATCTCGTCCGTCCGGATGTTGATCTGCCTCAGGTAGCGGAGGAAGTACGTCGCAGACCGGAAGAGGATGTTGAAGAGGAAATTCGTCCGCTTGGCGGTATCGAAAAGCCGGGCGGTCATCCGGTTGAAGCAGGTCAGGACGTCGCTTTCCTCGAGGCAGATCGTGATGATCGTTTCCCGCATCAGGATGATGCCCATGGGCAGGGTCTCGTAACGATCGTTGTCCCTTTTCCTGGGAACGTCGATGATCACGAGGAGGTACTCGTCCTCGATTTCAAGGCGCGAGCTTTCCTCTTCGTCCAAGGCCGCCGTCAGGATGTCCAGGGGCAGGCCGACGAGCTTTTTCACGGTGTTCAGTTCTTCGGAACTGGGGTCCATCAGGTTGATCCAGGCGTCTTTCTCGAAAGAGGCCGGATCGAGTTCGCGGAGAGTGTTCTTTTCACTCTTGAGGATCTGGAGCATGCCCTCACCATCCCTTCCACGCGGACAGGCGAAAAACGGGCAAGCAGCTGCACCATGCCGTTCGTTCCTCGTCCGCTTGAATTTTTGTCTGAAAAAAGGGAGTGGATCGGAAGTGAACGTGTCCACGCCCGGCGGGCGCCGAGCGTGTTTTCCCGTCTTTCGGGAAGCTACGCCGCGACGCCCCTATCGTGTCTACTTAACGGCGAATCACCCGTACTCACGGGAAAACCACCATCCTTTGCCAGTCTGGAATGGAGTATACCATCAAGCGGCCCGAAAGGGGAAGGGAAACCGGTCATTCCCGGTGCAGCCCCGCCCTCCTGGCTTCCTTGTTCTTGTACATCCGATCGTCCGCGAGGCGCAGGGCGGTCCTGAGGCTCGCGGTGTCGGTGGGACAGACGGCCGCCCCGAAATCCAGCAGGATCCCTTCCGGGTCCTCGCTCCCCTTGAGTCGGCACTCGCTCTTCACGCGGTTCATCACTTCCTGGACCCCCTTCCGGTCGGTCCCGGGAAGCAGGAGGAGAAATTCGTCTCCCCCGTATCGGAAGGCGGTGTCACAGGCACGGAGGTTTTTCTGGATGCATTCCGCGGTTTCCTTCAGGTACCGATCTCCCACGAGGTGCCCGTAACGGTCGTTGATGGTCTTGAAATTCGCCAGGTCCGCCATGACGACGGAAACGGTTCCCCCGAACCGCGCAAGGCGGGCTTCCTCCAGGCTGAGGACGTCCTCCAGGGCCCGCCTGTTTCCCAAGCCGGTGAGGGAATCCTGCAGCGCCTGGGTTTCGAGTTTTTCCATCGCCTCGAACAGGGCCCAGAGAACCGCCATGTGACGGGAAAGGATCAGCATCAGGTCCTCGTCCTCCGCCTCGAACGGGGTTTCCCGCTCGAGGGAAAGCATCGCGTAGAGGCGCTCGCCGAACAGGATCGGCACGTCCAGCTGGCTTCCTTCGACGCCGAAGCCCACCTTCCGGTATTCCGGGAAAACTTTCACGTCCGGGACGTTGTGAATCTTTCCCAGGCTTGCGGAGAGGGTCACGAGCCCTCCTCCCTCCCGGTTCAGCTGGCGGCTGTACCGCTTCAGCTCCGACTGGGAAAGCTTCGTCGATGCCAGGTAACCCAGCCGAAGGGGATTTTCCGACTCCACCGCCAGGATGCTGGCAACGGGGTAAAGGAGCTTGCTCGAGAGCAGGCCCAGCACTTTCTGGCACATGTCCCGCTTGTCCCTCGACCGGGCCAGTTCCTGCACCACGTCGTGCAGGATCCGCGTCCGGGTCAGCTGCTGCGAAAGGCGGCTTGCTTCCTGCATGCGGGCAAACGCTTCCCCCAGGATCCCGGCCAGAAGTTCCGCGGTTCTCAATTCACGGCTTCCCAGGCTCCGAACCCTACGGGACTGGATGTCCAGGACCCCGTAGGTCCGGTTTTTCCAGAGGATGGGAACGCAAAGCTGCGACCCGGCACCCTTGATGCCGGGGAAATATTCGGGATCCTTCAGGACGTCGTCGACGAGCTGCGATTCCCGGGTTCGAAAGGCCCTTCCCTGGACGCTCCCGTCTTTCGGGACCTGGACCATCTCCGCCGGGAACCCTTCCGAGGCGGCCCGCTCGAGGAACTCCTTTCCCTCTTTTGCCAGGAAGACGGACACGGCCGGGTACCTGAATTCTTCCCGCATGAACCGGACCGCGAGCACCGAGGCCTCTTCGAAGTTGACCGCCCCGTTGACCTTCCTGACGAATTCGAGGAAGAGAAGCTTTTCCCTGTCCAGGCGGCGGGCCTTGATCCAGAGAAGCCCCGCGGCGGACCCGAGAACGATCATGTGAAGCACGGCGAGCCGGGCCGGGACTCCCAGGAAGAGGACCTGCACGGGGAACATGGCAAGCAGCAGGACGAGGAAGAGGTTCCTGGCCCGGGGGGAACCGAACAGGAACAGGAAAAACAGCACGGCAAGATTCAGGACGCAGAACGCCCCAGCCGCAAGGGCCAGGGATTCCGCTTCCACTGCCGCAAGGATCAGACCGGAAAGGGGGGTGAAACCAAGGATCCAGTCCAACGACACGGGAACCCGCCCCTTTATGATTTTGCAGATTGATTTATCATCATATCATGACCAGCACTACGGCAAACAGGGAAGGCACGCTTGTTTTCCCGGACCAGCTCTTCGATCCCCATCCTGCTTTGGCGTTCGACAGGCCCGTTTTTTTCCTGGAAGAGGCGGGCGGAACTCCCGCGGCTCTTTACCGGAAGGCCTGCGGCAAAGAATGGCTTGCCCGGATGGACCGCCGGGGGTACGCCGTCGACCGCATTTCCCAGGGCGTGGAAGGACTCGGCCGGGCTCTCCGGGAATCTCTTGCCGCCCGCGGAGTAGGGATCCTCCACGCGGCAGACCCCGTCAACCTAGCAGCGGAAAGCCGGATTCGAACCTTCTGCAGGGAAAACGGCGTTCACCTGGTGCTCCACGAGACCCCCTCCTTCCTGCTGTCCCGCAGCTGGCTGGACGACTTTTTCGAGGAGAAACCGCGTTTCCGCATGGCGGACTTTTACCGCGCCGTCCGCAGGGAAACCGGCCTACTGCTCGACGTGAGGGGCCGTCCCCTGGGCGGCAAGTGGAGCTTCGACCCTCAAAACCGGCGGAGGCTCCCGAAAGGGATGCCGGTCCCCCGGGCCTGGGGGGAAGCGAAACCGGGCGGTCCGCTTCGCTTCCCGACAACCCGGGAGGATGCGGAGAAGGCCCTGGAGGATTTCCTGGAAAACCGGCTGGACCGGTTCGGCGATTACGAAGACGCCATGGCCGCTACAGAACCGGTGCTTTTCCACTCTACCCTGAGCCCGGCCCTGAACGTCGGGCTTTTGTCTCCCCGCGAGGTGCTCCAGGCCGTCCTGCACCGGCACCGGGAAAGGCCCGTCCCCTTGAATTCGCTGGAGGGCTTCGTCCGGCAGGTTTCCGGCTGGCGGGAGTTCATGAGGGCCATGTACCGGAGGATCGGGCCGCGGCAGCTCGGCAGCAACGCCCTATCCCATTTCGCCCCGCTGCCGTCCGGTTTTGCCGAAGGCCGAACCGGCCTGCCGCCGGTGGACACCGTGGTGGCCCGGGTGAACCTTCACGGGTACGCTCACCATATCGAGCGCCTGATGGTCCTGGGAAACTTCCTCCTGCTCTGCGAAACCGATCCGAAAGCCGTGACCGCATGGTTCATGACCCGGTTCGCCGACGCGACGGAATGGGCCATGGTGCCCAACGTCTTCGGGATGAGCCAGTTTGCCGACGGTGGGCTGATGACGACGAAACCCTACTGCAGCGGTTCGGCCTACCTGCTCCGGATGGGAGACTTCCGGAGGGGCCCCTGGTGCGCCGACTGGGACGCCCTGTTCTGGCGCTTCGTGAGCCGGCACCGGGAACTGTTTTCCCGCAACCCCCGCACGCTTTTCATGGCCCGGCAGCTGGACAGGATGCCTGAGGCCGGGCTGGCCGAACGGATGTCACGGGCAGAGACCCTCCTTCAAAAATTTCATGATTCGTCGCAATAAAGGCGTCAATAAAGACTTGACAGGCAACTTTCGGGCCGAGCGCCGAATGCTATAATACATTATGCAAACACGTCTCCTATTTCACATTTTCCGATCGACACCAAAGGAGGGAGACCATGAATCCCGAGGCCGTCCCGACGGCCGAAGCGCCTGAACGTTTGGCCTTTGACCTGCAGGACCTGTTCAAGGCAACCCCGCGGCATCCCCGTTTCCTTCTACCCCTCCTCCAGGACATCCAGTCCCGGTACCGGTACCTGCCCCGAGCTTCCCTGAAACTGGTCGCCGAACACCTCCAGATCCCCGAAAGCCGTGTCTACGCCGTCGCGACGTTCTACAAGGCCCTCAGCCTCACCCCAAAGGGGGAAAAGACCGTGAAGGTCTGCCTGGGAACGGCCTGCCACCTTCGGGGTGCGGCGAGCGTCCTGGACGCCCTGTCCCGCAGCCTGGGCATCCCGCCGGGAGGAACTACGGCGGACCTTCGTTTTACCCTGGAAACGGTGAACTGCCTGGGCGCATGCGCGCTGGCCCCCGTGGTCACCGTGAACGAGCGTGTGTACGGGCAGATGACCCCCGGCCGCGTGGCCGAACTGATCCGGGAGGAGACCCCCCATGAAGCTGACTAGTACGAAAGCCCTGCAAGAGTGGCAAGCCGGGCTTGCGGAACGGGAACAAGGCCGGTCCTGCACCCGGCGGGTTCGCGTCTGCGCCGGAACCGGGTGCCTGGCAAACGGGAGCGCCCGGGTCAAGGCGGCTTTCGAAGCCGAGGCCTCCGCGAGGGGCCTGGCCGTTCCGCTGGAGTTCGCCGCAGAAAGCACTGGCTGCCACGGCTTCTGCGAAAGGGGCCCCCTGGTCGTCATCCAGCCCGGGGAGATTTTCTACGAAAGGGTGAAACCGGAGGACGTCCCGGAAATCTTCGAGAAAACGGTCCTCCGGGGAGAGATCGTTTCCCGCCTTCAATACCGTGACCCCAACACCAGGCAGCCTGCCCGGACTTCAGGCGAGATCCCCTTTTACGCGCGCCAGCATCGCCTCGTTCTGGGCCGCTGCGGGGAAGTGGATCCCTTCGAGATCGAGTCGGCGGTGAGCCGCGGGGCCTACCTGGGACTGGCCCGCGCGCTTTCCCTGGAGCCCGAAGCCATCGTTTCCATGATCAAGGAATCCGGGCTTAGGGGAAGGGGCGGAGGCGGGTTCCCGACCGGCGTGAAATGGGAATCCGCCCGCAAGGCACCCGGGAGGCACCGTTTCGTCCTGGCCAACGGCGACGAAGGAGACCCCGGGGCTTTCATGGACCGGTCCCTGATGGAGGGCGACCCCCACAGCGTGCTGGAGGGGATGATCATCGGCGCCTACGCGGTCGGGGCGCGGAAGGGGTTCATCTACGTCCGGGCCGAATACCCCCTGGCCGTCAAGGCGCTTCAGCAGGCGATCGTCCAGGCAAAGGAACGGGGCCTGCTGGGACGGGACATCCTGGGATCCGGCTTCGATTTCGACCTGGAGGTCTGCCGGGGAGGCGGAGCCTTCGTCTGCGGCGAATCCTCCGCGCTGATGGCCTCGATCGAGGGACGGGCCGGGGAACCCCGGGTGAAGTACATCCGCTCCACGGAGCGGGGCCTCTGGAATTGCCCAACCGTTCTGAACAACGTGGAAACCTGGGCCAACGTCCCCCATATCGTCCTGAACGGCCCCGCTTGGTTCCGTTCCCTGGGGACCGAAAACAGCCCCGGTACGAAGATTTTTTCCCTTGTCGGAAAGGTCAAGAATTCCGGGCTCGTCGAAATCCCCATGGGAACAACCTTGAGGACGATGATCGAGGAGATCGGCGGCGGCGTGCTGAAAAACCGCGCCTTCAAGGCCGTCCAGACCGGCGGACCTTCAGGGGGCTGCCTACCCGCGGACGCCCTCGACCTCCCGGTGGACTTCGACGCCTTGACCGCCTCCGGGTCCATGATGGGTTCGGGCGGCATGATCGTCATGGATGAAAGGACCTGCATGGTGGACGTGGCCCGCTATTTCGTGGACTTCCTCGCCGAGGAGTCCTGCGGCAAATGCACCCCGTGCAGGGAGGGACTGAAGGCACTCCAGCGGCTCCTGCACGATCTTTGCTCGGGCAAGGGGAAACCCGGCGACGCGGAACGGCTCCGGGAGATCGGAAGGACCCTGGGGGACACCGCCCTTTGCGGGCTGGGGCAGACAGCTCCCAACCCCGTGCTCTCGGTCCTCCGGTATTTCCCCCGGGAAATCGCCGAGCACGAAGGGGAACGTTTCTGCAGGGCCGGTGTCTGCAGGGGAATGTACTGGCCCAGGATCGACCCGGAGAAATGCGTCGGGTGCGGGGCCTGCCGAAAAGCCTGCGCCACGGGGGCCATCCGGGGGACCGACCGCACCCCCCACGCGGTCGACAGGACCCTTTGCGTCACCTGCGGGGCCTGTCTCGAAGCCTGCCCGTTTTCGGCCGTCACCGCCGTGCGAAGGGAGGACCCGGAATGATCGAGATCACGATCGACGGGAAACGGATTTCCGTCGAACCCGGAACCACCGTCCTGGAAGCCGCCCGTTCCGCGGGGATCGACATCCCCACCCTGTGCGCCCACGAGGGGCTGGCGCCCGAGGGCAACTGCCGCCTCTGCTCGGTTGAAGTGACGGAGAGGGGCAGGACGAAGCTGGTGATGTCCTGCATGTACCCCGTCACGAGAGAGGGACTCGAAGTCCATACCGGCACCGCCCGCGTTCGGAACGCCAGGCGGTTCGTCCTCCAGCTGCTGGCGGACCGGAACCCGAAGGCCCCGGCCCTCCAGCCGCTCTGCGCTGAGTACGGTGTCACCCCGAAGGTCCCGGAGGGAGTGGAACCCGAGCTGTGCATCCGCTGCGGGCGCTGCGTCCGGGCTTGCGCGACGAACGGGACGAGCGCCCTTTCCTTCGCCGGGCGGGGATGGGAGCGGGAGGTGACGACCCCCTTTCACGAGGCTTCTGCCGACTGCGTCGGCTGCCTGTCGTGCGCGGAGGTCTGCCCGACAGGCCGAATCGCCTGGGAGGAAAAGGACGGGAAACGCTCCGTCTGGGGACGGACGTTCGACCTCGTGGAGTGCGAACGCTGCCATGACCGCTATGCCACACCCGAACAGCTGCGCCTGGCCGGAACCGACCCCGAGACGGCCCGGCTCTGCCCGAGATGCCGCAAGGCGGCCCAGCAGGAGCGGGTGAGGCTCTCAAACCGGGGGACCTGATCCAGGAAGGCCCCTTCGGCCCGACCGGTCTTTGGCAGACGGACCGAACATCGGACGACCGGAGCGATCCGGCCGCCCGTCGTGATTGCGTGCTCGACAGTCCAGGCCCGGAGGGCGGGGGAGGGATCCGAAGGACGGAAGGGAAGACAGCCCCGGAAAGCTCTGCAAACCAAATACCCAAAGGGGGGAGCGCTGATCATGGAAAAGGTGTTGCTCATCTCACCCGAGAAGTGCATCGGGTGCGGGAGCTGCGAGATGGCCTGCTCGATCGAGAAGGAAGGGGAATTTCGACCCGCGGTCTCGCGGATCTCGGTACACCGCTTCGAGGGCGGACAGAACGTCCCCATGGCCTGCTTGCAGTGCGAGGACGCGGCGTGCATGGCCGCCTGCAAGACCGGAGCCCTGAGCCGCAACGAGGACGGAGTCGTGGTCGTGGAGAAGGCCAAGTGCATCGGCTGCCGCATGTGCGTCATGGCCTGCCCGTTCGGCAACGTCAGCTACAGCCGCGCCACGAAGGCCGCGTTCAAGTGCGACCAGTGCGGGGGCGACCCGGAATGCGTCAAGTGGTGCCCGACCCGGGCCATTGAATTTTTGCCCGCGGACACCGTCAACCTGCAGCGCAAGCGTGCGTTCTCGGCCACCATGGCCAAGGCGCTCGAGGAGGTGAAGGGGTGATGTACGGCTGGACCGGCAACGTCCTGAGGGTCAACCTCACCGAAGGGACGATCAGGAAGGAACCCCTGCGCGTGAAGGACGCCGAGGCCTTCATCGGTGCCCGCGGCCTGGGAAGCAAGTACTGGATCGACGACGTGAAGGACCTTTCCGTCGACCCTCTCTCCCCGAAAAACAACCTGCTGTTCGCCACCGGCCCCCTGACGGGGACCCTGGCCACTTCCGGGGGACGCTACGAGGTCGTCTGCAAGGCTCCCCTGACGGGAGCCCTGGCGGCTTCCAACTCGGGAGGCTATTTCGGGCCCGAGCTGAAGTACGCGGGCTACGACCTCATCATCTTCGAGGGCAAGGCCCCGAAACCGGTTTACCTTTACGTTTACAACGACACCGTGGAAATCCGGGACGCCTCCGCCCTCTGGGGCAAAACGACCCATGAAACGACCGACGCCATCCTGGCGGAAACAGACCCGGACGCCAAGGTGGCCTGCATCGGCCCTGCGGGAGAGAAAGGCGTCCTTTTCGCTGCCGTCATCAACGACAAGCACAGGGCAGCCGGCCGGTCAGGAGTCGGGGCGGTCATGGGGTCCAAGAACCTGAAGGCCGTCGCAGTCCGCGGAACGAAGGGGGTCAAGGTCGCCGACCCGGCAGGGTTCCTGGCTGTGGTCGCAGAGGCGCGGAAGAAGCTGGCCGCCAACCCTGTCACGTCCGCGGGACTTCCCGCCTACGGAACGAACGTCCTGGTGAACATCCTGAACCAGGCGGGAGGCCTGCCGACCCGGAACTTCCAGACCGGCCACTTCGAGGAAGCCGAGGCCATCTCCGGCGAGACCCTTGCCTCCACCCTTCTCGTGACGAAGAAGGGCTGCGCGGGCTGCACCTCCGCCTGCGGCCGCGTTTCGAAGACCACGGGACAATTCGCGGGCTCCGGCGAAGGGCCCGAATACGAAACGGCCTGGTCATTCGGGGCCGACTGCGGGATCTCCGACCTTTCGGCCGTCACCAAGGCCAACTTCCTCTGCAACGAGCTGGGGATCGACACGATCAGCATGGGCAGCACCATCGCCTGCGCCATGGAGCTGTTCGAGAAGGGAATCCTCACCGAGGCGGAAACCGGCATGGACCTGTCCTTCGGGAACGCCGCCGCCATGGTTGAAATGGTGAAAAAAACCGGCATGCGGGAGGGATTCGGCGACAAGCTGGCCCTCGGATCCTGGAGGCTGGCCTCGGCGTACGGGCATCCCGAGCTCTCCATGACCGCCAAGAAACAGGAGATGCCGGCCTATGACCCGCGGGCCCTGCAGGGGATGGGCCTGGAATATGCCACCTCCAACCGCGGAGGCTGCCACGTCCGGGGATACCTGACCTCTCCCGAGATCCTGGGGCTGCCCCAGAAGCTGGACCCGGACAGCATCGAGGAAAAACCCGCCTGGCTGAAGGCCTTCCAGGACCTTACGGCGAGCTTCGACTCCAGCGGCCTTTGCCTCTTCACCACCTTCGCCATCGGTGGGGAGGAACTGGCCGCCCAGATGAGCGCAGCCACGGGGATCCCCTACACCGAGGAAAGCATCATGAAAGCCGGCGAACGAATCTGGAACCTCGAGCGCCTCTTCAACCTGGCCGTCGGCTTCACGAGCGAGGACGACACCATCCCGTCCCGCCTGATGAAGGAACCGATCCCAACCGGCCCGGCAAAGGGCAAGGTCAGCCGGCTGCCCGAGATGCTGCCTGCCTATTACCAGACCCGGGGCTGGGACGAATCCGGAGTTCCCACCGACGCCAAGCTTGAGGAACTGGGGCTCGAAAGACTGTAGCGGATGATCCGAGTGCTTTTTTTCGCAAAGGTTCGCAACCTGACGAGGGAGAACCAGGCAGCGGTTCCGAACGCGGCGACGGTCCGGGAGCTGATCGAGGCGCTCTGCGAACGTTACGGGAAAGCCTTCCGTGACGAGGCCCTCGATGGCGACGAGGTTTCCGGCCGCCTGATCGTCATGGTCAACGGCCGCTCGATCGCGCACACCGGAGGGGGAAACACTCCCCTTTCCGATGGGGACACCGTGGCCATTTTCCCCCTCGTGGGCGGGGGATAGGAACCGGAAGGACTTGAGGGGGGGCGCATCCCCCCCTTTTTTCGTGCTATCGTGTAAGCAGAAGGAAGCGAAACGGGAGGAGGGAAGCCGCGTGGAGGTTCGACTGGATCCGCAGCGCCTCAGGGCCCTGAACCGCGCCTCGCGGGGAACCGGGCCGGTACTCTACTGGATGAGCCGTGACCAGCGGGCCGAGGACAACTGGGCCCTGCTTTTCGCCCAGGAGATGGCCCTGGACGGGAAGGTCCCGCTCGGGGTCGTCTTCGTGTTGGACTCCACCTTTCCCGGAGCCACGAGACGGAGCTTCGGCTTCCTGCTCCGGGGCCTGGCCGAAACGGCCTTTACCCTCGAAAACAAGGGGATCCGGTTCTGGCTGCTGGAGGGAACGCCTCCCGAAACCCTGGACGCCTTCGCGAGAAAGGTCGGAGCGGGCGCGGTCGTGACGGACTTCGACCCCCTGCGGGTCAAGCGCGCCTGGAAGGAAAAGGCCGCGAGTCTCCTGCCCTGCCCGCTGTTCGAGGTCGACGCCCACAACGTCGTGCCGTGCTGGGCCGCCTCGGAAAAGGCGGAATACGGTGCCTACACCCTCAGGCCCAGGATCACCCGGCTGCTTCCCCGGTTTCTGACGGATTTTCCGGCCTTGCAAAAACACCCTTTCCCCTGGGAGGAAGCCCACGCGCCAATCGATTTCGAAGCAGCCCTCCTCCGTGCGGCTCCTTCCCCGGAGGTCGGTGAGGTCGCAGAACCAAAGCCGGGGACGAAAGCCGGGATGGCCCTGCTGGGGGAATTCCTCCGGCAGCGGCTCGACTCCTACGCGGTCGACCGGAACGATCCCAACCGCAAAGGGGTTTCGGGACTGTCCCCCTACCTTCACTTCGGCCAGGTTTCACCCCAGCGCGTCGCCCTGGAGGTTTCGAAAGCGGCCGTTTCCGAAGAAAACCGGAAGGCCTTCCTGGAAGAGCTGATCGTCAGGAGGGAGCTCTCCGACAATTTCTGTCTCTACAACCCCGCCTATGACAGGACCGAGGGATTCCCTGCATGGGCCAGGCAAACGCTGGAACACCACCGTTTGGATCCCCGGGAAGCTTTGTACTCCCTGACCCGGATGGAAAACGCCGAAACGGAAGACCGCCTCTGGAACGCCGCCCAGTTGCAGATGGCCAGGACCGGGAAAATGCACGGGTACCTGCGCATGTACTGGGGGAAAAAGATCCTGGCCTGGACGGCTTCCGCGGAGGAAGCCCTCGCCGTGGCGATCTTCCTGAACGACCGCTACGAACTGGACGGCCGGGATCCAAACGGCTACGCGGGGATCGCCTGGTGCATCGGGGGGGTTCACGACCGACCGTGGCCGGAACGTCCGGTTTTCGGCAAGGTCCGGACCATGACCCTTTCCGGGTGCCGCCGGAAGTTCGACGTGGAGAAATTCATCCGCAGCCATTTGTGAAAAACGCCTTCCGCTTCCCCTCTTATAAGCGGAGGTGAAAGACCATGAACCGATTCGAAACCTGCCTGAGTTTCGTCCTGGACGCGGAAGGCGGCCTTTCGGACGATCCGGCGGACCGTGGAGGACGGACGAACCTGGGCATCACGGAAGGGACCCTCGAGCGGGCCAGGCGCGACGGGGTCACCGAAACGGAGCGGGTCGACTCCCTGACTCGGGACGTGGCAGCGGCGATCTACCGGACCTATTACTGGAACGCCTGCCGATGCCAGGACCTGCCGAAACCCCTCGACCTGGCCGTGTTTGACGCGGCCGTCCACATGGGGACCGGCGCGGCCTCGCGCCAGGTCCAGAGAGCCTTGAACCTGCTGGGGGCCGACCCGCCCCTCGCAGAGGACGGGATCATCGGCCCCCTTTCCGTCCAGGCCGCCCGAAGGCTGCCCGAAAACTGGCGGGTCCGGGCCGCCCGGATCGCGGTAGCGGTGAGGTCTGCCGCCCTGCTGGACATCGCGTCCCGTTCGGTTTCCCAACGGCGGTTCCTCGTGGGTTGGCTGAACCGGCTCGACCGGGTCATGGAAAAAAGCCGGCGGGAACTCGAGTAAAACAACCGAGAGGGGAGGAAGCCTTCCTGGTTCCTCCCCTCTCGGCAGATGATCCGTTCCGATCGGCCACCCTAGCGGTTTTCGCCCTTCCACACGTTCCGGTAGACCCTGCCCGGATCGTACCGGTCGGAAGGTCCCTTCTCCTCCGCCCCGTAACCCAGGGCCACCAGCGCGAAGGGGACCAGGTGCTCGGGAAGTTCGAGCAACCTCCTGAACCCCTGCATGATGGGTTCCTTCGGGTAAACCCCCATCCAGACCGACCCCAGCCCTCTCGAACAGGCTGCCAGCAGGATGTTCTCCACGGCCGCCGCGCAGTCCTGCGGCCAGAATTCCGGGCTCTTCAACTCTCTCATGTCTCCGCAGACGAGGATGGCCATCGGAGCCTCGTAAAGCATCCGGGAGTAGGGATGAAACCCAGGGATTGCATCCAGGAGACTCCGGTCGTCGATGACCACGAAGGCCCAGGGCTGCTGGTTGTGGGCCGAGGGAGCCGCCATGGCGGCTTTCAGGCAGTATTCCACGAGCGGTTCCTCCACGGGACGGTTCTGGTATCGGCGGATGCTCCGCCGCTGGAGCAGGATGTCCATTCTTTCATCGTCCTCCCTTCTGAAGTTTCCCGAAACCTATTGTATTCCAATCCAACCCCGGACGCCGATCCCGACCCTTCTGCTGATGCATCAACCGGAGGGGCTTTACAAAAGGAGAGATCTCGTTTAGAATTTTCCAATCCGCTCACCATCGATGATGAGCGATATAGACAAATACGTTACCCCTTGAGCACGGATCTGTATTCCGCGCATGTTAGCGTTTACCCTCCTTATAAAAGGTGGTGATTTTTTTATTATTAACTGTAGGGGTCGGTCGCTTTTTACTTCTTTTTTAAGGGAGGTCACAGGATGCTGGAAAGAATCATGACTGCAATTGCCGATTTTCTTTGGGGGTGGCCGCTGATCATCGGTGTTCTTGGGTGCGGCCTGGTTTTCACGGTGACGAGCGGAGCCTTCCAGTTCACCTATTTCGGTACGATCATGAAGCAAACCTTCGGCAGCTTGTGGAAAAAGCAGGAAGAGAAGGCCGAGGGCGAAGCGAAGGGCGTGCTTTCGGCCTTCCAGGCAATCAGCATCGCCATCGGCGGAACCGTCGGTGCAGGGAACATCGGAGGGGTAGCGACGGCCATCGCGGTCGGCGGCCCCGGAGCCGTTTTCTGGATGTGGATCGCGGCCCTGGGCGGAATGCTCATCAAAATGGTCGAGGTTACGCTGGCCGTGCATTACCGGCAAAAGGACGAGGAAGGACTTCCTTTCGGCGGTCCGATGTATTACATCCATGAGGGCCTAGGCATCGAACGCAAAATGGCGGGCACCTCGAAGATTCTGAATTTCCTCTTCATCTCCTGCATGCTGGTCGGGGTTTTAGTGACCATGCAGTGCTACAACGTTTCGGAAGCGTTGTCTTCGACGTTCAAGGTCAACCAGTCCCTCATGGCCGTCATCTACACGGTCCTCGTCTATGTCATGATCGCCGGAGGGCTGAGAAAGCTCGGCCAGATCGCCAGCCGGCTCGTTCCTTTCATGTGCGTCCTGTACGTGGTCGCCGGCCTCGGCATCATTCTTTCCCGGATTGACCAGGTCGGGACCGCCTTCTCCCTGATTCTTTCGGGGGCTTTCTCGGGGACGGCCGCAACGGGCGGTTTTGCCGGTGCAGCCGTCGCGGTCGCCATCAAAAAAGGGCTAGCCCGGGCCGTCTTCAGCAACGAGGCGGGCTGGGGAACCTCGCCGATGATCCATTCCACCGCCACGACCGACCACCCGGTGCGCCAGGGCATGTGGGGCGTCTTCGAAGTCTTCGTCGATACGATCATCGTCTGCTCGATCACGGCCCTTTGCATCGTCATGACCGGACAATGGAGTTCCGGGCTGAAGGGCGCGACACTCACCCTTTCCGCCTTCAAAGCGGTTTACGGGAACATCGGCCAAATCCTGCTCACGGTTTCCCTGTTCCTTTTCGGCATCACGACCACGACAGGCTGGTACACCTATTACGACATCATTCTCCGCTACGTCCTCAGGGAGAAGGTCGAGCTGAAGCACCGGATCCTGACTGCCTACAAGTGGTTCTATCCGATCCCGGGGCTGGCCCTCGTCCTTTACGCGGCATACAGGGGAATGCCCGCGGACATCGTCTGGGTTTTCGCGGATGTGGCGTCCGGCGCACCGACCTTCATCAACCTTTTTGCGATCCTCCTTCTGACGCCGAAGTTCCTAGAACTCCTCAAGGATTTCAAGGCACGCCACCTTGGCGTGGGAAAGATCGATCCGAACTGCAGGGTCTTTTTCGAAAACGGCCGCAAGGAAAAGTAACAGTCCAAAATCCGAAAAAGGGCCGGGGGTTCCTTTCCCCCTGGCCCTTTTTCTTTTTGCACGGCGTTGTTTTAACGCGCTACCTGTGCTAATAGAGTAAAATGAGGGCGTGGAAATCGAGAGGAAAAAGGAAGGGGTCCCATGAAACGGAAATCGCGGTGGTTGCCGATCGTTCTTTCCCTTTTGCTGTTTCAGGCCTTGCCTGCCGCGGCGGAAAGCAAGCCTTCGGGCGACCGCGTGGATGCGCTGATCAAAGCCATGCCCCTGGAGGCAAAGGCTGGACAGGTCCTGGTTGGGTTTTTCCGGGGGGATTCGGTCACCCCGTCACTCCGTTCGATGATCGGCCGGGTCCGCCCCGGCGGAATGGTCCTTTATTCCTCCACCGGGAACATCGTGAACCCGGACCAGGTGACCGGGCTGACCCGTTCACTCCAGGAAGCCGCCGCTTCCGCCGATGCGGTGCCCCTGTTCATCGCCGTCGACCAGGAGGGCGGACGGGTCAACCGACTCACACGGGGGGTCACGGTCTTCCCCGGCAACATGGCCCTCGGCGCGACGGCCGACCCCGAACTGGCCGCAAAGGCAGCCGGAGTCACGGCGAGGGAACTTCGGACGCTCGGCATCACCGTCAATTTCGCCCCGGTCGCGGACGTGCTCCTGAATTCGGCCAACCCCGTGATCGGGACGCGTTCATTCGGTTCCGACCCGGGCCTCGTTGCGCGGATGGCTTGCGCCATGGTCGCGCCCGCCGCCGAGGAAGGGGTGCTTTGCGTCGCGAAACATTTCCCGGGGCATGGGAACACTTCCGTGGACTCGCATTACGGACTGCCGGTGGACGACAGCCCGCTGGAGGTCCTCGAGAAGTTCCACATTGCTCCGTTTGCGGCCCTGGTCAAGGCCGGCGTTCCCGCCCTCATGACGGCCCACGTTTCGGTGCCCGAGCTCGACCAGGGCAATCCGCTTCCGGCTACCCTGCTGCCGAAAACCTATGCCGTCCTCCGGGAGAAACTGGGGTTCCAGGGCATCGTCGTGACGGATTCCCTGGGCATGAAGGCCCTGGATCGATACTGGTCCATCGAGGAGACGGCGGTGCTGGCGCTGCAGGCCGGGGCAGACCTCCTGCTGCTGGGAGCGGATCCCGGGCACGACCCTGAGGAGCTCGAGAGCATCCACCGCGCCCTCGTTTCCGCCGTCCTGACGGACCGGATCCCGCGATCCCGGCTTGACGAGGCGGTGCGCCGCATCCTCAAGGCCAAGGAAGCCCTGAAGATCCTGGACGATCCGGGGCCAAGGCCCGAACGGCTGGGGGAGCTGGGTTCACCCGAACACCTGGCCCTCGCCGAGACCATCGCCCGCCGCGCTCTTACGGTGGCCTGGAACCGCTTCGAACGGTTCCCCGCGGCGGAAGGGGAAAAACCGAAAATCCTCCTGTGGCCGCTGGAAAAGGCCGACCAGGCCCCAGTCCTTCTCGGGACCGCCCCGGGCCTGAAGCCCCTGTTCGTTTCCCTTTCCCTGCGCCCCGAGGACATCGATGGAATCCTGGGGGGGATCGAAGGAGAGGAACCGGTCTACGTCTGGGCGGGAGACCTCGGGAAATTCCCCTCCTGGAAAGACCTGGCCCAGCGCCTCGAAAACCGGGCGGTCCTCCTGGCCACCGGCTCACCCATCGGCCTTTCCCTCTGCCCCAAAGCCGGCGCCGCGGTGGCCGTCTATTCGGAAGTCCCCGTTTCTCTCAAGGCGCTTGGAGATTTCCTCCGGGCGCCCTGGCCGCCGACGGGAAGGCTGCCGCTGGCAGTGCCGGGGCTCTAGTTCGGCGAACGGCAGAAGACCGCAAGCCAGAGCGTCGCCCTGCCTGGGGCGGTCCAGGCAACGCGATGCCGTTCCCGCGCGGGAAGGAAGACCCAGTCCCCCGGCTGCATCCGGAGGCGACGCCCGTTTTCCCACTCGAGACAGGCCTCCCCCTCGAGAAGGGCGACCCATTCCCCTTCTTCCTGCTCGTACCAGAAACCCGGCGGGGACACCTGGCCGAAGGAGGCGATCCGTTCGATCCTCACGCCGGGCAACTCCAGGAGGATCTGGACTGATTCCGCATCTTTGCCCGCTTCCCGGTTCTCAAAAAGGTTCCCGCAGTTTTCCATGGCAACCCCTCCCCGGTTCGTACCAACATTTGCCTGGCCGTTGCGTTGACGTTATCATAGGACGAATTCCAAACGGGATGCACGCTCCCAAGGACGGTCCTTCATGCCAACGAACCCCGGCGCGGAATCCTTTCCCGGGATGGGTCCCTTCCGGGCCCTGCGCTATCGGAACTACAGGCTTTTTTTCACTGGACAGGCCATTTCCCTGATCGGGACATGGATGCAGCGGGTCGCCATGAGCTGGCTCGTTTACCGCCTGACGCTTTCCCCCTTCGCCCTTGGCACCGTCGATTTCGCAAGCCAGATCGCCACCCTGCTTTTGGGCTTCTTTGCCGGGGCCGTCGTCGATCGCGTCGACCTTCGCCGCCTGCTGATATGGACACAAGGGCTGGCCATGGCGCAAGCCCTCGTCCTTTCTGCCCTGACCCTTGCCGGAAAAGCCACTTTTCTCGCGATCCTCGCCTGCGGGGCCCTCCTCGGGATGATCAACGCCTTCGACATGCCGGCCCGTCACGCCTTCGTGGTCCGGATGGTCGAAAAAAAAGAAGACCTGGGCAACGCCATCGCGCTGAACTCCTCGCTGTTCAACCTTGCACGGCTTTTGGGTCCCGCCGTCGCCGGAATCGTCATCGCCGCCGTCGGTGAAGGACTCTGCTTCCTGCTGAACGGCCTAAGCTACTTCAGCATCATCCTCGCACTGAAAGCCATGCGGATTTCACCGGCGGCCGAAGTCCAGCCTCATGCTCCCGCCTTTGCCGGCATCCGGCAGGGGCTGTCCTATGCCTGGCACAACCGCCCCATTCGCGATATCCTGATCCTCCTTTCCTGCCTCAGCCTCCTGGGACTCCCGTACGTCGTCATGATGCCGGTCTTCGCCAAGGAGATCCTCAAGGGCGGCCCGCGGACCCTCGGCTTCCTGATGGGCGCGACCGGTGCGGGAGCGCTTGTCGGGTCCATGCTCCTGGCCGTTCGGAAGGGCACCGGGGGCCTGGAGAAAGTCATCCCGGTCGTGTCCGGCCTTTTTTCCGCGGCGGTGGTCGGTTTCGCGTTCTCCCCGTCCGCCTTTGCTTCCTACGTGCTCGTGGCGATCGCGGGATTCGGCATGATTTCGACTTTGGCATCCTGCAACACGATGCTCCAGACTCTGGTGGAAAACGCCTTCAGGGGCAGGGTCATGAGCCTTTACACGATGGCCCTGGTGGGAATCGCCCCCTTTGGAAGCCTGATCGCCGGGTGGCTGACCGGCCGGATCGGTGTGCGGCTTGCCCTGGCACTAGGAGGGACCTGCTGCATGGGAACCTCAGCCTGGTTCTGGAAAAGGCTTCAAGCCTCAAGGAAGCTTCATTCTTCCGAAAGCGAAAGTCTCCTTTGAAATCGAGGTGGTCCAACTGAAGATCGCGGTGTTCCTCAAACAAGTTCCGGATACGGACGAAGTCAGGATGGACGAGAAGACCGGGACGCTGATCCGGGAAGGTGTCGGAACCGTCATCAATCCCCTGGACCAGAACGCACTGGAACTGGCCCTCTCGCTTCGTGCCGAAAAAGGAGGCAGCGTGACGGTCCTCTCCATGGGACCATCCCAGGCGGAAGTGGCGCTGCGCGAAGCGTTGGCCCTCGGGGCTGACGAAGCCGTCCTGCTCTGCGATCGGGCATTCGCCGGAAGCGACACCTGGGCGACCGCCCGGACCCTGTCCGCTGCCGTGCGCAAAACGGGCCCCTATGACCTGGTTCTGGCCGGGGCAAAGGCAACCGACGGCGAAACCGGGCAGGTGGGCCCCGAGTCTGCCGCCATGATGGGACTCCCCTTCGTGTCCAACGTTTGCGCCGTCGAAATCCAGGACCGGGGCCTGGTGGCCACCCGCTCCGTGGAGGAAGGGACCGAACGGACCCAGGCGCCGCTTCCCTGCCTTTTGACCGTCGTTCACGAGATCAACGAGCCTTCCATGCCCACCCTCGCCGGGAAGATGCGGGCCCGGCGAGCCGACGTCCGGGTCCTGTCGGCGGCGGACCTGGAGCTGGACCCCGCGGAGTGCGGGCTTTCGGGTTCCCCGACTCGAGTCGTGCGCATCGCCTTTCCCAAGGTGACCCGAAGCGGGGGGCGCTTCGCGGGAAGCGACCTGGACCGCGGCATCGCCCTCGTGGTGGAAAGGCTGGACAGCATGGGACTGCTCAGTTTGAACCGACCGGCCGTGCCGGGATGCCCCGCCGGTCCCCGGGAGACGTTCCGGGCGATCCCGCCGGTGGATCTCGCCTGGACGGAAGCCCCCGGCGGCGATCCTGGCGGAGGGGTGCTCGTCTGCGGGGAGTGCCGCAACGGCGCCATCCACACTTCGACCCTCGAGCTGGCCGGCAAGGCACGGGAACTGGCGGACGAACGAAACGGCACCGTCACCGTGGTCCTTCCCTTCGGGCACCTTGACGACGATCCGGCCCGCTGCATCCGCCACGGAGCCGACCGTGTCGTGCTGGTTTCCCACCCCTCCCTGGACCTTTTCAATCCCGACGTCGAGAGCCGTCTTTTCGTAGCCCTGATCCGGAGGTTCCGCCCGGAAATCGTACTGGCCGCCGCCACGACTTCCGGGAGGACCACCCTGCCTGCCGTCGCGGCCATCGTCGACACGGGACTGACTGCCGACTGCACGGGCCTTTCGATCGATCCCGAAACCGGGGACCTGCTCCAGACCCGCCCCGCCATCGGGGGGAACGTCCTGGCAACGATCCGGACGCCCTCCCGCAGGCCCCAGATGGCCACGGTGCGGCCGAGGACCTTCCGACTGCTCCCGGAAGACGCCTCGAGGAACGGCGAAATCATCCGCCTGGCTCCTCCGGAATCCTTCCTGGCCTCTCCCCTGACCCCCCTCGGCAGGGAGACCCGGGAGGCGGAAACGGCCCCGATCCAGGACGCCGAGGTCGTCGTTTCGGGGGGCAAGGGACTGAAACGGCCGGACGCGTTCCGCCTCGTAGAGGATCTGGCAGCGGTCCTCGACGGGGCCGTCGGCGCCAGCCGCCCCACGGTCGAAGCCAAGTGGATCGGGTACCCCCACCAGGTGGGTTTGAGCGGAAAGGTCGTTACGCCCAGGGCCTACATCGCCGTCGGCATCTCGGGGGCGATCCAGCACCTGGCGGGTATGCAGACGTCCGAGTTCATCGTTGCGATCAACCGGGACCCGGAGGCGGGCATTTTCCGGGTCGCCGACATCGGGCTGGTCGGCGACCTCTTCGACATCGTCCCGCGCCTGGCGGGGGCGATCAAAGCCAGAAAGGAGGCCCGAAAATGAAAGAACCCTGCAATTTCGGAGCGGTCACCCCGGACGTGGTCGAGCAGTTGGCCGCCATCCTGGGAAGCGGAGGGGTGTCCGTCGAAGGGGAAAAGATCGCCGCCTATTCGCGGGACGAGGTCGCGGAACGTTTCTGGGACCATCCCTACCGGGCCGAAGTCCTCGCCTTCCCGGAGTCGACCGCGCAGGTTTCCGCGATCCTGCGCCTGGCCAACGAAAGGCGGATCCCCGTCACCCCGAGGGGGGCAGGAACGGGCCTTTCCGGCGGAGCGGTCCCGGCATACGGAGGGATCCTTCTTTCCTTCGAGCGCATGAACCGCATCCTGGAGCTGGACACGGAGAACCTCTGCATGACCGTCGAACCCGGTGTCATCACGGCCGAAATCACCCGGGCCGCCAGGAAGGCGGGGCTCCTCTACGCGGGAGACCCCTGCAGCGGAGACGCTTCCTTCATCGGGGGGAACGTGGCCGAAAACGCGGGGGGGAACAAGGTGATCAAGTACGGCCCCACGGGCAGCTCCGTCCTGGCCCTGGAAGTCGTCCTGGCGGACGGTTCGGTGACCTGGTTCGGGGGCAAGCGACGGAAGGACGTGACGGGATACGATTTCGTCCACCTCATGGTGGGATCCGAAGGCACCCTCGGGGTCATCACGAAGATCGTGCTGAAACTGCTTCCCCTTCCGGCTTTCGGAGTGGACCTGCTGATCCCCTTCCCCACGGTGGAAGCGGCGATCCGCTTCGTGCCCCGCATCGCCCTGGAAGGCCGGGTCACTCCCGCTTCCATCGAGTTGGTGGACCACCATTCCCTCTCCCAGGCGGAAAAGTTCCTCAACACGAGGCTTCCCTTCGACCAGGCGGCAGCACACCTGATCGTCCAGCTGGAAGGGAACGACCGGGAGGTCGTGGCCGACGAAACGGAACGGGTCGGGAAACTGGCCCTCGAAAAGGGCGCCCTGGAAGTCTTCGTGGCGGACAACCGGTCGAGCCGGGACAAGCTCTGGAAAGCCAGGAAGTCGGTGGCCGAGGCGATCATGGCGTACTACCAGAACTATGCCAAGGAAGACCTGGTGGTCCCCACGGACCGAGTTCCGGACCTGCTGTTCGCCGTCGACGACCTCTGCCGGAAATGGCGGATGGAAGCCGCCAATTACGGTCACGTGGGAGACGGCAACATCCACGTGAACCTGCTGATGGCCTCCGACCGTCCCCACTGGCACGAGGACATGGAGCAGGCCCGGGAGGAACTTTACGAAACGGTCCGAAAGCTCGGCGGGACTCTTTCGGGGGAGCACGGGATCGGTCTGAAGCGGAAGGCCTACCTGCCGCAGTTTCTCGACGAACCCCAGCTGGAGCTCATGCGCAGGGTGAAGCTCGCCTTCGACCCGAACGGCATCCTGAACCCGGGGAAGCTCGTCTACTGGAGTGCCGCCGAAAAGGAAAACCGTTCCTAGGACAGAGCTGCCTCCAGCGCGGTGAGCCGGCAGGCGTCGCCGTCCACCTCGACCCGGATTCCCAGGGGGAGGGTGAGGTTCAGTTTTCCGTGGCCGCAACGGAAGCCGCGGATGACCGGGATCCCCAGGCCGGGCAGGTGGTCCGAGAACACCTCGTCCAGGGTCAGGCTGTCTTCCGGCCCCGGCGACACGGGGTCAGCGTTGAGGAAGTCGCCGACGACCACGGCTGCCGCCTCCGCCAGCTTGCCCGCGTTGCGCAGGTGGGTGAGCATGCGGTCGACGCTGTAGGGCTGCTCGTTGATGTCCTCGATGAAGAGGACCTTTCCCTTCGTGTCCAGCTCGTAGGGGGTTCCCATGGTGGAACAGATCACCGCCAGGTTCCCTCCGACGATTTCTCCCTCCGCGCGTCCCCCTGCCAGCGAAACGAGTCCAGAGGAGGCATCGGCCAGGACACCGAGCGGTTCCGTCGACGTCAGGGCTTTCAGGAAGCTTTCCTTCGTGACCGCCCGCTCTCCCTTCGAGGAAAACTCGACGGTCGCCATCGGGCCGTGGAACGTCACGAAATTTCCCCTCTGCCGGAAGACCGTGTGAAGGGCCGTAATGTCGCTGTAGCCCACGAACGGTTTCGGGTTCGCGGCGATAAGAGCCATGTCGAGCCCCGGGAGCAGCCTCCCAGAGCCGTTCCCGCCCCGGAGGCAGATGATCCCCCGGATCGAGGGATCCGAAAATGCCCAGTGGAGGTCCGCAAGCCGCGCCTCGTCCGATCCGGCCATGAACCCCCTCTTCAGGAAGCAGGTCTTTCCGAATACCGGTTCGAACCCGAGTTTGGCGAGCGAATCCGCTCCCCTTTTCAGTTTTTCTTCCGTTGCGGCGCTTCCCGGCGCCACGATGGCGATCCGGTCTCCCGGCTTCAGCGCTTTCGGCTTGATCCTCATGCCTCTACCTCCCCTGCAGGAAATTCGCCGCGACTGCCGCCAGCATCGCGGCTCCAACGGGAAGCGCGTCCTCGTCCAGGTCGAACCGCGGGGAATGAGCCGGGTGGATGATACCCTTTGCGGGATTCCCGGCACCCAGGGTGAAAAAGGCCGAGGGCCGCTCCCTTGAAAAATAGGCAAAATCCTCTACGCCCATGCTCGGCTTAGACAGGTCGTGGACGTTTTCCTCTCCGAGTAGAAGGCTGCCGGTTTCCCGGACAAGAGCCGCCATCTCGGGGTCGTTTTCCAGGCAAGGATAGCCTTCCTGAAAGGAGACCTCAGCTCTGGCCCCGAAGGCTTCCGCTGTTCGCTCCGAAACCACCTTGATCGTTTCGCGGGCAACCCCGCGGACTCCCGGCGAAAGGGTCCGGAGAATGCCCTGCATCCTTGCCGATTCCGCCACCACGTTTCTCGCCGTGCCTCCCCGGATCGTCCCGATCGTGACGACCGCAGGCTCGAGAGGATCGATCCTGCGCGATACGACCGCCTGGAGCGCGCAAAGCACGTGACCGGCCGCCACCAGGGCGTCCACCCCTTCGTGGGGATAGGCCCCGTGACAGCCCTTGCCGGTCACCGTGACGTCAAACATGTCCGAGGCGGCGTGCACGGTGCCCGGGGACACCGCGATCTTGCCGCACGGAAGCCCGATCCCGACGTGAAGCCCGAAAACGGCTTCGACACGGGGATTTTCCAGGACTCCCGCCTCGATCATCGGGCGTGCCCCGCCGATCGTTTCCTCCGCCGGCTGGAAAAGGAAAACGACGGTTCCTTCCAGGGCTTCCTTTCTTTCGGCCAAGAGCATCGCCGCACCCAGGAGCATCGCCGTGTGGGCATCGTGCCCGCAAGCGTGCATCAATCCCGGCACTTCAGAAGCATACGATGCGCCGGTTCTTTCGTCGAGCTCCAAGGCATCCATGTCGGCCCGCAAACCCACCGCGGGTTCTTTCCTCGTCCCTTCGAGATGGCCAACGACGCCGGTTCCCGCGACTCGAAACGAGGGGATCCCCAGGCCGGCCAGGGTTTTCTCGACCAGCGCCGCCGTCTCGAATTCCGCAAAACCGCCCTCCGGGTGCCGATGGATCGTCCGCCGGAGCCGGACAAGGGATTCGTGAAGACGGCCCGCTTCTTCGAGGAGACCGGCCGCGAATCTTCCCCCGTTCATGAGAGCGGGAAGTGGCAAGCCCAACTTCTCCCCCCCTCGAACACGGATGGGGGGTCGACCTCTGCGCAAACCGGTGCAGCATAAGGACACCGGGTCCTGAAACGGCAACCCGACGGAAGGTTCACGGGGCTCGGGATCTCTCCTTCAAGCAGCTCTTTTTTCCGGCCCCTCTGCCTCGGATCCGGAACCGGGACGGCCGAAACCAGGAAGCGGGTGTACGGGTGCTTCGGCGATACGAAGATCTGTTCGGTCGGACCCATCTCAACCATCTTTCCCAGGAACATGACCCCGACCCGGGGCGCAAAATGCCGTACCACCGACAGGTCGTGAGTGATAAACAAATAGGTGAGCCTGAAGGCGGCCTGAAGGTCTGCCAGGAGGTTCAGCACCTGGGCCTGGATGGAAACGTCCAGGGCCGAAAGCGGTTCATCACAGACGATGAATTCCGGGTTCAACGCCAGGGCGCGGGCGATCCCGATCCTCTGGCGCTGACCGCCCGAGAACTCGTGGGGATACCTGCGGATGCAGTCCGCCCGAAGGCCAACCACCCTCATCAGCTCCAGGACCCTGGCCTCCCGTTCTTCGCGGTTCCCTTTCCCATGGGTCAGGAGAGGCTCGGCGATGATGTCCCCGATCCGCATGCGGGGGTCCAGTGAAGCATAGGGGTCCTGGAAAACGATCTGCATCCGTGTCCGCATCCGCCTGAGAGCTTCGGGCTTCAGGGACCCCAGGTCGACCCCCCCGAGCACGACCGAACCAGCCGTCGGCTCCACGAGGCGCAGAATCGTGCGGCCCAGGGTGCTCTTGCCGCATCCGGACTCGCCGACCAGCGCAAAGGTTTCCTGCGGTGCGATGTCGAAGGTCACGTCGTCTACCGCCTTGACGACCCGATCCTCCGATCCGAACATCCCCGCTTTCACCGGGAAATACTTTTTCAGGTTCCTGACCGAAAGGAGGGGTTCGGTCATGGCTGCACCACCGCCTTGTCCTCATAGTTCCAGCAACGGACCGTGTGACCGTTCCCCAGGTCGAAAAGCGGGGGGATCCTGTTTTGGCAAACGGCCCTTGCCATAGGGCACCGTGGATGGAAACGGCAGCCCGCAGGAAGGTTCAGCAGGTTCGGAACCATTCCCGGGATGGTCCGGAGGCGCCCGTCCAGTCCCCTCGATGCGGCAGTCCCGGGAATGGATCCCATGAGCCCCTGCGTGTAGGGATGGCTGGGGGAATCGAAGAGCTCACAGATTTCGGCCTCTTCCACCACGTTTCCCGCATACATGACCGTCACCCGGTCGCAGAGCTCGGCCACGACACCCAGGTCGTGGGTGATCAAGATGATCGCGGTCTTGAGCTTCTCCCGCAGCCCTTTCATCAGGTCCAGGATCTGGGCCTGGATCGTCACGTCAAGGGCCGTGGTCGGTTCGTCCGCAATCAGCAACTTCGGCTCGCAGACCAGCGCCATTGCGATCATGACCCTTTGGCGCAGCCCGCCCGAAAGTTGGTGGGGATAGCAATCGAAACGGCCCTCGGGCTCGGGAATTCCCACGAGCCGGAACATCTCGATCGTCCGTTTTTTCGCCTCTTCCCGCGTCACTTTCCGGTGAATCAGGATGGACTCGCTGACCTGCCGCCCCACCGTGAAAACCGGGTTCAGGGAAGTCATGGGTTCCTGGAAAATCATGGCGATCTCGTTTCCCCGCACTTCGCACATGGCATCGTTGTCGAGTTTCGCCAGGTCCCGGCCTTCGAAGAGAATCCGTCCCTCGACGATTTTGCCCGGGGGAGCCACCAGGCCCATGATGGAGAGGGATGTCACGCTCTTTCCGCAGCCGGACTCCCCCACGATGCCGTGGATTTCCCCCCGCCTGACCGCTAGCGAAACCCCGCTTACGGCCGGAACCATGCCCTTCGAGGTAAAGAACGAGGTGCTGAGATTTTCGAGCGATAACAGCGTTTCGGACTTTTTCATGCGCTATTCTCCTCGTTCGCTACTGTTTCATGTAGGGATCCAGGGCGTCCCGGAAACCGTCGCCCATGAAGTTGAAAGCCAGGACGGTCACCAGGATGAAAAGCCCCGGGGAAATGGCCACCCACGGCGCTGAAAAGAGGTATTCCTTGCCGCTGGTGACGATCAACCCCCAGCTGGGGGTGGGGGGCTGGGCACCGACCCCGAGGAAGCTGAGGCTGGCCTCGGAGAGGATCGCTCCCGGGATGCCGAGGGTGAAGAGGACGATCAAGGCGGGCAGGCAGTTGGGGAGAATGTGCCGGACCATGATGACCCGGTTTTTTACCCCGACGGCCCGGGCGGCCTCGACAAATTCCTTTTCTTTCAGGGAAAGGACCTGTGAACGGACGACCCGGGCGGTGCCGGCCCAACCGACGGCCGCAAGGGCGATGAAGATGTTCACCAGCGTCGCGCCGAGCGTGTACATGACGACCATTGCCAGGAGCAGCGAAGGGAAGGCAAGGACGATATCGCACAGGCGCATGATGATCATGTCCGTCTTCCCCCCGTAGTATCCCCCGATCAGCCCGAGCGTCGTTCCGATGATCATCGAGAGCAGGGTCGGAACGATCCCGATGACGAGGGAGATCCGGGTCCCGTAAAGGATTCGCGTGAGGAGGTCCCTGCCGAATTGATCGGTTCCCAGCCAGTGGGCCCAGGAAGGAGCTTCCGTCATGGCCTCCAGGTCGATCGCGTAGGGATCGTAGGGCGTCAGCCAGGGGACGAAGATCGCCACCAGGAAAAGGATCAGCACGATCGCAGCCCCGGCCATGGCCAGGCGGTTGCGCCGGTAGGCCGTCACGACATCCCTGAGGAAAGAGGACGGCGGTGCGACGGTTTCTTCCTCTGTGAAGGTCTCAGTTGCCAGGCAGGGAACGGACAGGTCCTGTTCGTTCTGGTCTTTCATTTCCGTCCACCCCCTCAGGCCGCCTTGATCCGCGGATCAAGGAAAGCGTAAAGGATGTCCGCGGCCAGGTTTCCCAGGATCACGAGGGTCGTTTCGAAAAGCACGGCTCCCTGGAGAAGGGGCATGTCCCTGGCCTGGATGGCGTTCACCGCGATGCGTCCCACACCAGGGATGCCAAAAACGCTCTCGGTGATGACGGCCCCCGCCAGCAGCCCCGCCACCTGGATCGCCATGACGGTGACGACGGGCAGCAACGAGTTCTTGAGAGCGTGCCCGAAAATGACCGGCAGTTCATGAAGCCCCTTGGCACGGGCCGTCCGGATGTAGTCGTTCCGCATGACTTCAAGGAGGCTGGACCGGGTCAGGCGGGCGATGATCCCCGCGCTGCTCCAGCCGAGGACGATGGCGGGCATGATCACGTACTTCCAGCCTTCGAAGCCGGCAACCGGCAACCAGCGGAGCTTGACCGCGAAAACGTACTGGAACAGAAGGGCGGACCAGAAAACCGGCATGGAAACCCCCAAGAGGGAGAAACCCATGAACAGGTTGTCGGGCAGCGAGTATTTCTTCACCGCGGAAAGGATCCCGGCAGGAATGCCGACGATCCATGCAAACAGGGCGGCGCACAGGGCCAGGATGAAGGTGTTGGGAAACGCCCCGAGGATGAGAGAAGTGACGGGACGGTTCAGCTTGTAGGATTCCCCCAGGTCTCCCCTCAGGGCTCCCCCGAGGAACCGGAAATACCGGACGATCGCCGGATCGTCCAGGTGCATCTGGGCCCGTACCCTGGCAACGACGTCGACGCTGATGTGCTCCTTCATCATCAGGGCAACCGGATCGCCGGGGACGACGTTCAGAAGGAAAAAGATGATGACGGTGACGCCGATCAGGATCGGGATGGAAATCAGCAGGCGTTTCAGGATGAACTTCAGCATTGTTCGACAGCCTCCGTCCTGCAAACTCGGGAAAGGGAGCTCTCCGGGAGCCGAAGGCCCCCGGAGAACTGCCCCCTTCAGGAACTACTCGACACGGGTTTCGTAGATGGGGAAATCGGACCAGCCGTTCCAGGGAACGACGAACTTCTTGACCCGGGGCTGGACGACGTAGATGTGCTTCAGGGAGAACATCGGCAGCCAGGCAGCCTGGTCGATGACGATCTTCTTTTCGAGGTCCGCGTAGAGTTTGCCCCGCTTGGCGAAGTCGGTCTCGGAGCGCCCCTTCTCGAGAGCCGCGAAGACCTCGGGGCTGATGTTGTTGTAGGAGCGGGCGACCGTGCCCTTTGGCCCGAAGAAGGTGTAGAAGAAGTTATCGGGGTCGTTGAAGTCCGCCGACCACTTGTTCGTGTACATGGGAAGCTTGCCTTCCTTGCGGGTCGCGTAGAAGGCGGCCTCATCCATCTGCTTCAGGGTAACGCGGAAACCCGCCTTCGCGACCATGGCCTGGACGATCTCGCTCATCTTCTGCCACTGCGAGCCGGTGCTCGCCACGAGGGCGATCTCCATGTCCACGCCGTTGGGGTATCCCGCTTCGGCCAAAAGCTGTTTCGCCTTTTCGGGGTTGTACTCGATCTTCTCCTGGTTGGGGTTGTAATGGATCAATCCCCTGGGCATGACGCCGTTTTCGAGCTGGCCGTGGTTGTAGAACATCTTCTGGAGGATCAGCTTCCGGTCGACGGCCATCTGGAACGCCTTTCGGACCTTCACGTTATCGAAGGGCTTGATCGCCTGGTTGAAGGTGTAGTAATAGATACCGACCCGTGGCCCGGAAACGGTCTGCTTGCCCCACTTGGGATGCGCCGTGAAGTACGGGATCTGGGACATGGCGAAGTCGCAGTCGAAGAGGTCGATTTCGCCGGATTCGAAGAGCATCCGCATCGTTTCCGGATCCGTGACGATCTTCACGACGAACTTGTCGATCTGGGGACGTCCCCGGAAATAATTCGGGTTGGCCACCATGGTGTGGTGGTCGTTCAGGACCCATTCCTTCAGGATGAAGGGCCCCGTCCCGCAGGTCGCCTGCGCCGTCAGTCCATACTTGTTGCCGAGGGGCTTCGTGAATTTTTCGTTCAGGATGGAGGCCTGCGGGCTGGCCATGATCGCCAGGAACGGCACGAAGGGTTTCTCGAGGGTGATCTGGACCGTGTACCGGTCCAGGGCTTTCAGACCCGCGGTCGAGGCGGCCTTGCCCTCCATGCGGTCCTTTGCCCCGAGGACGAAATCGAGGATGTCGGTATTCAGGGCCTTCGTTTTCGGATCGAGCATCCGGTCGAAGGTGTAAACCACGTCCCGCGCGGTCAACTCCTCGCCGTTGTGGAACTTGACGCCCTTCCTGAGGTAGAAGGTGTAGACCTTCCCGTCCTTGGAAACTTCCCATTTCGTGGCCAGCCCCGGCACGAGAGCGGATTTCCCGGGAGCCGTGGTCACGCATTCGATGAGCCGGTCGTAGACGTTCATCGGGATCATGTAGCAGGAAGTGGTCATCTGCATGTCGGAGGTCTGGGGTTCCTCGTTGTACGCGATGGTGAAGACCTTTTCCGCGGCGAAGGCCCCGGCGGCCAGGATACCGGCCAGCAGGACCGACAGCGAAAACACGACAAAAAGCCTGGACTTTCTCACGCGAATCCCTCCCCTGTTTTCCCGTTTCGGATTTCCTGCGTTTCCTGAAGCAACGATTCAGAAAGCCCCTTCCGCCAGAACGGACCTGTTTCCGGTACCCCCTCCCTTCGGGCCTAGTCGAGGATTTTCCTGAACACCCGCATCGCGTTGCCGCCGAGGATTCCCTTGACTTCGCCTTCCGAATAGCCCCGCCGGAGAAGGACTGCCGCGAAGGCCGGGATTTCCCCGTGCCCTGCCACGACGTCGTAGGTGGGCACGCTGCACCCCATGGTCAGGTAGTCCTTGAATCCGTCGCAGAAGTCGAATCCGAGACAGACGTGGCGGCTCCCCACCAGCTTCGCGATATGGTCCACGTGGTCGGCCAGGTCTTCCGGGCCAAGACGGCGACGGTCATGGTCAGGCTTGACGAAGGCACTGCAGGAGTTCATCCCGATGACCCCGTCCGTCTTCGCGATGGCGACGATCTGCTCGTCCGTGAGGTTTCTCATCATGCCCGGGACCAGCGCCCGGCAATTGGAATGGGACGCGACGAGGGGACCCCTGGCGATCGCGGCAACGTCCCAGAACCCCTCGTCGTTGAGGTGACTGACGTCGATCCACATTCCCAGCCGTTCGGCCTCCTCGACGACCTGCACCCCGAAGGGCGTGAGTCCGCCCTTTCTGCCTTCCCGCTTCGGGGAAAAATGGCAGCCGTCCGCCGCCTCGTTCCTGCGGCTCCAGGCGAGTCCGACCCCGCGGACACCCAGCTCGTAAAAGACACGAAGAAGGGACAGGTCGTTGCCCAGGGGCTCGACCCCCTCAAAAGACAGGAGGATCCCGATACGCCCAGCCTCGGCGGCTTTTTCCAGCTCCGAGGCGCTTCGACAGAGCGCCAGCCGGTCCTTGAAGGCCTCCTGCTCGCTCAGGAGGCAGGCGACCTGGTCCAGGGCTTTCCTCAGGGCCATTTCGGGAAGAAAATAGCTGTGAAGAAAGAGGGACGAAACGAGGGCCTTCACCCCACCGGACGCAAAGGGCTTTTCGTAGTCCGGCCAGATCCGGCTCTCGCCCCGGTCGTAGCGGTCGCACAGGTCCATGCCGAGGTCGTAGTGGACGTCGACGACAAGAGATTCACGAACAATCCTTTCTGCTTCCTGGAGGAATTCGGTCAAGGGCGAGGATCTCCTTTCGAACCAGGCGGGTTTCCGCTCATCATTGAGTAGCTATTTGCCGCTCCTAGTCTATCACTCGGCGTGCCGTTGTCAACGATTCAGCGAAATAGCCCGGCCACTTTTCGAAAGAAAAACCCCGGAGTATGATGGCAGGAGAGAGGATCCTGATTCTGCATGCATCACATCTCTGTGTTTTGAAAGCGATACCCGAGGCAGCGTGCGCTTGCGGAGGATTGTCCAATGCCTGCCAAGATCGTCCCGACGAGGGGAAACATGGTTCGCCTGGCCCGCTCTCTCGAACTCGCGAGAAAGGGGCACGACCTGCTGGAGCAGAAGCGCCAGGTCCTGATGATGGAATTGACCGCGACGATCGCGAAGGCGCGGGACCTCCAGAAGGAAGTGGCCTCCGTCTTCGAGGAAGCCTATGCCGCCTTGCAGAGGGCAAACGTTTCGCTCGGCATCGAGACCGTCGATGAGATCGCCCATGCCATCCCGGAAGAAAAGAACTTCACCATTCGCCTCCATTCCGTCATGGGGGTCGAAATCCCGGAAGTCGATGCGATCGAGCCGAAGAGGGGCCCTGCCTTTTCCTTCTGGGACACCTCCGGCAGCATGGATGTCGCGGCCCTGGCCTTCCGGAGGGTGCTGGCCGCCCTGGCCCGGCTTGCCGAGGTGGAGAACGCCGTCTACCGCCTGGCGGTGCAGATCCGCCGGACGCACCGGCGGGTGAACGCACTGGAGAAAATCGTCATTCCCACGACCCTTTCTGCCCTGGCCTCGATCGCTTCGGTACTGGAAGAGGGGGAAAGGGAGGATTTCGTGCGAATGAAAACGGCGAAGAAGAGTCACGCGGAGAGGGGGAGGTAACCGGTGTCTACCCTGCAGGAAGCGCTCGTCGTGCTGCTCGGTGCCGAGAGCGAAGGAGTCCGTGAAGTGCAGGAGGCCAGGGTCCAGGCCGAGGCCCTGCTGAAGGAAACCCGGGAAAGGATGGCACGGGAAGCCGAAACACGCCTCCAGGCGGCCCGGAAGAAGGCCGGCGCAATCCTGGAAAGCGCCAGGGCCGCGGCCGACGAGGAAGCCCGGTCCATCACCGAGCAGGCCAGGTCGGAAAGGGAGCGGATGGAGAGGCGCTTCCGGGAAATCGCCGGGGAAGTGGTCGATTCCCTGGTCCAGGAGAGCGCCGAAATCCTGCTCGGAAAGAGAGGCACCCCGGCGTGACCGCCTTTTTCTCCCTGGGGGAAAGGACGGCAGTCGGCGCAAAGGCCCACGTCCTCTTCTCGAAGTTGCTGAAAGACGACGAAATGTGGGCCCTGCTGCAATGCGACGACGTCCCCGAAATCTTCTCCCACCTGGCCCGGACGGAAGGCTACGGGGAAGCCCTGGCAACCCTCGTACCCCAGGAGGTGACCCGGGTTCAGCTGGAGGATCGCCTCAAGCTCATCCCGCCAAAACGCGCGGCAGGCTTCCTCCCCTACCTGACGGGAGCCCGGCGGCGGCTTCTCTTGGCCTGGATGGAACGGGACCAGGCCGGGGCTCTGAAGACCGTGCTTCGTTTCGTCCTGACCCGGCACGGAGACAGGGAAGCCATCCGTGCAAGGATCGCCGCCCTGCCGAACGCCTCCCTCCCCTTCGACCTCCTGCTTTCCAGCCGGGACTTCCAGGATTTTACCGATGCCCTGCGGGGAACGCTCTACTACCGGCCTCTGCTGGAACCCTTGAAACGGCTGGCATCCGGGGAACAGAACCTGTTTCCTGCCGAAGCGGCGATCGACCGGGAAGTGCTGCTCCGCCTCCTCAAGGCTGCAGAAGGTCTTTCGGCGGGGGAGAAACGTTCCGTGATGCGCCTGCTGGGGGTTCGGTTCGACCTGTTGAACATCTCCTGGACCTACCGCTCGATGCGCTACTACGACCTGACCCCAGAGGAGAGGGTCGCGAGGCTCCTGCCGTACCGCTACCGCCTGCATGCGGATTCTCTCCGGAGGATGGCCCGGGCGGCCGACCCGGACGAATTCTGGGCGATCCTGAAAACGACCGCATACGGGGATGCCTTCGGGGAATCACCGCCGACCGAGGAAATGGTCATGGACCGGGATCTTCGAAGGACCATCCGGCAGACGGCATACAGGGTCTTCCGGCAGGGACGCCCGGATCTTTCGACCCTTTTTGCCTACTTGACCCTGCTGGAATCCGAGATCCGGGACCTTGCCACCCTGATCGAGGACGTTCGATATGACTACGACCGGAGGCATGCGGCCCTCTTCCTGGCCCGGCCCCTCATCCCGGGAGGCGAAGTGCGATGGCAGTGGTGAAAATGCTTGCCGTGACCCTGATCGGTCCCAAGGCCGAGATGGAAACCGTCGCACGCCTGATGGTCCTGACGGGAGGCTTCCAGCCCCTGCCCCTGGACCTCCTGTTGAAGGACCGTTCCGTCCGCTCGAAGATCACCACCGCCTCGGAAAACCCATACGACGAACTCCTCGTCAAACTTTCGGAGGTCTGGCAAGCCGCAGGGGAACGGGTCCCCGACCCTCTTCCCGTGCCGATCACGCCGGATTTCAGCCTGGACCGCGCGGCGAAGGCGGTCAACGAAACCGTGCACCGGCTTTCTCTCTGGTCGAAGAGGCGCGAAGAACTTGCTGAGGAACGGGAAGAGCTGGAAGCAGCGCAAATCCTGACCGCTTCCCTTTCGGAAAGGGGACTGGGCCTTTCCGACCTGTCCGACACCACCTACCTGGTCCCCCTGTTCGGAAAACTCGCGGACGAAAACTACCGACGGCTGGAGGAGGCCACCCTCGAGGCCCCCCTGCTGCTGGAGCCGCTGATCTCGAGGCACGGGTTCACCTGGTTTTTGGGCCTGACGGCACCCGGCTACCGGGAAGGAGCGAAAAAGATCCTGGACAGCCTCTATTTCAAGGGATTCTCCCTGAAGGACATGGCGGCTTCCCTGGGGGAGGACCCGCAACGGCTGCTCTCGAGGCGGATCGAGAACCACCGGAAGGCGATCGAGGGACTGAAAAGAGCTGCCGCCGATGTCCTCAAATCCAACCGGGAAAGCATGGAGCGGCTCTATTCCTCGATTTACACCATGCAGCGCGTTTACGACCTCTGCCGGGGGCGGGGGGAGCTGAGCGGTCTCTACCTCCTGTCCGGGTGGATCCCCGAGGACACCCTGCAACGGACCCGGGAGATCCTCGAAAGAGAGGCCCCGCGGACCGCGGTCCACATCGAGGAGCTCGGGGAAATGCCCTACAGCGGGATCCGAGTCCCCACCCTCCTGAGGAACCTTCCGCTGGTCCGGGCCTTCCAGGACGTGGTTTCGCTCTACAGCCTTCCCTCCTACGGGGAGATGGATCCCTCCTTTTTTGTGGCCGTCAGCTTCTGCCTGTTCTTCGGCTTCATGTTCGGGGACGTCGGGCACGGTCTCGCCCTCATCGCAGCGGCCTCGGTCCTCCAGAGAAAAAGGGTGATGTCCCGGTCGATGGCGACGGTCCTGAAGTCCGCCGGGGCGGCCTCGATGGTTTTCGGCTTCCTGTACGGGAGCGTGTTCGGCGTGGAAGGCTGGATCCCGGCTCTCTGGATCTCTCCCATGGAGGACATGAACCGCCTCCTGGGCGTTTCGATCGGGGTGGGGGTTTCGGTCATCACTCTCGGGATGGTCCTCAACATGGTCTCCTGCTACAAGGCAAAGGATTTCGGGAGGCTTCTCTTCGACGGGAGGGGGCTCGCCGGCGTCGTCCTCTACCTGTCGATGGCGGCCTGGGGGTATGCCGTCCTGACCCGGCAGCGCATGCCTTTCCCCTCGTGGGTCCCCTGGGCGTTCCTTTCGGCCCTGCTGGCCGTCATCCTGATGAGGGACTTCCTGGCACGGTTGCTCCTGCGCCAGGCGACGCACGAGGAAGGGGGACTGTACGCCTTCGAGGTTTTTCACAATCTCCTGAATTTCCTGAGCAACACGGCCTCTTTCGTCCGGCTGGCGGCTTTCGCCCTGAACCACGTGGGGTTGTCCCTGGCTGTCATGATGCTCTCGGACATGGTCCGCAACCTGCCCGGGGGAATCCTCCTGAAAGGGATCCTCCTGCTGGCTGGCAATGCCGTCATCATCGGCCTAGAGGGGCTGATCGTCTTCATCCAGACGCTGCGCCTGGAGTACTACGAGTTCTTCAGCAAGTTCTACCGGGGAGGAGGGCGAGCCTTCAGGCCGGTCTCCTTCCGGGAAGCCCGCCTTCCGGCCAGATCCCGCCCGGCGGGGACCTAAGACTTTCGATTCGAAAAGGAGAGGATTTCATGTTCGGATTGCTCGTTCTTGTCTTTGCTTCCGTGACGCTTGGACTTCTCGGCGCCCGCCTTTCCGGGAGAACGGTGAAAAACCCGCGCGGGATCCTCGCCGCCAGCCTTTTCGCCTGTTCGGCAAGCCTCCTGGCGGGATGCCTGCTGACTCTTTCCGCCGGCTCCGCGGCCGCGGCTGAAGCGGGAGCTGCCCTGGGAGCCGGGGCGGGGATGGGATTCATCGGTGCGGCCGTTTCCACCGGCCTGGCCTGCCTCGGCGCGGGGATCGCCGTGGCGGTCGTGGGAGCGGCGGCCTTGGGAATCATCGGCGAAAAGCCCGAGATGCTGGGGACCACCCTCATCTATCTCGGGCTCGCGGAAGGCATCGCGATCTACGGGGTCATCGTGGCCCTGCTGATCCTCGGGAAGATCTGAGGCCCGATGCGCGCCTACCTGCTCAGCGACAACCTGGACAGCCTTGTCGGCCTTCGCCTGGCGGGAATCGAGGGACGGATCGCCCGCGGTGCCGAAGAATGCCGGAGGGCGATCAGCGAAGTGCTGGAGGACCCGGAGGTCGGAATCCTCGTTCTCACGGAAAAGGTGGCCGAAACGGTGCCTGACCTCGTCCAGGCCCTCAGGGAAAGGGGCGAACTCCCCCTCGTGGTGGAGATCCCCGACAGGCACGGGATGCGCCGCCCTGCCGACTTTTTGACCGCCTACGTCAGGGACGCGATCGGGGTGAACCTGGGATGAGCGAAATCCAGAACGAAAAACTGAACGGCCTGCGTGAACTCCTTCTTCTCCAGGCCGAGCAGGAAAAAATGGGGATCCTGGAAAGAGCCAGGAAAGAGGCGGAAAGTTGGGCCGCCCAGGAAGAGGAGAGGATCGCCCGGGAAGAAGAGTTGGTCCTGAAGGATGCCGCGGAACGGGCGGAAGCCACCCGCAGGCGCCAGGTGATGGCCGCCGAAAGGGAAAAGGCCGCGGAGGCCCTTCGCCTGCAGAACCGCCTGCTTTCCGAAGCCGTTTCGATGCTGGAAGACCGATTCTGCCGACTTCGGGAGCGAGATGATTACGTGCGGATCCTGGCCGGTCTCATCGCGGAGGCGGAATCTGCCCTGCCCCAGAGCGGCGGGCTGCGGTTCAGGCTGGCGGCCGTCGATTCCGGGATCGGAAAGGCGGTCGAGAAAGCCGCCGAAGCCTTGCTGCCAGGCGTCGAGGTCCGCTTCGACCCCGAGGCGGCCCCGATCCTCGGTGGGGCCTGGGTCCAAACGGCCGACGGGCGGCGGTTCGTGGCTGCGGACTGGAGAAGCCGTGCACAGGAGATGGCCGGCCTTCTGGCGGAACGCCTGCTGCCGATGCTGTAATCACAGGGCAAGGGAGGGAAACGGATCGTGGAAACCTTCGGAACCATCGTCCGGGTCAATGGCCCCGTCGTCCGGGCAAGAGGCATGCGGGCTTTCGGGATGAGGGAAATGGTCCGGGTGGGGAAGCTCGGCCTATGGGGAGAGATCATCCGCATGGAGGGGGACGAGGCCCTCATCCAGGTGTATGAGGACACCCAGGGACTCCGCCTCGGCGAACCGGTGAAAGGGACGGGGGAACCGCTATCGGTTTCCCTGGGCCCCGGTCTCATCGGCCAGATCTTTGACGGGATCGGGCGCCCCCTCGGTTCTCTCCTGGAGAAGGAAGGCCCCCTGCTTTCCCGCGGGATCCAGGTCTCCATGATCGACCCCGAGCGGTCATGGGAATTCAGGCCGTCGGTCGGGAGGGGAGACGTCGTGACCGGAGGCATGATCCTGGGAACGATCCAGGAGACCCCCCTCTTCGAACACCGGATCCTGGTTCCGCCCGGGCTTGAGGGGGAGGTCACGGACATCCGGACACCAGGGACGATCCGTGGAGAAGACGTCCTGGCCAGCATCCGGGACGGAAGGGGCCGCGTCGTCCAGGTCCCCGCGATCCAGCGCTGGCCCGTCCGGGCAGCCCGCCCCTACCGGGAGCGCCTGCTGCCCACGGAACCGCTGGTCACCGGCCAGAGGGTCATCGACGGGCTGTTCCCGATCGCCAAGGGCGGAACCGCGGCGATCCCGGGCGGATTCGGCACGGGAAAAACCGTGACCCAGCACCAGCTGGCCAAGTGGAGCGAAGCCCAGGTGGTCGTCTACATCGGCTGCGGGGAGCGCGGCAACGAGATGACACAGGTTCTCGAGGAATTCCCCGTCCTGGAGGACCCCCGTTCGGGACGTCCCCTCATGGAAAGGACCATCCTGATCGCGAACACCTCCAACATGCCGGTTGCCGCACGCGAGGCTTCCATCTACACGGGCATCACCATCGCCGAGTACTTCCGGGACATGGGCTACGATGTGGCCCTCATGGCCGATTCGACCTCGAGATGGGCCGAGGCCCTCCGCGAAATCTCCGGGCGCCTCGAGGAAATTCCAGCCGAGGAAGGCTTCCCGGCCTACCTGCCGACCCGGCTGGCGGAATTCTACGAGAGGGCGGGGCGCATCGTCACCCTGGGCGGGAACGAAGGCAGCATCACGATCATCGGAGCCGTTTCACCGCCGGGAGGCGATTTCACGGAACCGGTCACGCGAAACACCAAGAGGTTCATCCGCTGTTTCTGGGCGCTGGACCGCAACCTCGCCAACGCCCGGCACTTCCCTGCCATCGGCTGGCTCGACTCCTACAGCGAATACGCCAAAGAAGTGGAGCGCTGGTTCGAAACCCACGTGGATTCCCGGTGGGGACAGCTCCGGGAACGCGCGCGGGCACTGCTGGCGGAGGACGAGAAGATCCAGCAGGTGATCCGCCTCGTGGGCGAGGACGTGCTGCCGGACGAACAGCGCCTGATCGCCTTCACGGCCTTCCTCGTCAAGAACGGCTACCTCCAGCAGGGAGCCTTCGGGGAGGACTCCTTTTCGCCACCGGAAAAGGGGTTCGCCATCCTGGAACTGATGCTGCATTTCCACGACAAGGCGGGAGAACTGGTCAAAAGGGGCGTTCCCCTTTCCCTGATCCGGGACGGGAAGCCGGTCCTGGCGCTGACCCACCTGCGCGAGCGCCCCATGGACGACCCGAGGGGAGGACCGGCCGCCCTGAGGCGCGAACTGGACGCCTTCCTCGAAAGGGTCGGCAAGGAACGCTCCGCTGCGAAAGGAAGGATATAACATGGCGATCGCCGAATACATCGGCCTGGAGACGATCAACGGCCCCTTCGTCCTGGTGGAGGGAGTCCAGGGGGCCGGCTACGGAGAACTGACCGACGTCATCGGCCCGGACGGGAAAGTCAGAAAGGGACGGGTGGTCGTCCTGGACGAAAAGGCGACCCTTGTCCAGGTTTTCTCGGGAACCGGGGACCTGGTGCCGGAATCGACGCGGGTCCGCTTCCTGGGCAAGGAGCTCTCGATGACCCTCGACCCGGCGATCCTCGGGCGGACCTTTACGGGACTGGGCGAACCGCGGGACGGCTGCGGGCCCGTTTACGGAAAGATCAGGCGGAACGTAAACGGCCAGCCCATCAACCCGATGGCGAGGGCCTACCCCAGGGACTTCATCCACACGGGGATCTCCGCTATCGACGTCCTCACCACCCTGATCCGCGGCCAGAAGCTGCCCATCTTCTCGGGGAACGGCCTCCCCCACAACGCCCTGGCAGTCCAGATCGCCTCTCAGTCCCGCCTGATGGGAGCCGAAAATTTCGCCGTCGTCTTCGCTGGAATCGGCATCAAGCATGACGACGCCGCCTTCTTCACGCGCGAGCTGGCCGAAAAGGGGCGCACCGACAAGATCGTGACCTTCCTGAACCTGGCGGACGACCCCGTCATCGAACGGATCGCCACCCCCCGGTTCGCCCTGACGGCCGCGGAATACCTGGCCTTTGACCTGGGGCTTCACGTGCTGGTGATCCTCACGGACATGACCAATTACTGCGAGGCCCTGCGGGAACTGGGAGTCGCCGTGGGAGAGGTCCCGAGCCGAAAGGGGTACCCGGGCTACCTTTACAGCGACCTGGCCTCCCTATACGAGCGTGCAGGAGTCCTGAGGGAAGGGAAGGGCAGCGTCACCCAGCTGCCGATCCTGACCATGCCCAACGACGACATCACCCACCCGATCCCCGACCTGACGGGTTTCATCACCGAGGGGCAGATCGTCCTTTCCCGGGAACTGGACGCCAAGGGGATCTACCCGCCCATCGACGTTCTGGCCAGCCTTTCGCGGCTGATGAAGGACGGCATCGGGAAAGGATACACCCGGGCAGACCACCCGAACCTCTCGAGCCAGCTGTTCGCCTCCGTCAGCCGGGTGCAGGAGGTCCGCGCCCTGGCGAGCGTGGTGGGTTCCGACGAGTTGGGGAAACAGGACAAGGCCTCCCTCGCGTTCGGAGAGCTGTTCGAGAGCCGGTTCCTCAGCCAGGGCACCGACGAAGACCGTGAAATCGGGCTTTCGCTTGATACGGGGTGGGAGATCCTTTCCGTGCTGCCCAGGGAGCAGCTGACCCGGGTTTCCACGGAGGACGCGAGGAAGTACCTTCGAACCTAACTTTCGGACCGTAGTTCCTCCATCCAGGCTTTCTTGAGTTCTCCAACCCGGATCGTCCCCTTGAACGTCCTCGGGATCCGGCCAAAACGGA
>FWPV01002219.1_pt1 | contig 48808 bp, 57 predicted proteins | sample 2228371 | NCBI WGS metagenome assembly FWPV01 (sample SAMEA103939776, study PRJEB20133) | metagenome | reverse complement strand
CCTCTGATTGCAGCAGGGCGTCCATTTCACGGAGCCGGTTGTCCTTTTCCTCGAGCTGTTGAGCCGTCACCTCGAGCTCTGCGATCTTTTTCTTCAGGCCCGCAACCTCCGACGCCTTCTCTCCGATCTCCCTCCGGAAGCGTTCTTCGAACTCCCGCAACCGGCCTTCCTTCTCTTCCAGGCGGGCGCGCAGCCGGGTGATCTCACCCTCGCGATTCTTCAGCTCCCCTGGAAGGGGTTCGAGTTCCAGGAGTCGATCCCGAGCCCGCATCAGCTCCTGCCCGGTCTCGGAAAGCTCCTTGCGCGCGGCGTTCAGGCCGGCCTCGATTTCACGGATGCGATCCGTTTTTGAGACCACCTCGGAGCGCAGGGTCTCGATCTGCCGGTCCCCCTCGGCGATGCGGCCCCGGGCACCGTCGAGGGAGGTGCGAAGGTTCGAGAGCTCGAGTTCGAGGGCTTTGACCTTTTCACTCCACCGGTTTTCATCGTCGGACCGCTTCTTGGACCAGTACGCGTTCCTGAGAAACCAGGCCGTGACGAAGCCGATCCCTGCGGCCAGCAACAGGCAAAGGAACATTTGTGTGATGATCGTCGTCATGCCTCAGTCTCCTTTCTTGACGTGGAATTCGGTCCGGCGGTTCATCTGCCGGCCCGTGCGTGTTGCGTTGTCCGCGATGGGGCGGGTTTCTCCATAGCTCACGGTCATGAGCCGCTCGGCCCGGACGCCTTTTGCGATGAGATATTTCCGTGCGGCTTCGGCGCGGTGTTTGCCGAGGATGAGATTATAGTCCGGTGGGCCCATCGAACAGGTGTGACCGGCGATTTCCACCGGGCTCCCGGGTGTCCCGTTGAGGACCGCGGCGACTTCATCGAGAACCTTTGCGCCCTGAGCCGTGATGGACGTCCTGTTGAACTCGAAGTGCGCGATCTTGCCTTTCAGCCTCCCTTCGAGCGCGTCCACATCACCTCCCGGGACCCTGCGGTGGGCGATCGTTTCCGCCGGGGTGGGCGGTGCCGCAGCGGCTTTCCCGGGTCCCACGAGGAGTCCGTCCTGGATTTCCAGACCCCGGGAGACCCCTTTCAGGCCGCGCAGGACTTTATTTTTTGCCTGCTCGCTCTTGACGCGACCGCTGATCCGGAGAACGTTCGTTTCGATCTCCATCCGGGCGTTCTCGACATCGCGCCCGACCGCCTTGAGGATCATCGGGGCTGACGGCATCCACGGCTCCTTCGCAAGGGTTGAGTCTACCCTGAGCCGGTCGACGACGTTGTTTTTGCCGAAGACCCTGACGGTCTGCCCCAAGATCTTCGCCCGAGTGTCCTCATCGGGTAGGCTTCCGCTCAGGACGACCTTCCCCGATTCGATGACGAGGGAGAGATGAGCTCTGTCCGGTGCTTTCACCGCCTCCGACGGAGGACCCATGATTGCAAGCCTCACGGGCTCGGCCCAGTAGGATATTCACAATAGACAGAGGATGGAAAAGGAGATGAGTCCGGCGGAGATGATGCCCGATTTCTTCATGGGAATCCCTCCTTTCGGGAGCTTCGGGATCATCGATGCAAAGAAGACCGGCAAGAAGAGAGGCCGCTTCAGCTTTTCCCTCTGTATCTCAATCAAACCGGCGGGTCAAGCATCGAAATGGGTGCTTCCACATCGGGATCGCGCCCCCGCGTGGAGAGGGCCCTTTCGGGTCCCCCGTTCTTGAATCCGGGCTTGCATTCTTCTGCGTTCCATCGTAATGCTAATCCTCGAAAGATCTGCCTTCGTATGCGGATCCCCCCGTGCATGCGGGTGTTTCGGGGGCCTCATCGCGTACGAAGGGGGCGCGTCGCGATCGGGGAGGGTCGATGCCCCGATGTCACGGGAGGAGGGGGCCATCTTGCGCAGACTGCCCGAGGATCAGTTCATCCAGGCGGGACGCTTCAAGGTCCGCTATCTGACCGCCGGAACGGTGGAATCACCCGTCATTCTTCTTCACGGTCTCGGTGCGTCGAGTGAGATCTGGGTGAACAACATCGACACCCTGGCGATGGCGCACCGGGTCTATGTCCCGGACCTCATCGGCTTCGGCAAATCCGAAAGGCCGGAGACCCCCCTGACGCCCTACGGTTACGCACAATCCCTGTTTGATTTCATGGAGGCGCTGGGTATCGGCAGAGCCAAGCTCGTGGGGTCGTCTTTCGGGGGAGGGATGGCCCTGATGGCCGCCGCCCTGTTTCCCGAGAAAGTGGAGAAGCTCGTGGTCGTCGGAACAGCCGGTTTCGGGCGGGAAACGATCTGGACGATCAGGGCCCTGTCCCTGCCTGTCATCGGAGAGATCCTTTCATACCCGAGCCGCCCCGGTGTCAGGGCCTTTTTCCGTCAGGCCGTTCATGACCCGGCCGTGATCACATCGAGTTTCGTCAATCTCTATTACAACTATTTCACGAGCCCGGGGTTCCGCCGGTACCTCCTGAAACTTGTCCGGATGATGGTCGATCTCCAGGGCGTGAAGGCCGAGATCCTCGGTCCCATCCTCTGGAATCTCCGGGATGTGACCCAGCCCGTGCTCATCCTGTGGGGGGACCGGGACCGCGTGATCCCGCTCGAGCACGCCTATCTCGGCAAGAAGCGGATCAAGGGCTCCCGGCTGCACATTTTCAAGGACTGCGGGCACATCCCCTTTTACGAGAAGCCCGATGAATTCAACAGGGTCACCCTCGAGTTTCTCTCGGATGCCTTATGACGTCATCATCCACGGATCACCCGGAGATGCGGCTCACGGGCAGCCCCGATCGCCGCGGGGGAAAAACGTTCTTCGTCGTGAACCCCGAAGCGCGGGCGGGGGCGACCCGGAAGAGGTGGCCCCGGATCAGGGAGCTGGCGGCGGAGAGGCTCGGTTCCGTCGAGAGCCGCCTCACGACGGGACCGGGGGATGCGACGGACATCACCCGACGGTGCCTCGATGAAGGGGCGGCCCTGATCGTCTGCGTGGGGGGGGACGGAACCCTCAACGAGGTGGTCAACGGCTTCATGCTGGCAGAAGGCTCCGTGCGAAATCGGACGCCCCTGGGTTACATCCCTGTCGGCACGGGCTGCGATTTCGCGAGATCCGTTGCGATCCCGCGTGATGTTGCGGGGGCCCTCGATGTCCTTGCGAGAGGGGAGACCCGTCTCATCGACCTCGGCCGTCTCCGTTACAACGACGGAGCGGGTCAGCCGGCGGTTCGCTACTTCGACAATGCCGTGAGTTTCGGCATCGGGGGGGCCGTGGTCGCCCGCGTGCGGGATTACGCCCGGTTTTGCGGACCCTACACGGCCTATTTCTTCTCCATCCTTTCATCCATCTTTCGGGAGGGGAAGAAGCGGGTCCGGTTGAGGGTCGACGACCAGGCGGAGGTGTCCTTCCGCGCCTGGCATGTCGTAACGGCCAACGGCCGTTTTCAGGGTCACGCCCTGCAGGTGGCGCCCGATGCCTCCATCGATGACGGACTCCTGGATATCCTCGTTTTCGGGGACATCAGTCTCCTGGGGGTCTTCCGGCATTTTCCCAAGCTCTACAGCGGGAAGATCGAGACCATCCGGGAGATGATCCGCACCCGGGGGGGGAAGGTCATCGCCAGTTCGGACGAGCCGGTCCTCGTGGAGGCCGACGGGGAACTCATCGGCCGGTTGCCCGTCGAAATCGAAATCATCCCCCGGGCCCTGAGGATGGTCACCGGGCTCTGAAAGCCGACGCCCTTTCCATGGGGGTTCCTTCGACGGGCGGGTGAAAGAGTCGCGGCCCGGCGGCGGGACCGCGGCCGTTTTCCGGGGATCGGCAAAGACGCTGACGCGCATCCCTCATTTGTGATAGAATGATTCTCGATTTCGGACACGGGTTTGATCGGGGGGAAGAAGAAAGAGCCCCCTCTGGGGCGGCGTGATGTCGGCATCGTGAAGGGAGGACGGACATGGATGTGGGAGCAGCGGTGAGGGGAAGACGGAGCATCCGGAAGTTCAAAAGCGATCCGGTTCCGAAAGGCGTTCTGGAAGAGATCCTGGAGGCTGCGCGCTGGTCCCCCTCCTGGGGCAATACGCAGGTCTGGGAATTTCATGTGCTGACCGGTGCGCCCCTCGAGGAGTTCCGGAAGACGAACTTCGAAAAGCTGGTTGCGGGGGAGCCCTTCAGAACAGATGTTCCGATCCCCGAAACCTGGCCGGAACACATGAAGAAGAGATACGGGGAGCTCGGAAAGGTGATCCTGGAAGTCCAGGGGGTCAGGCGTGATGACAAGGAGGGCCGTAAGAGGCTCTACATGGACATGGCGCGGCTCTTCGGTGCCCCCTGTCTCCTCGTCGCCTGTATCCCGGGAGACGCGCACGTGGAGTATGCCCTGCTGGACATCGGCCTCATCACGCAGACGATCTGCCTTCTCGCCCATGAAAAGGGCCTCGGTACCTGTATCATGGCTGCCGCGGTGGGCTACCCCGATGTCCTGCGCAAGGTGGCGGCCATACCGGATAACCGGAAGGTTGTCCTGTCGATAGCCGTGGGGTACCCCGATGCATCGGACCCCATCAATACCTTCCAGAGACCCCGGGCGGCCCTCAGCGAATTCGTGCGATGGGTTGAATGAGAGGGCCGGGAGGGACACATGACGGGCAGGAAGAAGAGCTCAACCCCCAAGCCCTTGAAAGAGGTCACGCCGGAGGCGAAGTCCCTGATCGATCTGGGGCACCGGCAGGGGTATGTCACCTACGACGACATTCTCCTGCAGTTCCCCGAGGCCGAACAGAGTCTGGAGCAGTTGGAGGAACTCTACGAAATGCTCTCCGTCCGGGGCATCGAGGTTGTGGAGGCGCCCACGGACGTCCCCCCCGGGGAGACGCCCCCGGAGGTCCCGGCCCCGGCGGAAGAGGCGCCCGTCGACGATCCCGTTCGGAGGTATCTGAATCGGATCGGTGAGATGCCGATTCTCACGCGGGAGGAGGAGGTGGCACTCGCCCAGAGAATCGAGCAGGCGGACGGAACGGCCAAGCAGAGGATGGTCGAGGCGAACCTGAGACTCGTCGTCTCTGTTGCGCGGAGGTACCAGGGCAGGGGGATGGCCCTGCCGGACCTCATTCAGGCAGGCAACCTCGGGCTGATCCGGGCTGTCGAGAACTTCGACTGGCGAAGGGGTTACAAGTTCAGCACATACGCGACCTGGTGGATCCGGCAGGCCATCCTGCGGGCGCTGGATGACACGGCCCGGACGATCCGCCTTCCCGTGCACATGAAAGAGGCGATCAGCAAGCTGGTGCGGGCCTCGAGAAAGCTCCGCCAGGAACTGGGCCGGGAGCCGACGACGGAGGAGATCGCGGCGGAGATGCGTCTGACGGTAGAGCGGGTTCGGGAGATGCAGGAAATCACGCGCAGACCCATTTCACTCGACATCTTCGTCGGTGAAGAGGGCGAGACCCGGCTGGGTGATTTCATCGAGGACCCGAGCGGACCCGAACCCGTCGAGGCCATTTCGGCCGAGGACCTGAAGAGCCATCTTCAGGAAATCCTCGAGACACTCTCCCCCCGGGAGCGGGAGGTCCTCATTCTCCGGTTCGGCCTCGAGGACGGTCGGCCCCGAACGCTCGAAGAAGTGGGGCAGAGCTTCGGTGTCACGCGGGAACGCATCCGCCAGATCGAGTCGAAGGCGTTGAGGAAGCTCCGTCACCCCATCCGCAAAAAGCTTCTGGAAGATTTTCTGGATTAGGATCCCCCCGAGAGAACGGCCGGACCCGCCGGGACGGCAACACCCCCATGAAGAATCAGGACCTGGCCAAGATGTTCCGTGAGATCGCCGAGTACCTCGAGATGGACGGGGTGCCTTTCAAGCCCCAGGCCTACGAGAAGGCGGCCATGATCCTCGAGGCGATGAGGGAGGATGTCGGGGATCTCTACGAGCAGGGGGGCGTCAAGGCCCTGAAGGCGATCCCCGGCGTCGGGGAGGCGATCGCGAAGAAAATCGAGGAATATCTGACGACGGGGCGTCTCCGCTACTACGAGGAATTCAAGGAGAAGATGCCGATCGATCTCGATGAGATCACCCGCGTGGAGGGCATGGGGCCCAGAAGGGCGAAAATCCTCTTCGAAAAGTTGGGCGTAAGGAATTTGAAGGAACTGGAGGAGGCGGCCCGGAGCGGCAGGATCGCCCCCCTTCCCGGTTTCGGGGAGAAGACGGAGAAAAACATCCTCGAGGCCGTCGCGTTTCTGAAACGGAGCAAGGGACGGTTTCTCCTCGGGGAGATCCTGCCCGTCGCCGAGGCGACCCTCGAAAAACTCCGTCGTGTCCGGGGGGTCGAGCGGGCCGATATGGCCGGGTCGCTGCGACGCATGCAGGAGACGATCGGCGACGTGGATTTCCTGATCGCCGCGCGGGACCCGGAGCCGGTCATGGACGCCTTTGTCTCCCTGCCCGGCGTGGAAAAGGTCTGGGGAAGGGGGAAGACGAAGTCCTCCGTGCGAATGCGGGGGGGCTTCGACATGGACGCCCGTGTGGTCCCTCGGGAGAGCTACGGTGCGGCCCTTCAGTATTTCACGGGCTCCAAGGCGCACAATATCGCCCTCAGGAAGATCGCCATCGATCGCGGTTTGAAGCTCAGCGAGTACGGTCTCTTCGAAGGATCGAGGAGCCTCGGTGCCGAAACGGAGGAGGAAGTCTACCGGCGGCTCGGCCTTCAGTGGATCCCGCCGGAGATGCGGGAGGACCGCGGGGAGATCGGGCTGGCCGAAGCGGGCAGGATCCCCCGCCTGGTCTCACAGGAGGACATCCGCGGGGACCTCCACGTCCACAGCGACTGGGACGGGGGGGCGAATTCGATCGAGGAGATCGCGGAGTCCGCGATCCAGCTCGGATACCGGTATGTGGGGATCGCCGACCACACCCGGTTCCTGAAGATCGAGCGAGGGCTCGACGAGCGGAGGATCCGCGAGCGGAACGCCGCGATCGACGGGATCAACAGGGCAATCAGGAAATCGGGCCGCCGGTTCATCATCCTGAAAGGTTGTGAAGCCAACATCATGAACGACGGCTCGATCGACATCGACGACGAGGTCTTGGCGGAGCTCGACTTCGTCATCGCCGGCATCCACTCCCATTTCAAGATGACCCGGGCAGAGATGACGGAGCGGATCATCCGGGCGATGCGAAACCCTCACATCGACATTCTCTCCCACCCCACCGGCCGGATTCTCCAGCGCCGGGATGAGTACGAGATCGATTTCGAAGCCGTCCTCCGGGCGGCCCGGGAGTCGGGCACGGTCCTCGAGGTCAATTCCTATCCCGAGAGACTGGACCTCAACGACCTGAACATCCTGCGGGCGAAACAGGCGGGCGTGAAGGTCGTCATCAACACCGATGCCCATCAGATCAGCCAGATGGACACGATGAGATTCGGCGTGGCGCAGGCACGGCGGGGCTGGGCGGAAAAAAAGGACGTCATCAACACGGGGACCGCTGAGGAGCTCCTGCGCAGCCTGAAGCCTCTCTGAACCGGGGACGATGGAGAGAAGGGATCCGCCATGGGGATGATCCAGTCCGTATACATCATCGGGGCCGGGGCCGTCGGGGCGGCCTATGCGGGGCTGCTCTTCGACCGGGACGAAAGATGTGTGGCCTTCATTGCAGCGGGTGAGCGCGGCGACCGGCTCCGGCGGCAGGGTGTCATCGTCAACGGCCGGCATTATTTCATCCCCGTCCTGGACCCGGGCTGCATCGCCGCCCCCGCCGACCTCCTGATCGTCGCCGTGAAGCATCATCATCTCGACCAGGCGATTTCGGAGATGGAGAAAGCCGTCGGCGATGCCACCGTCATCCTCTCCGTCATGAACGGGATCGACAGCGAGGAAAGGATCGGCTCCGTCTACGGGATGGACAAGGTCCTCTACGCCGTCAACGTGGGCATCGACGCGCTGCGGGAAGGGAACCGGATCACGTACAGGAGTCAGGGCCGTCTGCTCTTCGGGGAGGCCGGAAACCGGGTGTGGACGGAGCGGGTGAGGGGGGTGAAGGAATTCCTGGACCGGGCCGGGATCGTCTGCGAGGTGCCGGAGGACATGATCCGCACCCTCTGGTGGAAGTTCATGATCAACGTGGGCATCAACCAGGCGTCGGCTGTTCTCGGGGGGGCCTACGGTGTCTTTCAGACATCCCGGGAGGCGAGGGCGCTGATGGACTCGGCCATGCGGGAAGTGATCCGGCTCGCCGCCGTGGCCGGGGTTCGGCTGACCGAAGCCGATATCGAGCAATGGTATGCCGTCCTCGACTCGCTCAACCCCTCGGGTAAGACCTCCATGCTCCAGGACGTCGAAGCGGGGCGAAAAACGGAAGTGGAGATGTTTGCGGGCAAGGTGATCGAACTGGGGAGGCGCTACGGTATCCCCACGCCGGTCAATGAAGGGCTCATCGAAGCCATCCGGGGTCTTGAGACGGCCTCCCGGCAGGACCCGTAGCAGTCATCGCGACGCGGGTTCCGCCGAATCCCGCGTCCCCGTTGCATGACGGAACGGCGTCGGCCTGGAACCGCCGGGTCATTTCAGGACGATCCTTGGGTCTGCGATGTTGGAGCTGGGGACGATGATCCGGGACTGCTCCTGGCGCTGCATTTCTTTGGCCTGCTCGATCATGTTGTGCACGAAGAGCTCCATGGTCTCCGGGAATCTTTCCAGGGCCTGCTGGAGGTTCTTGGCGTCGATGGGAAACTGGATGGGAAGCGGGCCGTGTTGCGTGACCAGGGACGTCTGGCCGATGAAGAGGATCTTGCGGGCCTTGTCGAACTCACCGTTGGGCTTCACGGGGGTGAGCTGGCGGATGGCGCCGACTCTCCTGTCGGTGAAGGTCTCTTCCTTGTAGAGGTCCTGGATGTTGATCCGGACCCTCGGTCTTTCCGCCCCGCCCTTGTCGTCGGCCTGCGGGGTTGCTTTCGTCTGTTCTTCCATGGTGATTCTCCTTCTGTTCACAGGGAACGTGATGCCGCCGACCGGCGATCCGGTCTCGGACGTGCCGGTGTACGGTCAGTGTACGGTCAGGGGCCATATCACAATTCGGCCGGTAAATACAGCCTTATCTCGCAGGGAAGCCCCGAGCGGGGTGGATGCTGCCCGTCTTTGCGAGGTGTGCCCCGGTGATCCCCGCGGCGCAGAGTATTGCCCGGAGGAGACGGATGTGCGATGAGGGCTTGCGGATCGACGCGGTGCGCTGGGACGATGGGTGGGCGGCTTGTTTCGACGAAGCCTTTCCTGGATCGAGGACGTGATGATCCCGCAGGTTTTTTTACTTCCTGTGACAGCAGCGGCCGAATCCGGCTGCTCCAGGGAAAAATCGAATGGGTGGGTCATGCCCCACGGCCGCTCCTGCTGGCCGTCTCCATCGGACAACCCACACGCGGGCCACCGAGTCGGGCGTGCGGGACAAGGTCAGACATCTCATACGGGACCTCGACGAGGGACGTCGGAACCCCGGGGGGCTTTCCTGACCGATGCCGGTCCGGGGGACAAGCGGTGATGCCCCGTCCCTATATGCCGGAAAAAGGCAGCAGGCCGTGCTCGGGTTTCGCGACGCCCCGCTCCACGGCGACACGGCCAACCTCGCGGGCAACCCTTTCGGGGACCTTCCGGTTGAACACGCTCGGTATGATGTAATCCTCCCGCAGTTCGTTCTCTTCCACCATCGATGCGATGGCCCCGGCGGCAGCGATCAGCATGTCGTGGTTGATCTCACGGGCCCGGCAGTCGAGGATCCCGCGGAAGAGCCCCGGGAAGCACAGCACATTGTTGATCTGATTGGGGTAGTCCGATCGCCCCGTGGCCACGATCCTCGCGTATCTGGAGGCCTCTTCGGGCAGGATCTCCGGATCCGGGTTTGCCATGGCAAAGACGATGGGGTCTTTTGCCATCTTCTTGAGGTCGCGGCCGCGGAGGATCCCGGGGCTCGAGACCCCGATGAACACATCGGCGCCGACGAGCGCCTTTGCAAGGGAACCCCTGATCCTTTCGGGGTTGGTGAGACCTGCGATCTCCGCCTTGAACTCATTCATGCCCTCTGTCCGGCCGAGGTAGAGGATACCGCTTCTGTCGCAACCCAGGATGTGCCCGGTCCCGACCGAAAGGAGCAGTTTGATGCAGGCGATGCCGGCGGCCCCGAGGCCGCTGACCACAACGCGGAGGTTTTCGAGATTCTTTCCCACGATCTTCAGCGCATTGATGAGTCCGGCCAGGATGACCACCGCCGTGCCGTGCTGGTCGTCGTGGAAAACGGGGATCGGGATCTCGCTCCTCAGCCGCTTCTCGATCTCGAAACAGCGGGGGGCCGAGATGTCCTCCAAGTTGATCCCGCCGAACGCCGGGGCCATCCATTTGACGGCCCGGACGATCTCTTCCACGTCCTGCGTGTCGAGGCTGATGGGGAAGGCATCGACGGATCCGAACTCCTTGAAGAGCATGGCCTTTCCCTCCATGACGGGAAGCGCGGCCAGGGGGCCGACATTCCCCAGCCCGAGAACGGCGGAGCCGTCCGTCACGATGGCGACGGTGTTTTTCTTGATGGTCAGGTCATAGACCCGGTCGGGGTTTTCCCGGATGGCCGAACAGATCCGGGCGACCCCCGGGGTGTAGACCATGGAAAGGTCGTCTCGGCTCGTGAGGGGATACTTGTTTCTGACCTCGATCTTTCCTCCCTGGTGGGCCATGAAGGTCCGGTCGGCCACGTTGATGACGGTGACGCCCCGTACGCGCCGGATCTCGTCGACGATCCGCCGGCCCGTCTCGAGATCGGCGGCGTTGATGACGATATCCCGGATCAGGGTGTCCTTGCGGATGGCGGCGATGTCGATGGCCCCGATGCTGCCGCCGGCATGGCCGATGGCGCGGGCCACCCTGGCGAACATCCCCGGCCTGTTCGGGATTTCCATCCGGACGAGGATGCTGTAACTGGGTCCCGGTGTCCTGAGCATGATGATCCCTCTGGTCTTTTGTGGATGATCAGATTTAATATATGCGGGGACAGAATACAAGGGTCCCGATGAGTGGCCGGTTTGCAAGGAGCGGAGGGACCGAACAGTGAAAGGGAAGGGCCGTTCGAAGGTTTACGGGCGCTTCGAAGACGTTTTGAGACTCGCCATCGCTCGTCAGAGAGAACTCCTCCGGTGCGGAGACGGGGTGGAGCGGGTCTGGGCCGCCTGGGCCCTCGGGCTCCGTCTCGGGACGCAGGCGGTGCCGGCGTTGAGGGATGCGCTCCGCCGGTGCCCTTTCCCGGGGACACGGAGGCATCTCCTCATCGTGCTGGCGGGGTTCGGTGAACGGTCGATCCTCCGCGGCTTCGCGTCGGGAGACGAAGACCCTGATGTCAGGATGACCGCCTGCCGTTATCTGGCGAGGATCGCGCCCGGCGACGACGCCGTGCGACGGTTCATCCTCGAGCGGCTTTTCAAGGATCCGTCACCCGATGTCCGCCTCTCCATCCTCGAGGAAGGAGGCGACATCTTGACATCCCTCGGGCCCGACGAGCGGGCGCGGCTCATGGCAGACCCCGACGAGAGCGTCCGGGATCGGGCACGCCTTCTTTTCCCGCCGGGACCTCACGGCCGGTCTCCGGTTTCTCGGGTTTCCTGAACGGTGCGGCCCATTTCTCGATCCGGGGATCCTTTTCCCGGAAATCCCTCGGATCGTACAGGGCCAGGGAGGGGATCAGGGCGATCAGCCCGGAGATGAAGAACACCTGGAAGGGGGACGCGTTGGCCAGAACATCGATCATCGGACTTCTACCTTTCGACGTGAAGATCATGACGAGGATTCCCCCCTCCGTTCGTGGTCTGATCAATCAAAAAGGATGCCAGAGGGCATCCTTCGGGTGAACAAATCCCGGGGTGACGGGGTTTCCCCGGTTGTGTCGAGTCCTTGAGAAGAGGTGGAGTTGACGGGCCGCTCGGTGCGTCCACGTCTTCGTTCATCCGCCCCGTCCCATGTCAAAAAAGTGCCGCCTTCAGCAGATCAGCCTTTCGGGATCTCACCGAACTCGAAGGTGCCGCAGTCGATGACGATGTCTCCTTTCGCGGCGTTTCGCGTTCTCCAGAGCGCCTGTCCGTCTCCTCCTTTCCAGATGAGCGTCTGGATGGGTTCTCCCGGGTAGAGGGTTCGGGTGAAACGGCAGGCGATTCGCCTCACCCTCTCCGGCTCTCCGGGGACCAGGCTGGCCATGAGGGCCCGGCAGGCGAAGCCCAGCGTGCACATGCCGTGCATGATGGGTCTTTCGAACCCGGCCTTCCGTGCAAAGGTCGGATCGGCGTGCAATGGGTGATAGTCGCCCGACAGGCGGTAGAGAAGGGGCTGATTCGGTGACGTCAGGGCGTCGACGATGAAGTCGGGTTCCCTCTCCGGAAAGGCGGCTTTCCTCCGGGGCGGTCCCTCGCCGCCGAACCCCCCGTCGAACCGTCCGAAGAGTGAGAAGACGGCGGTGAAGAGTTTTGCCCCTCCGGCGTCGCAGGTGTCGGCCTCGCCGACGACGATGGCCCCCTTCTCCCCCTTGTCGTAGAAACGGGTGATCGTTCCCTCCGCCCTGAGGGTCCCCGAAACCGGGATGGGCCGGTGGCAGATCAGCTCCTGTTCACCGTGGAGGAGCCCCACGTCATCGATGCGGGCCGCCCGGGATATCTCGAAGAAGAAATCGAAGATCGTTGCGATCCCGAAGGTGGGGATGACCTTCAGGTGCTTCTCATGGACGAAGTGGAACTCCTCGAAACCCGCTCCCACCCCCAGGGCGTAGAGGATGACATCCCTCCAGGTGTAGTCTTTCACGACCGGTCCGAGCTTCTTTCCCAGGGCATTTAGATTGAGGGCCATCGCTGTTCATCCTCCGGACGTTTTGATTCCGATCAGGGCGCCGGCAGGGCCAGCGCCGGGTCAAACCACGTGAGGATGCTGTCGTTTTTCTCCCGAGGGTAGGCGTGGTAGAGGTCGGGGACGATCTCCTGCGTGATGTCTGCACCGGCTTCCTTGAGCATCCTGTAGCCGGTTTTCGCGTACCACAGGGGGAACATCCAGTCGCGCGCACCGTGGATCCAGAGGATCCTTCGGCCGCGGACGTGCCTGAGGTTGAAGGGGGGCAGGATCCCCGCCGCCGGTGCAAAGGCCGAGAAGGGGGACTCCTCGTCGAGGGCGCGTTTGAGTAAATAGGTCGCCCCGTCCGAAAGACCCGTCAGCAGGATCCTGTTTCTGTCCACGTTCCAGCGGTCCGTGACCTGCCGGAGCACCTCCCGCAGGAAATCGTCGTCGATGTCCTGCCCGGTGATGGACCAGGTGCCCCCGCACGATGTCGGGGCGACGAGCAGGAACCGGCGGCTTCTCGCTTCACGCAGCCAGGTCCAGATGAAGTCCCGGCCGTGGCCGAATCCGCCGTGCAGGGCCATGACGAGAGGCCACGGCTCCGATCCCGTGTAGGATTCGGGAACGAAAATCGAGTAGCTGCCCCGGGCATACGGGTGCTGGTCAGTGCCGACGTGGTGAAGTCCGGTACCGCCGCCCGTTGAGGCGGACCGGATGAGGGCGTCTTCTCTTGCTCGAAGGGGTCTTTCGAGAAAGAAGCGGTGGACGGCGGGGAGATTGCCGTGGAGGGGGTAGAGAATCTCCATGGCGCGGTTCACCCGGCGGCCGGCCTTCCTGAAATTTGCAAGAAACGCCTCGAGAGAGTCCGCCTCCACGGAGATCCGGAGAGCATCCAGGCAGAGTGCCGAGACCTCCAGGAGATCCTTCTTCAAGGCACTTGATTCCGGAGGGCAGGGGCAGGACTCGAAGCGGGCGCGGGACGCCTCCAGGCGTTCCGTGACGGGACCGAATTTCCCCCGCAGGACCGGGACGATCCCCGGGAAAAAAAGGCGCTGGCCCTCTTCGAAGGTTTCTATAGCATCGGTGAGATCATTCAGGAGCGCGTCGAGGGCCGAGTCGAACCCCCCAGCCCCTTCGTGCCTGTTTTCCTGCCGCGGTTGACCTGTCGTCATGTTCCCCGGTCCCCGTCTCTTTCCGCACAACCAAAGTTCGCTCCGTCGTTTTTTATTTAGAACATTTTCCCGGCCGGTGCAAGACGGGAGGCTCTGTCGCCCCGCCGGTTATAAAAAAGATATCCCGTTCCGGAGAAATTTTTGTACTATAATAGCAAGGGGAAAGAACAGGAAAGGGGGGATTCCGATGGCGAAATTCTTCATGTTCGGCAAGTACAGCCCCGAAGCGACGAAGGGCATCAGCGCCGAACGCACGGGGAGAGCCCTCGAGGTGATTCAAAAGTTCAGGGGGAAGGTGGAAGGGATGTACGCCCTTCTCGGGGAGCACGACCTTGTCCTCATCCTCGATCTCCCCGGAACGGCCGAGGCGATGCAGGTGTCCGTCGCCCTGAACAAGCTGACGGGGATCGGATTCACCACGGCGCCGGCGATCAGCGTGGAGGAATTCGATGAACTGATGGAGATCATGGGCAGAGGGCTCTGAAAGCCCGCCGCGGGATGCCCTGCCTGAACCGGTGGCAGCCCGGACGCCGGCCGGGAGATTCTGATTTCCATTGCGTTATCCCTGCGCCCGGAGTATAGGAGGAGCCGGCAGGTCTCTCGAGGAGGGAATCCATGAGAAAGATCATCCGTTTCAAGTGCTGGGTCGTCGCGGTCGCCTTGTTGACGGGCTGTACCGGCCTTTTTCTGAGTGCCGAACGCCCGCGGGTCAATATCTCGAATATCCAGCCCAAGGACGTGAAACTTTTCGAACAGGTGTTTACCATGGATCTTCGGATTCAGAACCCCAGTGAGTCGGCCATCCGTGTCCGAGGGATGACCTTCGAGATCGAGATCAACGAAAAGCCCTTCGCCACGGGCGTCTCAGACCAGCAACTCACAATCCAGCCCTTCACCTCGCAGGTGGTCCAGGTCGAGGCCGTGACGACCCTGGCGAGCCTCCTTCGTCAGGTTTCTCACGTGCAGAAGAGTGTGGAGACCCAGACACTCAGGTACCGCATCAAGGGGACCATTCACACCGGGGAAGCCCCGGGGCGGATCTTCTTCGACGAGGAGGGGGAGATCACCACACCCCAGCAGTAAGCGCTCCGGGCGTGGCTTGCCCGGCGGAGCGGGGCGATGCCCTGCGGTCTTTTCCCGTTGCGCCCGGGCTCTCATACGGAACATTGAATCTCAAGGGGAGGTCATTTCCATGCAGTTTCTGGTCATCGCTTATGACGGGACGGATGAAAAGGCGCTGGACCGCCGGATGGCGTCACGACAGGCTCATCTCGCGGGCATCGAGAAGATGAAAGCGGAGGGAAAGGCGATCTACGGTGTCGCCATCCTCGGCGAGGGGGACAAGATGATCGGGTCGGTGATGGTGGTCGACTTCCCCTCGCGGGCGGACCTGGACGCCTGGCTCAGGGAGGAACCCTATGTGACCGGGAAGGTCTGGCAGAGAATCGAGATTCACCCCGCCCGCGTCCCGCCGATTTTCGCCTGAAGGGAAGAACGGGGCCGATCCCGTTCCTCGGTGGCCGTCCCGGTTCTCAGTCTTCGAAGCGGACGCGCACGACGCGATTTCCGAGCAGATTGAAGAAGAGCGGGGCCATGAAGGCCAGGTAGCCCCAGCGTTTCTTGCAGAAGTCGAGGACGTTCCATTCGCAGCATAGTTTGATGCCGCAGTTCCAGGTCTCGATCTCCCGGCAGTCGGGCAGCGACCATTTGAACTCCACCTTGCCGCCGCCGACCTTCGAGACGCACTCGTCGAACCGGCTCATCCCGACGGCGAGCGGGGTCAGGATCTCGAAGATCATCTCCGCTCCGCGGAAATGCCGTGCCAGCATCCGAAAGATCGTCCGGACCTCGCTTTCGTCGAAGTACATCAGCAGGCCCTCGGCAATGATCATGGAGGCCTGATCCCGGTGGCTCACTTCCCCGATCCATTCGAAATCGGTGATGGACCGCCCGATGAAGCGGTGTCGATCCGTTTCCGTGAAGAAGCGCCTCCTGATCTCGATCACTTCCGGCAGGTCCACTTCGTACCAGCAGATTCTCCCATTGTCGACCCTTTCGAAACGGGTGTCGAGTCCGGCACCCAGGTTGATGAAGACGGCATCGGGCTGCTCGGCGATGCGGGACTGGACGGCTTCATCGAAGAGCTTCGTCCGGACGGCGATCCCCGTCTGGGTCATCCAGGCCTTTCCGAACTTCTCGAAATCATAATCCAGACGTTCACAGATCTCGACGGCTTTGGGATCGCGGATGATCGGGTCGGCCCGACGGGTCTCGACAGCCCTCGCCCACAGCGGGATGAACAGGGTTTCCGAAACCCCTTTCAGTTGGGCGGGCACCCTGGGTTGACGCCTGTTCATCGACTCCTCCGACGGTTATCGGTTCTTCCGAACGGGAGACACCCTTGAGAACTGGAAGCGGGAGACGGAGGGCGAGGCTCGGTTTCTGCGTGTTCCCGGGAGAAGAGAGGACGCGCTGAAAACGTGCTCATGATAGCACATTTTCACGGAAGGAGAAATCATGAACAGATGCTCCGCCGGGATGACGGGGGCGGCCCGGTCATCGGGGTCGGATGGAATTTTTCGATCCGGACGGCCGCCGGGGTGACGGGATGGAAACGGAAAGGAGGCGGGGAGATCAAGACCCCGACTCTTCGCATGAGGGATGATGAAGAGCCGCTCAATCCATCTTGCTTCCGTAAGGGTTCACCCACGGGTTGTCTGCGCAGGGCACGCAGAAGACCTTCGTATAGATGGAGCCGCAGCCCTGCTGCCACATATCGAACTTCCGGCAGGACCTGCAGAGAGGCTTTTCGCATCCGTCGCAGTAGATCACCGAAGGGTTTTGACTGCAGATCCCGCAGATCTGTGTTCCGTCGGTCAGGAGCATGTTACCTTTTTCCTCCGGGGCTGTTTTCGTGCCGATCCCTTTGAAATGTTACCGGAAGGCCGCTTCGAAATCCACCGTTTTCCGAAGAAGGTCGGCCGCCGGACGCGAGACGACGTTTTTTGCTCCTTGACGGCGGCTCCGGGGTGTCCTATCTTGTCGTGGAAAACAGGCGGCGCGCAGAGGCGGCTGAAGAGAGGACTCCGTGACGGGACGAATGATTCTGAACAAGAAAAAGCGCTCGATGTCCATCCTCCTCTTCATTGCATTCACGCTCTTCGTCATGGGGATCGTCACGACGGCCCTGCTGCCGCTTTTTACCCTTCCCGCTTTCTGGGGGTTCGGCATTTTTCTCGTGACGCTCCTTTATACCTATTTCGCCATCCGGTGTCCCAGGTGCAGGAGATCCTGGGGAAATCTCTCGATGTCCGGCGGGACGCCCTTTTCCATCTCCGATAAAATCAAATCCTGTCCGTACTGCGGCCTCGATCTGGATTCTCCGTCCGAGGGTTTTCATGGATAGAATCCGGATGAGGACGCTTTCGGCAGCGAAAAGAAGGACGCCATGAACGAGACATTTCGGAAGATCGCTCTGCTTCTCGGCGGTTTCATCCTGTTCTTCTTTCTGCTGTTCGTCATCAACCAGACGGTCCAGGTCGTCGACCTTGCGTCGAGGGTGAACCCCCTCGCCGGGACGGTTGTCCTGTGGCTTCTCTTGGGGATCTACGCGGTGGTGATCGCCGCGACGGCCGTCATGTTCCTTCGACTTCCCCGGGTCTTGATCCCGCCGGAGAGCGAAGAGGCCCCGGAGTTCCCCGCCTACCTGCAGGCCTTAGGCGAGCGCCTGTCCACCAACCCGCTCCTCAGGGGCATGGATCTCTCCGACCGCGGGCGGATCGAAGAGGGGCTGGCCGTCCTCTCCGGCCGGTGCGACGGGATCATCCGCGAAAACGCCGCCGCCGTCTTCGTCAGCACCGCCATCTCCCAGAGCGGCCGCCTGGATGCCTTCTTCGTCCTCACCGCCCAGTGGAGGATGGTCTGGCAGATCGCGAAGGTCTACTACCAGCGGCCGACCCTGAGGGACCTCGGGTACCTCTATTCCAACGTGGCGGCCACCGTCTTCGTGGCCGGCGAGCTGGACGACATCGACATCAGCGAACAGGTTCAACCCGTCCTCTCTTCGACCCTGAGCGCCGTGGGTCTCTCGATCCCGGGGATGCAGGCCCTGGCTTCCGTCCTGGTGAACTCGGTTCTTACCGGTGCGGCCAACGCCTTTCTGACCCTCAGGGTGGGCATCATCGCGAAACGATACTGCGGTTCCCTCGTCCTCGCGGAGCGCAGTGCCCTGCGCCGCTCGGCGACGGCGGAGGCGGCCCGGCTCCTCGGGTCTATCGTGCGGGAAGGCACGGGCCGTGTTTCCCGGGCCCTCTGGGAAGCCTCCAAGGACAGGGCCGGCGGGGCTGTCTCCGGAGTCGCCGGATTCGCCCGTGGCGTCCGGGACTCCGTACTTTCCAAGTTGGGCCTTGCAAGAATTCCCGAGTGATGTCCCGCCGACGCATCCGTCGGGGAGGCATCGTCGATCGTGATTCTTGTTGACAGGAGAAGTCGCAGGCGATAGTTACGGCGTAAGCGCCGTTTTGGGATCAGGGCGAAGCTCCATGTCCCCGGGCGAAAATCCAAGGAGAAGGAGGAAGGCATGAAGGCTTTGGTGACGTATTACTCTCAGACCGGCAACACGGAGAAAGTGGCGCGGGCGATCTTCGAGGCACTCAACGTGGACAAGGAGATGGTGCCCTATGACCAGGTGAAGAACCTCCAGGGATACGACATCGTCTTTGTGGGATTCCCCGTCATGGTCCACAGCGTCCCCGCCAAGGTTCAGCCGTTGATCCGGAATCTCCCCGCCGGCCAGAAAGTCGCCTTCTTCTCGACCCACGGCTCCCTGCGCGGCGGGCAGCTCCCGCGCCAGGCTTTCGAGGACGCCGCGGGACTCGCCGTCGGCAAGAAAGTGCTGGGGCACTTCGGGTGCCGCGGAAAAGTGAACCCGAAGGTCATCGACGCCCTGATGAATCAGCCGGCGAACCGGGCCTGGGCGGAGGAAGCCCGGAGCGCCGACAGTCACCCGGACACCGCCGATTTGCAGGATGCGAAGAAATTCGCCGAGGACATGCTGGCCAAGGCGTATTGACGCCCCGGTGCAGGTTCTTCTGAGCCCGATATGACCCGGTACGACGTCGTCATCGTGGGCGGTGGGCCCGCGGGGGCGTCGGCGGCCCTTGTCTGTGCCTCCCGCGGTCTCAAAACGCTGGTCCTGGAGAAAAGAAAGATACCGAGGCGGAAAGCCTGCTCCGGTATCCTCGTGCCGGCGTCACTGACCCTGGTGAAAAACAACTTCGGGGATCTTCCCGATGAGGTCTTTGCCCGGCCGAAAGAAGTGCGCGCCCTGCGCGTTCACTTCCCGGGCGGCCGCATCGCGGACGCAACCATCGGCGGGTCGATGATCTGGCGGGACCGGTTCGACCAGTGGCTCTGCAGGAAAACAGGGGCGGAGATCCTCGACGGCACAACCCTCGAGGCCCTGAGGGAAACGGCCGACGACGTCGAACTCCAGTGCAGGGCGTCCGACGGGCGGAGGCTCCCGATCCGTTGCCGGGTTTTGATCGCGGCGGACGGCGGCCCATCGTCGGTGGTCCGCCTTCTCAATCCCTCCCTTCACAAGAAGCTTCCCTGGTACGTGGCCCTCCAGGACAGTTACGAGTGCCGGTGCAGTCTCGAGCCCGGCCGTTTCCACTTTTTCGCCTGTCCTGAAATTTCCCCCTATCTTTCGGCCTATGTCAAAGACTCGTTCCTCGTGATGGATGTGGTGGTGCCCTTCGGTAAGAGGGCGGTGGAGGCCATGGAAAAATTCCGGGCCTTTCTCTGGCCGCGTGTCGGGGTGGAAAAGGCAGCGCTGTCCGGACGTCTCGGCTGCCGCGTGACCTACGCCGCACCGAGGGGGGCTTTCTGCTTCGGGACGGAAAGGGTTCTGGTGGCCGGTGAGGCCAGTGGTCTTCTGAACAATTTCGGCGAGGGGATATCCTCCGCTCTGGCCTCGGGGCTCCTGGCCGGGCAATCGGCCGATAGGGGCCTCCGGGGTGGCGTTCCTCCGGGCCGGATCTATCTGCAGGAAATCGAGATGGAGAAACGGAAGACCCTTGACACCTTTGACCGCAGAAAGATCCTCTTCGGCAGGGGAAGAGCCCTCCATTTCGGCGGTCCCGGGGCGCCCCTTTCGTGGCGGGAGCGGATTTTGATCGGGTTGGACGCGCTTCGATGGCTGCTGGCCCTGAGGAAATCCGGATGACTCTTTTGAGTCGGGGGTGACATGCCTGAGCTTCCCCTTCTCTCCTCGGGTCACGGTTTTTCGCTCTCAAGCCATCGAAAACCCCCGCCTTACTGCATTCCCCAGGTGTGATCATCCCGGGGGGGGCCGCTGCCGGTGTTGTTTTGGCACGGATCGTGAAAATCAAACCGGTGCAGACCCGAGGCCCCGAACGGGGGCTTTCTTTCTGCAGCAGCGCCGACCGGGCACGTTTTCGAAAACAACTGTTCGATATCATTCAAAAATAGCGGATGCAGGCATCCGTGAGGACCTGCGACCGAAACATCGTGAGGAGGCCAGGGATGTTCAGAAAAAAGGACAAAAATTCGAAAGCAGCGGGGACCGACCAGGCATACGGAGAGACGGCAAAGAGTTACGGCGGCAGCCCGAAGGGAGGAGCGGTTCGGAAAGCTTTGATCTTTCTCGCCCTTTTACTCGTGATCGCCTTTGTGGCGGTGCCGGCCAGCGGCAAATTCGGCGGCGCGACGCCCGCCTTCCTCAAGTCGTCCGATGACAGGCTGCACAAGCTCGAGATGGAGATGGTCAAGATCAAGTCCCTTCAGGAGCGGATGACCAACCTCGAGATCGCCGTGGCGAAGAAATTCGGACAGCTGCAGAGTGAAAGCGGAAAACCGATCAAGGACGAGGTCAGCGACCTGAGCGTCAGGATGGAAGAACTGGAGAAGAAGATCGCTTCCGCCGGTCCGGCCAGGCGGACCCGTTAACGCCGACGGCTTGAGAGATAGAAATGGAGACCCCGGAGCCTGACGCAGCAGGGGCTGCGCTCGGGTTCCTTTTCATTTGGATCGCCGGCAGACACGGCGGAAGTCCCCGCGGCCTTCGACGGTGTGCCTCGGGCAGTCACAGGGGATCGAGAAGGCCTCCTTGCAGCCCCGGGCCGCGGATCGGTCCCATGTCCTCATCGTCCGGCGGCCTCCATTTCCCCATGTGCCAGGACTCTCATCCGTTATTGTGTCCGGCCCTCGTCGGTGCAGAAGCCGGGGCTTGCCCGCCCTATCCTTTCTTTTTCCCCACCGGTGCCAGATAGATGACGAACTCATCCGTTCCGTCGATCCGGAGGAGTCCGTCCAGGGCTTCCTGATCATAGGCGGCGATGGCGCAGGTCCCTGCTCCGATGGCCTCGCAGGCCAGGTAGAGATTCTGGCACACATGGCCGGCGTCGATGGCGATGACCTTGTGGGCCGCCAGGTCGTAACGCCACTCCATCCGGTAGGGAATGGCCGCCCAGATGAAGGTTACGGCCGCCTCCCCCGGGTATGGCTGGCCGAAGGCGGCCTCGACCATCCTGCGGGCGAGCCCTTCCTCCGTGAACTCGAAGAGAAGCTGATGTTCCAGCGGCAGATACCGGTAGACGGCAGGCTCCAGGCCGGCGACGTTCAGGACGCAGAGATAGGTTTCCAGGGCATGCCGGCACCCAGCCGACGGGACGGTCCGGTAGGCATGTCCGGCGTCGATCCGCCGCCGGATCCCCTGCGTGGCCCACAGGAGAAAGGATAGTTCCTCGAGCGTGAGGGGCTCGCGGCGGTAGGTCCTTCGGCTCCTGCGGTTCCGGATGGCGTCGGTGAGATCACAGGCCGGGATCGTCGTCCACTTGCCGGGTTTGACCAGATCCACCCGCCGGGCGTCGGGACGGAAGGGTTTTTCGAGCGGCGGCGCCTCGATACCCCTGCTCTGGTCCGTACGGGCGAAGTCAATGGTCTTGCGGATGCTGTCCTTCAAGAAATGCCGGTAGGCCTCGATCGGTTTCCTGTTCACGGCTGTTTCTCCTTCCGGGTGGGTGTCGCCTGCCTGTCCTTTCCCTATACGGAAAAGAGGCCGCCGTCAATCTTTCCGGTTGATCCTTTCACCGACATCGCATATCATCGCGTGACTTTTCCGTAGCGCCGCCGCCTGCGAGGTGTCCCCATGCCCTTCAGACTCAAGGATCTCATCCTCATGGTCGTGGTCTATGCCTCCATGGTGGCGGGGATCACATGCCCTGGCTTCTGCGGACCCTTTCAGCCCCTGCCCATGTATTTTCTCATGGCGTTGTTCTTCCTGAGTTTCCTCTCGATCGAGCTGAATGACGTTTGGCACACCCTCAGGGAGTCGAGCGGACTCATCGCGGCCTTCGTGGTTCTGAAGGTCCTCGTGATGCCGCTGGTGGCCTATTATCTTTTCCTTGTCGTCGCACCCGAATACGCCGTGGCGGCGCTGCTCCTGGGCGGCATCTCCACGGGCGTGGTGGCCCCGTTTATTTCCAACCTCGTCCGCGGGAACAGCCCGCTCGTCCTGGTCGTCGTCGTGATCACCTCGGTCCTGATCCCGTTCACGCTGCCGGCCATCATCAAGGTGCTGCTTTCGAAGGAGGTCGAGATCTCCCTGGCGGCCATGGTCCGCGTGCTGGCACTGGTGATCTTCGTCCCGATCGTTGCCGTCCAGGTTCTCCGACGGCTGGCCCCCGGTTTCCTCCAGGGAGTGATGCGCTTGCAGTTTCCCCTGTCCCTATTCCTCTTTGCGGCCATCAACCTGGGCGTCTTCTCCCGCTATTCCGACTTCTTCACCCATGAGCCCTTCACCATCGTCATGGCGACGGTCGTCGCCGTGGCGCTTTCCGTGATTTTCTGTGTGACGGGGATCGTCTTCTTCCTGGGCAGGCCGGTGCAGGACCAGCTGGCCGGGGCGGTCATGCTCGGGAACATGAACAACGTCCTCGTTATCGTCTTCTCCTCACAGTTTTTCAGTCCCATCGAGCCCATGGTGGCTGCCATGTACCTGGTGCCTTTCTTCGGGCTGGTGATTCCTCTTCGTTATTACGACCGGAGACACAGGTCCCGTGCGGCCCTGTCCTGCTGAGGCGGGGAAGGCCCGGGGGGGCAGGATCCTCCGGATGCCGGGGCTTTCTTCCGCCGTGGGGATCAGCCGGGGATGCCCGGCCAGCTTGAGAGGGGGTCCGTCGAACGGACGATGTGCATGCCCGCTTCGGCGAATCGGCGGAAGGCGGCATCAGCCTGCTCCGTGTAGTCGATGACGCCCGGGACCACGACGGCGGAGGTGCAGTCTTCGAGGAGATAGACCTTGCGGGCGAGGCTTCCGTCCCTGTCGAGGATGTCGCTCAGCAGGTCATCGATCGTCCAGGCCACGCAATGGCTCTTGGCCTGTCCGGCGATGATGACGATGTCGAAACGGAGGAGCTTCTCGATGAAAGCGGTGTTTCTCCGCGCGATCTCCTTCCCCGAGGCGTCGCGGAGAACTTCGGGACTGAGCACGGAGTAGTTTTCGGTCAAGGGGTTGTCGCCCTTGATCTGGAAATCGGCCTGGCTGTAACGGGCGATCGTGTGGAAAAAGATCGCTTCCTCGACGGCGGAAACGAGGGCGTAACCGATACCCCCGAGCATGGCGTGGTAGGGCCAGATGGTCAGGTCGTACTTTCCCCCGGCCTTCAGCTGTCGGGTGTAGTGAAGAAGAAACCGTCGTCCTTCCTCCTCGCTGATTTTCAGGCTGTAACCGACGGCGGGGTTGAACTTCCAGAGGCCCTTGCGGATGTCCTCCTCTGAAATGAGCGTGAAGGGGGCGGGGTGCTCGCCCCGGCCGTCGACGAGGAAGATGCTGTGAAAGATCTGCACGGCCTGGTGCGTGTCCATGGTGGGACAGATCTCGGTGATCACCCCGATGTTGCGGTAGATGAACTCGCAGAGCCGGCGGTTGTCGTCGACGGCGCCCGTTCCGGATCGACCCCCCACGAAGAGCTCGAAGCCGGGGATGCAGAACGTGTTCTGCACGTCCACAGGGAGGAGGCAGATCTTGAAGCGATCCTCGATCGACGGGGTGATGGCGTGCTGCCGCGCCCACCTTTCGGCTTCGATCGCCCTTTCCTGGTAGGGGACCCTCCAGACGTTCGCCACCTCTTCCGGTTTGTAATGGGGCGGTATGGGCCACTGTCTGAAGATCATGCCGATCGGTGCTCCGGGTTCGGTATTCAGGGCTCCGGCGTCTTGAGGAGATGGGACGAATCAAAGCATTTTTTTGGCCAAAAATCAATCCTTGAGAAGGTACCGACCCTTCGGCGGATGTCGATCGCGCGCGGGGGCAGGGAGCCGATAAACGTATTGTTTTCCGCGGGATGGAGGCCCGGGGTTCCTTCTTTCCGGGGCGTCTTCGCCCGCCGCGCTTCCCTTCGCCGCCCCATGCAAAAAGCCCTCAACATTCTTTCAGAATTTCCGAAATATAGTTGTGATGGGACTCCCCCTCGCCGGGGCGGAGTCTCGCGGGTAGACACAACGAAGCGGAGATAAGGTGTGGACCTCTTCACGCAGATCTCGATCCTGGTGACGATCCTCCTGATCGTGCTGACGAATATCTATTATTCGAAATTCGGTCTCCAGGGGAGAATGATCATGAGGGTCGTTCTGCCCCTGATGACGTTCATCGTCACCATCCAGGCCCTCAACGCCTATTACCGTCCCGATGCCGCGGACCGGAGCCAACCGGCCGTCGTCAAGCAGAATGTCGCGGCCCCCCGGCCCGCCGCAGAGGCGCCGCAGGAAAAGGACCAACGGCCTCAGGCGGTGCCCGTTTCCGGCGGCGGCGTCACGGGAGGCGTACCGGACGTTTCAACGATCTACAGGCAGATCGGTCCATCCGTGGTGGTCGTCCAGCGATACGATGAGAGAAGGCAGAAGACGGGGATCGGCACCGGTTTCTTCGTGAGCCACAGCGGCGACGTTGTGACCAACCACCACGTCCTTCGGGGCGCCGTTTCCGCCGACATCCGGCTGTCGTCGGGGAGGGTCTATGCGGTCCGGAATGTTCTTGCAGAGGATCCGGAAAACGACCTCGTCATGGTCTCCGTCGACATCCCGCCCCACGAGGTGCAGCCTCTGCCCGTCCGCGCGTCCATGCCCGCCATCGGGGAACGGGTCGTGGTGATCGGGAGTCCCATGGGTCTCGAGCAGACCGTCTCGGACGGGATCGTTTCAGCCATCCGGGAACTGGAGGGGTCCAGAAAAGTGATCCAGATCACGGCACCCATATCCACGGGCTCCAGCGGGAGCCCCGTCGTCAACATGAAAGGGGATGTCGTCGCCGTGGCCTGCGCGCTGATGGCCAACGGGCAGAATCTCAATTTCGGTATTCCCTCGGAACGCGTATCCAGCCTCACGCCGGGCAGCGGATACCCCCTCACGCAGATGTCCCGGGCGGGTTCGGCCTTTGCGGGGAATACCGATGAGGAGTTGAAGCGACGGATCGAGGAGGCGAGGAAAAGGGCCGACGACGAGCGTGCCCGGGTCGTTGAGGAACGGCGCCGGGCCCGGGAGAAGATGGTCAATGAGGGCAATGACCTCCTCCAGCAGGCCGCCCACCACATGAGCTTCAGCCGGTGGCTGGATGCCTTTTATGCTTATGAAAAAGCCCTCCAGATCTGCCGCCAGCTCGACGACGTGAGAGGCATGGCTTTCTGTGTCGAGAACATGGGCATCGCCATGGAAAAGTACGGCCGCCCGGACATCGCCAGGGAATATTACCACCAGGCGGCCGCCCTCCGGTCGCAGCGGACCGGAACCCCGCCGCCGTAGTTCCGCGGGACCCGCCATGAAGAACCTGCTGATGGAAAAGGTCGAATACAAGGTTGAGAGGACTTACTTCGGCGAGTGGCGGCGCTATGTCTATGAAACGGGCGCCCGGTTTGCCGAGTTCAAATCCCATGACGGGATCCTGGGCCTTCCCTTCATCCACTACACCTCGGGGATCTGCCCGGAGACGGGCAGGCGCCTCGTCGCCAGGGGCGTCATCGCGGTGGGCAGAAAGGCGGTCGGCATCATCGCCGTCGGCCAGGCCGCGGCGGGGTTTCTGGCCTTGGGACAGCTCGCCGTCGGTGCCGTGGCGCTCGGTCAGGCCTCGTTCGCCATCGCCGCGATCGGTCAACTGGCCGTTGCGATCCTCTTCGGGCTGGGACAGGCGGCGACGGGATATGTCGCCATCGGGCAGTTCGCCCTCGGTGATTACGTGCTCGCCCAGTTCGGCTTCGGCGAACACGTCTGGAGCACCCGGGGGGCCGACCCCGCGGCCGTCGATTTCTTCAAAAACCTGTTCTGGAAGGTGAAAAGTTTCTTCGGGGGATGAGTCCGTGCCGGCGCGGGACGGTGATCATGTCCGGCGGGAGGCGGTCCCCGGAACAGAAAAAAGCAGGGCCGTGAAGCCCTGCCTTTCTTTTCGTCGGAACCTTTCGGACCGGCTCCTGGTTCTGGATGAACTCTTTCCCTATTTCTTCATGGATTTCTGGAAAATGGCCTCGGTCTTCTTCGCGTTGTCCTCCGCCAGCTTTGCAGCCGCCTCGGCCCGGGCCGCTGCGTTGTCCGCCTTTGCGGCGGCCTGAGATATCCTCTCGGCGTCCCTTGCGCTGTCCATCTTTGCGGACTGCGCGGCGGCTTTCGCAGCCTGGGCCTCCTGCAATGCCTGATCCGCCTTCTGGCTGACCGCATTGACCTGTGCCTGCAGCTTCTCGAGATCGCCCGTCGTGGCGCACCCCGACAGCAGGAATACCAGGCCCAGTACAACGGCCATCGTGATCAGACCCAAGTGTTTTCTCTTCATCGCGTGATCACCTCCTTTTTAAAATTGATCTTATTGTAACAGAGAATCCAAAAATCTCAAGCGAACGTTTTCCCTCTACTCCGGCAGGGCGCCCACGGCCACGGGAAGCCCGTTCATGCCCTCCAAGGCTTTTTTGACTTTTTCGATGGACACGTGGTTTCGAAGCCCCCTCTTGTCGAGGAGTCTCATCGTGTGCGCTTCCATGTCGTCGATCTTTTCATAGAGGTCAGGATGCACCTCCATGTAGATCTTCCCCTTCCAGAACCCGAACTTGACCGGTTCGTAGATGATCTCGACATAGGTGCCGATGGGGACCTCCCGGTAGAGCCGGCTGATGTGTTCGGGGTAGAGTCGGATGCAGCCGCCGCTCACGGATCGCCCGATGCTCCATGCGTTGTTGGTCCCGTGAATGCCGTATTTGCGGTTCGACAGACCGATCCAGTATTTCCCCAGCGGGTTGTCCGGACCGGGCGGCATGATCTCGTATCCGTATTTCTCCCGGCGGTCCGGGGGCACCTTCCACTCCGGATCCACGTCTTTTCTCGCGACGGTGTAAGTGCCCAGCGGCGTTTCGGTTTCCAGGTCCCCGATGCCCACGGGGTAGGTCGTGACGGTCCGGGTCTTCGGGAAGAATCGATAGAGTCTGAGTTCCGGAATGTTCACGACGATCCCCTGGCGCTTCGTAGGCGGCAGGATCCACAGCGTCGGGACGGTCAGCTTCGTCCCCGCTTTCGGGATCCAGGGGTCGATCCCGGGATAGAGGATTTCGATCTCGTGAAAACCCAGGCCGTGAATCCTTGCAACATCCAGCAGCGTCTCTTTCGGCTTGATCGTGTGCTGCCGGAGAGCCCCGATGACGGTCTTGGCCGCCGAGCGATTCTCTCCCTTCGCCGGGAAGTGATATTCATAGCTCCTGGCATCGGCATCCCCCGGGCCGGCAGACAGCAGCAGGGGGATCAGAGCGCAAGCCAGGATGGTTCTTGGTGAGATCAGGTTGATGTCGGTGTCCTTTCGTTTACGGGTGAACCTGCGGGCGGGAGAAACCCCTCGAGCACACCCCCTTCTTTTCCTAATAAAAAAAACAATTTTTTGTCAAATTGAAAAATGATAATAATGAAAAAGAAGACCATAGAGTACTGCACGGGGAGGCGTTGGGATGCGAGTCAGATGGATGTCCGGCTCCGCTTCGATCTGGGCCTGGGTGTTGGTGGGGCTCATGGCGGGCTGTGCCCATTTCGGCGATCGTCTCCCGTCCCTTTCCCGGGAGGACCTCGGCAATGCCGAGTATCTGTCCGAATTCGCCGTGAACGGGAAAGCGAGGCTCCGGGACGGTGTTTACCGGGAGAAAGCGGCGTCCGGATCCTTTCCTGAGGTGGTGATTACGCTATCCGATCTGGTTGCGCGGGGTGACCTCGACGGGGACGGGGTGGAGGATGCCGCCGTCATCCTGGTCGTTCAATCGGGCGGCAGCGGGACCTTCTACTACCTCTGCGCCGTTCTCAACCAGGATGGGACCCCCCTGAACGAGGCCACCGTTTATCTCGGAGATCGGATCCAGGTCCGGAAGCTCTCCATCGACGGCGGGTGGATCGAGATCGAGATGCTGGTACAGGGGCCGGGGGACCCCATGGTCAAACCGACCCGGCGGGTCCGTCGGGCCTACGAGCTCTCAGACAGAAGGCTGATCCAGAAACCGCGGTGACGTGCGCCCTCACGGGGTCCGATGAAAAATCGCCGAGATGCCGCAGAAGGAGAATTCCCGATCGCCTGCGATCCCCGTCGGCCCCGTCCGTGATCGCCGAAAGAGCGTTCCGTCTGCCCGGAAAAACCGTGGATCAGCGGCACGGATCGACGGTCAGGGAATGGAAGATGTTCAACAGGCTCTCGGTTATTGAAACGGAAAGGTGCGTGGGTTGTCAGAGCTGCATGTTTGCCTGCTCGCGCCGGCAGAACGTTGCAGGCCTGACGAAGTCCTGCATCATCGTCCGCTCCATCGGCGGCATGGAGAGAGGTTTCACCGTCGTTGTCTGCAGGGCCTGCGCCGATCCACCCTGCGCCAGGGTCTGTCCCACCGACGCCCTTGTCCAACGCCAGGGCGGCGGGGTTCACCTCGACATGAAGAAATGCATCGGCTGCGGCCACTGCCGGGATGCCTGTCTGATCGGCGCCGTTCAGTGGGATGACACCACCGGGAAGCCGATGATCTGCATCCACTGCGGCTATTGCGTCGAATTCTGTCCCCACAACGTGCTGGGCATCCAGAGGAAGGAGGGAAGGGGTCATGTGGACGGATGACCCTCTCGCCAACGTCCTTTATGTCAATCTCTCCGACAGGACCTACGTGATCCGCAGAAGACCCGAACTGTTCGAGGGGATGATCGGCGGAGCGGGGGCGGCCATCCGGCTCTTGCACGAGGAGACTCCCCGGGGGTGCGATCCCCTCAGCCCGGACAACCCCATCGTGTTTGCCGTCGGTCCTCTGACGGCCCTTTTCCCCCTCGCCTCGAAGACCGTATCCATGTTCAAATCCCCCCTGACCGGCGATCTCGGGGAAAGCCACTGCGGGGGACGGAGCGCCGTGGCCATACGAATGGCCGGGTACGGCGCGATCGTCGTCCGGGGGGCAAGCGACATTCCGGTGTATCTGTCCATTCAGGGCCACCGGGTGCACTTCCGGGACGCCTCTTCCCTGTGGGGCATGGGGTGTTACTCATCCGGACGCATCCTCCGGGAGAACGAGCCGGGGGCGGGCCTGCGCACGATCATGCGGATCGGCAAGGCCGGCGAACGTCTCGTCTCCTACGCCTGCGTGACCACGGAAACCTATCGGCATTTCGGCCGCCTCGGGCTGGGTGCGGTTTTCGGAAGCAAGCGGTTGAAAGCGGTCGTCGTTTCCGGGAAATCCAGCCTGCCCGTGAAGGACGGGAAAATCTACCGCAAGGCCTACCGGGAGATCTACCGCGCCGCCGTTGAATCCCCCGTGATGAAAAAGTACCACGACCTCGGTACGGCGGAGAACGTCCTGCCCCTGCATCAATACGGCGGGATACCGGCGAAGAACCTCCGCCAGTCCACCTGTGACAGCGCCTCCGAAATCTCGGGTCAGAACTTCGCCGAGCATTACCTGGGGCGGAGGCTTGCCTGTTCCCATTGCCCGGTCGGTTGCATCCACATCGCCGCGCTGAGAGAACCTTACGAGGACGAGCCCTATTTCTACAAGACCTCCATGATCTCCTATGACTATGAGCCGATCTACGCGCTGGGATCGATGCTGGGAATGACCCGTGCGGCTGATTTCCTCAAGCTCATGGACCGCGTGGAGGCCTGGGGGATCGATGCGATGAGCACCGGTGTCGTTCTGGCCTGGGCCACGGAGGCGATGGAGCGGGGGATCCTGTCCGAAACGGAGACCCATGGGGTCCGGTTGGCCTGGGGTGACCCGGAGGCCTACCTTCAGGCCTGCCGGTACATCATCGAACAGCCGAACGACTTTTACAGAGCCCTCGCACGGGGGGTTGAACACGCCTCGTCAAGATACGGTGGGCAGGATTTCGCCCTGGCGATGGGCAGGAATGAGATGCCGGGGTATCACACGGGGCCCGGTGCGCACCTCGGTTACCTCATGGGCCTGCGGCACAGCCATCTGGACAATGCGGGATACAGCGTCGACCAGAACAGGCTCGGGAAAAGCCTCATGAGCCCCGAGGAGCTGGCCGATCTGCTCCTTGCCGAGGAGTGCTGGCGCCAGGTTCTCTCCAGCCTGGTGGTCTGCTTTTTCGCCCGGGGCATCTATGTGCCCGAGCTCATCGCGCGAGTCCTTCCCGTCGCCGGCTTCCCCCTTTCGGAAGGAGACCTTCTGAAGATCGGCCGCGGGATCTACAGAGAAAAATACGAGTTCAAGCGGCGGGAGGGGTTTTCCCCTGATGCGCTCCGGATCCCCCGTCGGATCTTCGAAACGCCCACGGCGGTCAAAGGGTGGGACGAAGCCTATCTACGAAGAGCCCTCGATCATGCGAAGAAGAGACACCACGGGGAACCTTCCGGCGAGTCCGACGCCCCGGGTGTTTCATGACGGGAAGCGGTTGCAAAAGCGGCGGAAATGAGATAATCCTTCGTCAGCCCGGAGGGGAACGAGATTGAGAATCTGCCCCAGATGTCTCCAGGAGTTCGACGAACAGGAGAGGAGGGAGGAAAGCCCTGCCCGGACGCTCGGCGACGCATGGATCGAGAGTACCACCAACATGAAGGTCGAGCAGATCTGTCCGGACTGCCGGGAGGAAATCGGGATCGTCGCCCTGTTCGGGTTCGGACGATGAGCGCATCCTCGTCCTGAAGAAGGGAACATGGTTGAACCGCTACTCATCCTCATAACCGTCGTCCTGGCGGCGGTACTGATCCTCGTCATCATCCTGCTCAAGCGGGCCCCCTCCGATATCCTGTCCCTCATCCAGGCCTATTTTGCCATTTTTGAACAAAATCAGGAAAACATGGAACGCTCCCTCCGCGAGGAGAGTTCGAAGAACCGCCAGGAGATCGCTTTCCTGGCGAAGCAGAACCGCGAGGAGATGAGCGGCACCTTCAAGCTCTTCACGGACTCGCTTCTCGGCCGGATGGCGGAAACCGCAACGATGCAGAAGAATCAGCTCGAGGTTTTTTCCGGTCAGCTCCTGTCACTCACCCAGTCCAACGAGCAGAGATTGAACCAGATGAGGGAGACGGTGGAATCCCGCCTCCGGGCGCTCCAGGAAGAGAACAGCGCCCGGCTGGAAGAGATGCGGGTCCTTGTGGACGAGAAACTCCACTCGACCCTCGAAAAAAGGCTCGGGGAGTCCTTCCGGCTCGTGAGCGACCGGCTCGAGATGGTTCACAAGGGACTCGGCGAGATGCAGTCCCTCGCCGGCAGTGTGGGGGATCTCAAGAAGGTTCTGACCAACGTCAAGACGAGGGGAATGTGGGGCGAGATTCAACTCGGGACCCTTCTCGAGCAGATCCTGACCCGGGATCAATACGAGCGGAACGTCGTGACCAAGAAGGGGGGCAACGAGCGGGTCGAGTATGCGATCAGGCTGCCCGGACGGGAGGAGGGGGACGGGGAGATCTGGCTGCCCATCGATGCCAAATTTCCCCAGGAGGATTACCAGCGTCTCATCGACGCCCAGGAGCAGGCCAACCCCGACCTCGCAGCCGATGCCGCGCGCCAGCTCGAGAACCGGATCAAGCTCGAGGCGAGGACCATCCGGGAGAAATACATCGATCCCCCGCACACGACGGATTTTGCCGTTCTTTTTTTACCGACCGAGGGTCTCTACGCGGAGATCGTGCGGAATACGAATCTCTGTGAGCTCCTCCAGAGGGAGTTCCGGGTGGTGGTCGCGGGGCCCACGACGCTGGCGGCTCTGCTGAACAGCCTGCAGATGGGTTTCCGGACGCTCGCCATCGAGCGCCGTTCGAGCGAGGTGTGGGCCCTGCTCGGTGCGGTGAAGACGGAGTTCGGGCGTTTCGGCGACCTGCTCGACAGGACCCAGAAGAAGCTGCAGGAGGCGAGCAGCACGATTGAAAGCGCGGCGAGGAAATCCAGGACGATCGAGAGGAAGCTGAAGGATGTGCAGGCGTTGCCCTCGGCCGAAGCCGTTTCACCGGCGGAAGAGGGGGAAGAGGAAGGAACCGCATGAAACCACGGGACCAGGATGCCGATCGGCCTCCCGCCCGGTCAGGAAGGAGGGACACATGCTCTCTGCGGGGATCAGGACCCTGGTGATGGTTTTCCTCGTGGCCCTCGCGGTCAACGCGGACGCGGCCGAGGAAAGAGCCCATTTCATGAAAGACAACGCCCTTTCGCTCAAGGCGGGGTATCGAATCCATCCCGGCAGTGATTTCATCGATTTCTGGAAGATCGACCGGGCCGATTTCAACAGCTTCGTCGGGGAAGTCGCGTACGAAAGGCGGCTGTACAAGCATCTGTGGCTCGAGATCGCCGCGGGGTACTGCCAGTCCGGCGAGGAGTACACGGGGACCCGTCTCGCCGGTGACTTCATGGACCTGACGATCATCAATGCCTACCTGTCTCCCACCCTGAAAATCGTTGTGCCCTTGTCGGACTTCCTCACCCTGTATGGGGGGGCCGGGCCCGATTACTACTACACCGAAAGCAGACTCCGGTACACATCGGCGGGATTGACCTACGACCGGGACGAGCGGTTCAACAGTTTCGGTGCGCACGGGCTGCTGGGGATCGAAGTCTACATCATGCGGAGACCCGGGGATTTCGGTTTCTGGGACGCGCCGGTGGGAATCTTCTTCGAATACAAGTACACCTGGATTCCGGTGAAGGATTTCGATAAGGGGTTGATCAATGCCTTCAACGCCGTTTACGGAACGTCCTATGAAAGCCATGAGGTCGATGTCGGCGGCAACGCGTTTTTGGGCGGCCTCCGGTGGCACTTTTAAATGGAACTTCGGGTTGTCGGGAGGGGGTGCCGTTCCTGATCCATGGACAAGATGGAAAAGCTCATGCACATCAAACAGGCCGCCCTCTTCATCGAGCCGCAGCTGATCGGCTCAGACTACGAGCGCGTCAGGGCGGCAGAGGAGGAATGGTTGACCCTCGTCGATGAACTCTACGAGGACAACCGTCACGTCATCACCGAGCGGCAGTACCGGTCGGCTAAAGCCCAGTTCGATTACTTCGTCGTCCTCCTGGAGATGACGATCGATCATTACCGGCGTGAGGCCCTGGAATCGCAGAAGAAATGAGCGGTCCGCTCTCGTGTCGGGCCCCGTTCCCTCCGGGAGCCTCCCGTTTTGAAAAACCGGTGTTTTTTGACATGGCCGGATCCGGGGGGTCTCGAGCGGGTCGAGGGGCGCGGAATCATCTTCAAGCGATTGAAATGGTTGACTATATTTTGCCTAAAACAAGGGCAACCCGCTCAAGATGACGCGATGAAGGGAACTTACGGACGATCTCAACAAAGTTGTCCACAGAATTGCTCACAGCTCTGTGGATTCCGCTGCACGGATATTTGACAGTCCCTCGGGGGCGGCGTGTCCGCGCTCCTGCCGGAGGGGTGAACGATGAAAAGGAGGCTTTCTATGTCGAGGGGTTTGATGGCTTCGGTTCTTTTCATGGGCCTGATCCTTGTTTTGTCGGGTTGCACGTTCAAGCAGAGTGCCTACCAGAAAAAGGCGGAGGAAGCGGACAGGCTCAGCAATGAAGTCCTCGCGCTCCAGCAGCGAAACAAGGCACTGGCGGAGGAAAACGAGCAGCTCAGGGAGCAGCTCTGGAGATTGAGCGCGGAAAAGAAGGAGGCAGCCGATACCGTGGCCCAAACGGTCATGCAGGATCAGGAACCCCCCCGGGTGGAGGAAGAAAAGATCGCGGAGCCGCCGATGGAAAAGGGCGCCGGAGCGGTCGAAACGGCACCTGCCCGGAAACCGGCCGAAAAGAAAGACGCCGGGGAAAAACCCGTGCGCCTCAAGGTGCTGAGCGGGAACGGGAAGATGTCGACGGCGAAACAGATGTCGGCGAGGCTGAAGAGGCTCGGCTACAAGGTGGAGGTCGTGGGCATGGCGACGACGCCGGACTATGCGACGGACACGATCTACTACAAACCGGGTTTCGAGAAGCAGGCCGGCGGCATCGCAAAAAAACTCGGGGGCAAGGCGATCACGAAACCGCTCACGTGGTCCTCGGTATTCGACATCATCGTGGTGGCCGTGAGGTGACCCGACAGGGAAATCGAAGGAAACCAAAAGGCCCGGATCCCTTCCGGGGTTCGGGCCTTTTTCCTGGCCGAATATCAGGGGGCCTCATTTCACGCGCGTCCAGGTGTCTGTTCGCCCGATGAGCGAGATCCCGATGAAGCCCCGGACATCCAGGACGTCCGGGGCGGTCAGTGTCATCTTGCACTTGTATTCCTTCCCGTTTTCAGGGTCATAGATGGTGCCGCCCTCCCAGAGGTTGTTCTTCGCAAAGACGAAATCTCGCAAAATGACCAGGCCCATAATCGGCTGGTTGCGCTTTGCCGGATCGGGGTTTTCCCGGTCCACCTTGGTCTTGCCCGCCATTCCTTTCTTGTCGTCGGCGGGGTAAACGGGTTCTTTCAGCCACACGATCCGCCCGTAATACTTCCCATCGGCCTTGTAGATCTCGATATGCGCCGTCTTCTTGCCGTTGAGCCATGTACCCACGATGTCATCGGGGCCGGCGGCCTGGGCCGGCAATACCATCAGGGATACTGCCAGGAGCGCTGCGACCATCCAGAGTTTCTTCATCATCCATGTCCCTCCTCTGCGTTTTGTTGAGGCGGAAAAACCCCTTGTTCCGCATTTACATACAGGATGGGCGCAGATTTTTCCAGATGCTTTTTGTTCGATTTCCGGAAACGGCGGAGAGATCAGAAGACCATCAACTCGAGATTGTCGAGCCATTTCAAGAACTTCTTGATGAGTTGAACAAATTTTTCGAGGGGCCAGGCAATGACCCGGATGGCCGCGATGGCGATCTTTTCCGCCGTGGTGTATCGGGGATAGACGGTGCTCGGCATGCCGGAAGTCCTTTCTGGGCCTTTCACGCACCGGTGAAAGGGCAGTGAACAGGGGATTTCCCCCCTGATATTGCTATCGGCCGGTGACGAAAAAACATGAAGGCTCATCGGCAGATCAGGGTTGGCATTCCTTTTGAATTCTGTATAATAGGGTGGCGCCCGCGGGGTTCGTAAAACCCTGCGGTGTGATTTTCTCGTGCAGGTAAGGATCGGAACATGGCGAAACCAGGAAGATCGAGGACCGTTTTTTACGTCTCGGACCGGACGGCCATTACTGCGGAGACGCTGGGGCACAGCCTCCTTGCCCAGTTCGAGGGGATGGATATCACCCAGCAGACCTTTCCGTTCATCGACACGGTCGACAAGGCGAGGGAAGTGCTGAAAAGCGTCAACCAGGTCTCGAAAAACGGTGCTCGGCCCGTCGTATTCAGCACGCTGATCAAGTCCGAGCTCCGGGAAATCATCATGTCGGCCGATGCCGTCGTCATTGATCTTTTCGACACCTTCATCAAACCCCTGGAGACCGAGTTCAAGACCCAGTCCTCCCAGACGATCGGCCAACACCCGGCGCTGATGAAAGACCTGGATGTGCGGATCGACGCGGTCAATTTCGCGCTCAGCAACGACGACGGTGTTTCGACGAAGGACTACGACAAGGCCGACGTGGTCCTGATCGGCGTCTCCCGCGCCGGAAAGACGCCGACCTGCCTCTATCTGGGGCTGCAGTTCGGGGTCTACGCCGCCAACTACCCGCTCACGGAGGATGACCTCCTCATCGAATACAAGAAGATACCGGGTGTCCTGGTCCCCTTCCGTGACAAGCTCTTCGGGCTCACCATCAATCCCGAGCGACTTCAGAAGATCCGCTCCGAACGGAGGCCCAACAGCCGCTACGCCTCGCTCCATCAGTGCCAGCAGGAAGTGGCCATGGCCGAGTTCCTCTTCGTCTCGAAGAACATCCCCTTCATCAACATCACCACCATGTCGGTGGAGGAGATCGCGGCGACCATCATGCACAAGGTCCGGCTGAGGAGAAGGCTCTTCTGAGGGTTCTCCCGCTGTCACATTCCGGCCTGTCCTTTCCGTCCGAAGAACTCATCTCAATTTCATTGACAGAGGGATCAAGTTCTGGAAAAAGTAGACAGCCTCCCCCTGCGGGCGGCGAGGCCAAAGACTTCCCGGGGTGAGACCATGGATCTTCGCGTGTTTGAAAAGATGGGCGAATCCGAGCTCAGGTCGTACCTGGAGTTTCTTCTCTGGAATTACCGCGCCGTCGACGGTTTCTGGTTCCTCTTCGTCTCCGACCGGTTCGGCCAGCAGGCGGCGGAGCGGATCAACGAGCGGGTCTGGGGCAAGGTGCCGGAACTCGTCGCGAAGGATTTCATCCGGCGGTTCAAGATCGAGGAGAAGGGGCTGGAGGGTTTCCTGAAGGCCCTGCGGCTCTTTCCCTGGTGCATCATCATCGGTTACGATATCGAGGAAAAGCCGGGCGAGCTGATCGTCTCGGTCCCCGATTGTGCGCCCCAGGTCGCGCGGGCCAAAAAGGGGTTGCCCGAGTTCGAGTGCAAGACCATGCACCAGGGAGAGTTCGAGAGCTTCGCCCGCGTCATCGATGACCGGATCCGTGTGGAGTGCCTCTTCGCGCCCCCCGATCCGCATCCGCCGGATTGCTTCTGCAAGTGGCGCTTCACCCTCGAGGAACGGCCCGGCGGATGACCGGGTTGCCAAGCGGATCTCGTGCCTTCACGGGAAACAACAAAGGAGGGGGCCCGTCATGAAGAAAGCGATCCTCATTTCCTTCGTTCTCGTTTTCCTTCCCTGTGTCGTCTTCACGCAGCAGACCGCACCGGTCAGTCCGGAGACCCAGATGTGCCTCGGGTGCCACTCTACGGTACATCCGGGCATCGTCCAGGACTGGATGAAGAGCAGGCACGCGAATGTCATGCCCTCGGAGGCCCTGGCAAAGGCCGAAATCCAGAGAAAGATATCGGCTTCCAGAGTCGAAGACAGGCTGAGGAATTTTGCCGTCGGCTGTTACGAGTGCCATTCGCTGAACGCCGGCAGCCACGGGGACAGTTTTGATCATCACGGCAGGAGGGTTCACATCGTCGTCTCCCCGAAAGACTGTGCGACCTGTCACCCGGTGGAGGAGGGCCAATACCGCGAGAGCAAGAAGGCTCACGCCGTCGGAAACCTCGACAAAAACCCCCTGTACAGCCTTCTTGTGGATACCGTGATCGGCGTGAAAAACGTGGGCGGTGCGTTGAAGATAACCTCCCGGAAGCCGTCGGATTTCACGAAGATGGAAACGTGCTACAGCTGCCACGGAACCGAGGTTCGGGTGGACGGGATGGCGCAGGTGCAATCGAAGCTCGGGGCCGTCCGGATTCCCCGGCTGGTCAACTGGCCTAACCAGGGGGTCGGCCGCATCAATCCCGACGGGTCACGGGGCGCCTGCACGAGCTGCCATCCCAGGCATGCCTTCTCCATCGAAGTGGCCCGGAAACCCCACACCTGCGGCCAGTGCCACCTGGAACCCGATGTCCCGGGCTACAATGTCTACAATGAAAGCAAGCACGGGAACATCTTCCATTCCAAGCATGCGGAGTGGAATTTCCAGGCCGTCCCCTGGAGGCTGGGGGTCGACTTCCAGGCCCCGACGTGCGCCGCCTGTCACAACAGTTTAGTGGCGGCACCGGATGGGAAGCCCATCATCGAGAGGACCCATGATTTCGGGGCCCGGCTCTGGGTGAGGCTCTTCGGGCTGATCTATTCGCACCCGCAGCCCAAATCGGGGAAGACCTACATTATCAGGAACAAGGACGGCCAGCCCCTTCCCACGGCCTTCACGGGCGAGATCGCCTCGGACTTCCTGATCACGGCTGAGGAGCAGGCAAAAAGGCAGGAGGCGGTCAAAGGGGTCTGCAGGAGCTGTCACGGCGGCCAGTGGACGGACAACCACTTCGCAAAAATGGATAACACCCTCAAGGAAACGAACGAGATGGTTCTCGCGTCCACGAAGCTCTTGAACGCCGCTTGGCAGAAGAAACTCGCCGACCCGAAGAACCCCTTCGATGAGCCCATCGAACACCTGTGGGCCCGTCAATGGCTCTTTTATGGGAATTCCGTGAAATACGCCTCCGCCATGACCGGTGCGCCCGATTACACGTCTTTCAAGTACGGCTGGTGGGAGCTGACGACGAACCTCGAGAAGATGAGGGAGAAGGTCAAGTAGAGGCGTCTGATCACCGGTATGGCGGCTCCGGGCAGGGTGATGGGAGAAAAAAGCCTGAAGAAAAAGGGGCTCGAAGAGGAGGCCCGGGAATACTGGAGACTGAGCGAGTACGACGAGCGGGTGCAGGACCAGTCCCACTGGCTCGGCTCGGCCCGGTGGGACCGCGGCCGGTGGCTCGCCTACGGGGATTTCCACCGAGACCTCATCCTTCGCTTCCTCCGTGAGCATGCCCCAGCTGATTACGTGGGCCGTCTCCGTGAAATGGCCGTCCTGGACTGGGGCTGCGGCGGCGGTGCGAATCTGAGGGCCCTCTGCGGCATCTTCGGCCGCGCAGCCGGTGTCGATGTCTCCGAAGCGACAATTTCACAATGTGAAAAGCAGCTTCGGCTCCTCGGCTGCGAGAACTTCACGACGCTCTGTTTCCCCGCGGACCGGCCCGAAAAGGTTCTCGAGCGGCTGGGTCCGGCATCCTTCGATTTTGTCTTTTCCGCGGCCGTCTTCCAGCACTTTCCCTCCAAAGATTATTCTTTTCGTGTCCTCGAGGTCATGGAACAGCTGATGAAGCCCGGTGCCTGCGGCCTGATCCAGGTGCGGTACGATGACGGCTCGGACAAGCTCCGGCAGAAGGAGAGCGATTACGCGAAAAACGTCATCTACATGACGTCTTTTAAAGCGGGGGAATTTGCCGGTCAGCTGAAGAAGGCCGGTTTTACGCTCCTGGCTTCCCCGCGTGACCTCGACAACCCCGAAGACCGCCACGAGTATTCCTTCTTCCGGAAAGGGTTGGCCGTAAGCAGCGTCCACGCCGACCCCTTTCCCGGTGAATCCCGAGGCAGGAGAGGAGAACGATAGTGACCTATCTCGAGAAATTGAACGCCACCCTCAAAATGAGGGCCTTTACCTTTTTTAAAATACCCCTTCTCTTCTATGTCTCACCGACGGTTGAAGAGATCAACGATGACCGTTGCGTGGTGAGAATCCCCCTGAAGCGCCGCACGAAAAACCACCTCAACGTCATGTATTTCGGCGTCCTGTGCACGGGCGCCGACTGCGCCGGCGGGCTCATGGCCATGCGGTTGATCCGGGAAAGCGGCCGGAACGTGTCGCTTCTCTTCAAGGATTTCAAGGCGGAATTCCTGAAGCGGGCGGAGGGGGATGTGTTGTTCACCTGTGAGGACGGCCCGGCGATCCGCGCCCAGGTGGAACAAGCCCTGGCGTCGGATGATCGTGTGAATGGACCGGTCCGTGTGACGGCGACGGTTCCCTCCAAACTGGGGCCGGAACCCGTAGCCCTCTTTGAGCTCACCCTTTCGCTGAAAAAGAGAAGTTAGATCTGTGGGCGCCGAACCTTCCTTGAGCCCGCAGACACTTTCAGGGCAACTCTGGATATCGGGTGGACCTGCAAGTCTGTGAAGCCTTCGAACGAGGGCAACGGGACCTTCCCGAGAGAAATGAGCAGGGCCACGGCCGGCCCTGCTTCCACTGTTTTCGGAATTCGCCGCACCGTCGATCGAGACGCCCAGGAAGGGATAGCGTCTCCCCCGGCGGCATCGTGTTGCATACCCCGGGAAATCTTCATCCTACAGTTTGCTGATGTGGTCGATGTAGATTCTTGACATCTTTTCATACTCGTCCATCGTAAATGCCTTCAGCGTTGTCGTTCTGACGAATTTCGTGGCATTCAATGCCAGCACAATGGCACCTGCGACTTCGTCATTGGGGACCTCACTGACCGCGATGAAGTCGTATTCCCCCATGGTGAGGTAAAAACCCGTCAGGATCCCTCCCATCTCTTCCATTAATTTCTTGCTTTCCTGAACCCGCGCCGGTCCGTCCTTGAGTGTCTGAATCCCTTCTTCCGTCAGTTTCATCAGGATGATGTACGTCGGCATAACCTTGTCCTCCTTTCTGGTGGGTCGATATGTCGATAGTTGCCATCCTCCGAGATCCGAACAGCCAAAGAAACCCGTTGATGGTTTCCCGCCCCTGAAGGAGAGCCTGGTGGAATGAGCGTGAGGGAGAAATCGACGGCGCGCGCAGAGACGGGTCAGGGTGCGATCGGGTTCGATTTGCAGCTGAAGGGTTTTTTAACTATTTCGCCTTACAGGAAGAACGCTGGAAGAACAGGCCCTCGATTTCGGGAAGCCCATCGAGGTTGAACCGTACACAGCAAGGCACTGATCAGATAGGAAAGCGAGCGGAGACCCCCTTCCTTCAGCAGGTCCACATCCTCTTCAAGGCCCGCCGCTTTCCGCTGCCTACCCTGGAAGGATCCGGCGCCATCGGGAAGAGACGCCGTCCTTTTTTTTATCATCTATCCAACGATCTTTTTTGTCAAATAGAATCATAAAAAAAGTCATCCCTGTCCCGGCTGATCGATGACCGATCGAAACACGTCGTTCGGGCACTTGACCGGTTCTCGGGGCATCGTGGCCGCTTGGGAGTTCCTCGTCAGGATTTGAGCCGGGCGAGACACGGTCTCCTGAATGTCTCACCGTGCCGCGGATCTCCCCGGCGGCAGAAATCACTCAAGTTTTCATGTATTTCGCCGATTATGTGTTCGAGAAAGGAGGATTAGGCGAAGAAAGCGACAGCCGGGTCGGTCAAATTTCAGTTCCTTGAAATGATTTGGTTTTTTTGAAGCCTGATCAAGGCAAACCACGCCGAAAGGGTGGGACGCAAAGCCACTGGCCTAAGTCCGTCGCGGCGGATACGGCAGCAGGGTTGCCGGGCGAGCAAAAGCCTCTGCATAACGGTCTTCGTTGCACGCCCAGGACGCAATCTGGAGGTAGTGAAATGCGCGGAGCAGAGGATTATTCAACAGACTGGAGGTACACGTCTCTGAGCAGCAGTGCGGGTCGACAAGCGGAAAAGAAAGACATATCCGTCGTCGGGGTCGTGGGGGATCTCCTCTTCATCACGGGCCTGATCTTTCTGGGATACGAGATTTTCTTCTGGGTCCGGCACGGGGAGTGGTTGGGATACCCCTGCACGCTCATCCTCGATGCCGTGCCCTCGGCCTTCCTGGCCTCCCTCGAGAACTATCCGGTCCTGAAAGGCCTCGTCGTCGGGGGGCTCAAGAGGCTCGATTTCTCAGTGGTCCTCGTGATCTCGGGGTATCTCCTCGGGCGAAAATTCGGAGACCTCCTGTAAACTCTTGACGCTGATGAGACGGGGCTTTCGAAGCCCCGTTTTTCCTACGGTCCGTCTTTTCCCTCATAACCCTTCGTCGTGTAGAAGGCCGCCTTATCGAAGAAAACGACGATCCGCCTGTCGAGTTCGAGGGCCATGTAGACGTTGGCGAGGGTCTGGGCCTCGATGCCCTGGGAGGCGTCGACGACGAGGAGGGCGCCCTGACAGGCCACATGCCCTTCGAGAGGGCGAACTCCCAGATGTGTTTCTTGAGGAGACTCTGCGTGCTCAGGGCCTCGCTGAGTTTGAATCCCGCCTGGTTCCTTTCCCCGCCCAGTTCCGTGTAGAAGTTCCGGATGTCCTCGTCCCGGTAATATCCGCTGAGCCAGCGGCCGAACTGCGAAATGATCCCGTAGGCCTCTTCGAAAAGGTCCCTGCGGTCGGCCTGGTGGTACCCCGTCGTGGATCGGTTCGTCGTCACGTCCTCGACCCAGAGACGGGCGATCCGATCGGCGTTTTTTTCGATGACCTCGATCAACCGGTCCGAAAGCAGGTTTTTCTTCTTCTTTCTGCCGGCCGCCTCCGTTACGGCGAGGTTGAAGGAATCGAGAATGGCCCAGGCTTCGGACTTGTTGCGAACGAAGGTCTCGATGGCCTTTTTGTTCGACGAGAAGGCAAGCCGCGGGATGTGGTCGAGGGGGAAATACTTGACGTCGACCGCGTCGCCGCCCCGGGCGAGTTTCCCGCCCGTCGCCTCCACCTCGAAGGTCGCGAAGAGAAGATCGCCGTAATAGTAGTTCGCGGCGGAGTCGAGGTCCACGAGTCCCACGATCGAGCCCCTCATGCCCGTTTCCTCCTCGAGCTCCCGCAGGGCGGCATCCTCGATGCTCTCGCCGGCCTCCGCGAAGCCGGTGGGAAGGCACCACATCCCCTTGTAGGGCTTCTTGCCTCGCCGGACGAGGAGAACCTTCCGATCCGAAAGCAGGATGGTCGAGACGACGGGCAGCGGGTTTTCGTAGAAGAAGACATTGCAGGTCTCACAGAAATCCCGGGGGACGTCTTCCTCTTTTTGGATGACGGTCCTGCCGCCGCAATGGGAGCAGAACCGCCTGGATCGACGTTTCATAATTTCCCCTCCTCGCGGGGTTCCTCGGCGATGAAGATGATGTCGTCCTTGAAGATCGTGAATGAATCACGGGTTTGGAGTACCCGGTCGAGATGCCGCCTCAGGAGTGCGGCGACCGTCTCCGCTGCAAAGCCGGTGCCCGACAGAAAAAAGGGGCTCTTGAAGCGGAAGTACTCGACGAGGCGAAGCTACGCGCGAGACGCCTCGAGGAGACGATCAGGACCCACGCCGACGCGCCGACGACGCCCGACTTCTCGCTCGACGAGTTCCTCGAGGGCGCCCGGTGAAAAGACGAGGTCGTTCGGGTAATCCAGACTTCGGACGCGGCCGAACCAGGGGGAAAGAAGTTGATAGCCGTTTTCGGAGGAAAACCTTCGGATGATCCCTTCGATGGGGAGGGCTTCCCCGGTGAGCATGTTTGAATCCCGGAGGGCTTCTTTCGCCGCCTCGATGAGGTCCCCCATGTTTCCGCTGTGGTGCGTGATCACGGCGAACATGCCGTCGTTCTTGAGGACCCGCGAGATGTCTGGAATGATCTCCGGGAAAAAGTAGAGGGCATAACTGCAGAGGATGAGATCGAACTGCCGGTCGTCCAGTGTGCCGATGCTGCAGGCGCCCCCCGCGGAGAAATGGCCGCGCAGCCCAATGCCCCTGCAGGTCTCCAGGAACAGAGGTCCGTACCCTTCGATGATGTCGATCCCCCGGACGAAGGCTTCCGGGTGAACCCTGCCCTTGAGGGCCTCCGTGAAGAATCCGAACCCGCAGCCGAGATCGAGAATCGACCTGCAGCGTTTGAGATCGAGACCGCCGAGGGCAAGATCCCGGATGTCTCTCTTGTTCGTCGAGAATCTGCGGATGATGTCGGCCGTCAGCCTGTGGGCCTCGACATCGAGAAACACTTCGACGACGTTCGCCTTTTGCATGGCTGTTCCGTGAAAAAAATTGTCCGTGGAATTGTCGGGGGTTGGGCGTTCCGACCCTTCGCTACTCGCTGCCGTAGAAAATGGCGTTGGGGTTGATGCGGGCGTCCTTCACACAGGACAGACAGTAGTAAGCGGGAATGACCGTTCCGCAACCGGACCCGATAAGGTCGAAAACGGCACACTGTTCACAGAGGGGGATATCACAGCCTACGCATTTCACAAACTCACGGCGTTTGCCGCAAACTCCGCAGAGCCCCTTTCCATCGGCCATGCCCGGATCTCCATATCCTTACCCCCCGTGTGCAAAGAGACGCTTTCGCATAAAACGAAACGGGCTCTTTGTCAACCCAAAATTCATCACGACCGGAATTTGTGAATCATATCCGCACAAAAACCGGGGGCGGAGGAGTCTTGTCGGTCACCGGCCGGTGGCGGCGGCTTGATTTGCCTGGCGGGTTTCCCTGTCCTGTGGTATAGAAGACTCCGGAATCACATCGGATTCCGACGATAAATTGCAGAGGAGGGGTTGCCATGTCAGCGTTGGAGGGAATCAAGGTTCTCGATCTTTCGAATTACGTCCCGGGAGCTCTCTGCACGATGATCCTCGGGGATTTCGGGGCCGATGTCATCAAGGTAGAGCCGTCGGAGCCCTTTCCTTACGAGGATATGGGTTATTCATCGAAGGGCGAGGAGAAAAGGAGAAAAGCGGCCTATTTCACTCTGAACCGAAACAAGCGGAGCATCGGGATCAACCTGAGGTCCGAGGAGGGCCAGAAGATCTTCCACCGGATGGTGAAGGACGCGGACGTCGTCATCGAAGGATACCGACCGGGTGTCGTAAAGCGGCTCAAGATCGATTACGACACGGTCAAGACGATCAATCCCCGCGTGATCTACTGTTCTCTCAGCGGTTACGGGCAGGACGGGCCCTACCGGCTCTATCCCGGTCATGACATCAACTACATCTCCCTCGCGGGCATCCTCGGTCTGCTCGGACCGAAGGATGAGAGGCCTTCGATACCGCTCAACCTCATCGCGGACTTTGCCGGCGTCTCCCTCTACGGCACCGTGGCCATTCTGCTCGCGCTCCGGGTGAGGGACAGGACGGGGAAGGGACAGTACCTCGACCACACCTACATGGAAGGCGCCCTGCATCTCCTGACGTGGTTCACCCAGGAGTATTTCTACAACGGCACGGTGATCAGGCGCGGTGAATCCTGGGCGCTCGGCGGCTACCCCCATTACGAAACCTACAGGACGAAGGACGGAAAGTACGTCTCCATCGGCTGCCTCGAGCCCCACTTCTGGGACAACCTTTGCAAGGCCATCGGCCGGGAGGACCTCATGCCCTTCAAGTGGCAGATGGACATGACGTTCCGCCCGCCTGATCAGAAAATGAAGGAGATCTACGACGAACTTCAGAAGATTTTCCTGACAAAGACCCGCGACGAGTGGTTCGATCTGTTGATCCGGCAGGATGTGCCGATCGGGAAGGTCTATTCCATCGACGAGGTCTTCGAGGACCCGCAGATCAAGGCCCGCCAGATGGTCATCGACGTCGAGGACCCGAAGTTCGGCAAGATCCGGCAGGTGGGGATCCTGCCGAAGCTCTCCGATATGCCCGGGACCGTCCGGCGGCTTGCACCCCTCCACGGGGACCACACCGACGAGATCCTGAAGACGCTCGGCTACAGCCCCGAGGAGATCCAGAAGTTGAGACAGGAGAAAGTGATCGGTTGAGCGTCGGCTGTGGACGCCCTGTTTCGAATCCAGGAGGTCCGGAACGGTGAAATTCGGAAGACCGGTGTTTCTCTTCGTCTGCGTTCTCATCGCGGCATGGCCGCTCCATGCCGGTGAACGAACGAATGAGGTCAAAGTTGCTTTCATCTATCCGGGACCCGCGGGGAAGGCCGGCTGGTTTTTCGCCCATGACGAGGGCCGGAGGCACCTCGAGCGGACACTGCCCGGCGTGAAGACCGCCTGCATGGAATCGGTCCCCGCGGGGGCAGAGGCCGAGGCGGTGATGACCCGTTTCGCGCAGGAAGGCTACAGGATCATCTTTGCCGCCAGCCGCATATACGAGGGTGCCGTGGAAAGCGTCGCCCGGAAATTCCCCGATGCCTATTTCGAGTGCTGCGCCTGCACGGTTACGAGGCCGAACGTTTCGCCCGAAGACGGGCGCCTGTACGAAGTGCAGTATCTCTCGGGGGTCGTCGCGGGGAAGATAACCGGGACCGGGAAGATCGGTTATGACGCGGAGAAGCCCGCCCCGGAGATCATCCGGGGCATCAATGCCGTCGCGAGGGGGGCGAGGTCGGTCAGCCCGTCCGTCAGGGTGATCGTCGTCTGGAGGGGGGCGGAGTCCGGGTCGGACTCCGGGAAGAAAGTGGTCGAGAAGCTGTCGGAAGAGGGCTGTGACGTCATTTTTTCGGATTCACCGGCGGTTCTCCTGGAGGCGGCGCAACGGGGCAAACACGCCATCAGCAGCAACGCGCCCATGGAGGGATCCACCCCGACGGCCGTCCTGACCGGGCCGGTCTGGAACTGGGGTCCTTACTACGTCAGGCGCGTGAAGGCCGTTCTGGACGGGACCTGGAAGGCCGAACAGTACTGGGGGCCCATGTCCGACCACATCGTGGGACTGGCGCCGCCGTCCGGGGCTGTACCGCCGGATGCCGTCCGTCTGGTGGAGAAGAAGAAAAAGGAAATCGAACAGGGAAGACTCCATCCCTTTGCCGGGCCCGTCAAAGACAACCAGGGGAGGCTCCTGGTTCCGAGGGGAAAGACCGTCTCGGACCGCGAAATGCGCATCTTCGGATGGTTCGTGGAAGGGGTGGAAGGGCGTTTTCTCGGATCGTTTCGATGATCAGGTAAGCAGGATGATCTTCAAACCTCTCGAAGTCGGCGATTACCCGGATCTGAAACCCTTTTTCGATCATCAGCCCTACCGGCACAGCAATTACTCTCTTTTTTCCATCGTCGTCTGGAGTGACCAGGCCTACCGGACAAGCTTTGCCCGTTCCGGTGACAGCGTGGTGTTCCTGAACGAATCCGCCCGGCACCCGGACGACCGTCACCTGTTCCTCCCTGTTTGCCCGGCGAGGCGGCCCCGCCTTGCCCAGCTCCGCGCGCTGGCCCTGGAGACGGGGGTACGGCACTACTGGTTCGTCCCGGAGAATTACCTCCGGGTCCAGGACCGCGAACAGGTGGAGTCCCTTTTCACCGTGACGGAGCAACCCGAGTTCGAAGACTACGTGTACCTCGCGAAGGATTTGGCAACGCTCAAGGGAAACCGTTACGCCGGAAAGAGAAACCAGATTCATCAGTTTGTGAGAGACTATGTGGAACAAGACCGGGTCGTCGTCGAGGAGATGAAACAGGAGCATTCAAAAGAATGTCTCGACTTCCTGGAGAAGTGGTGCGAGATCCGGGACTGCGACGCCGATGAGAACTACAGCCTTGCCTGCGAAAAAAAGGCCGCGGTCATCGCCCTGGAGAACATCGAGCGTCTCGAAGTGAGGGGGATCCTGATCCGGATCGACGGCGCCGTCAGTGCCTTCGGAATCGCCTCGCAGGTCACGGAGGACATGGGGGTTCTCAACTTCGAAAAGGCCTTCCCCGACGTGAAAGGGCTCTATCAGTTCCTGGACCGGGAGTGCGCCCGGCGGCTCTTCCCCGGCTGCCGTTACATCAACAAGGAAAGCGACATGGGTTTGCCCAATCTGGCCCAGATGAAAAAGGCTTATCACCCTGTCATGAAGGAAAAATGCTACCGATTGGAACTACGCATCTGAAAGAGAGCTTGCCTGAACCGGCCTTCCTTCCCGGGTTGTCACTGGACGCACTTCGCCGGGCAACGGTTTTCTGAAAGACGCCATGGCACAAGAGAGGGGACGCCGCGGCCCGGCGTCCCTTTTTCAATCCACCTCGATCTTCATGCCGAGGGTTATCACCAGCAGTTCCGCGGGATTCTGGCGTAGATCTTTTCCTGCAGATCGGACATCTCCTTTTCCATCTTGTCCAGCATCTCGTTGGATGTCTTGGGGTTTCTCATCGCCTCGCGATAATCGAAGCGCTTGTTGTAGAGTTCTCTCCTGAGGGGTGCCGTTTCATCGAAGGCTTTCTGACATTCCGGGCTCATCCGGTGGTAGCCGCGCCCGCCCCAGCCGGGACCCATCATGCCTCCGCGGCCCATCATCCCCGGGCCCATGCCCCAGCCGCGCTGTCCGTAGGGCTGACCGCAGTAAGGGCAGTAGTAGCCTTCGTCGTCGTACCAGGGTCCGCCTCCCCGGCCGTAGCCGGGCCCTGTGCCATGGCAAGGCTGAAGATCGCGAGGATGAGGCAAATGACCCAAAATTGTACGGCTCTTTTCATGTTCAACCTCCTTTCCCTTCGGGTCTGAATGTTACCCGCCTGTCTTACAAGGCTCGGTCTCGGAAACCTGCTCTTGAATTCTAATGGAAACCCGCGATGCCTGCCATCGGGCGGAATCCGATTTTCTCCATCACGATCCCGTAGAACCCTGTCAGCCTGGGGATGAGGTGATCTCCCGGTCGGTCCGTTCCCCCGCGAGGATCGGGCCTGAAAAACATCTGATTGCGCCGCCGATCGTGCCGGGACGATCCCCGGTCCCGTCCTAAGTCATTTCCACGACACAAACCAGGGAATGCCCGATAGAAAAAATGTCGAATCGGCGAAATCATGCTGGCACGACTTTGAATACGGCGGCAGGTGGTGAGCTGATAAAAGGGAGGTGGAAGTGATGGCCAAGATCGTGAACGGCGTGAATGTGGATGACCTGATGAATACGCTCGAAGAGATCAAGAAGGATCCGGAGATCGCGGGTTTCAAATTCCGGGCGAAGAGCAAGTGGATCGACGGCACGCACAACCGGGCGGCGGTCAAGGGTTTCTACGGGGCTTTCTGGGCATATCGGAGGACGTGCCCGTGGGATACAGGCAGATCCGGGTGTTCTTCAAGATCGATGCCGATTTGACCATGGATCAGAAAGAGGTGCTGATCCG